>OLGN01001694.1_pt1 | contig 11635 bp, 13 predicted proteins | sample 1605941 | NCBI WGS metagenome assembly OLGN01 (sample SAMN03283269) | human gut metagenome | biome: human-associated habitat; material: feces | host: Homo sapiens | place: USA | collected 2013
ATAAACATAATTTCATAATTTTTCATTATTACACCTCCTTTTGGACTAACGGCCTATTACTAGGCAAGGAGCTTTCGCTCACAAGTATTATAACAATTTTATCTTAATAAGTAAAGAACTTTTTACAAAAACTTAACTATTTACATAATATTATGACCTAATTTATAATTTTATCTCTTTCCACTATAAATTTCATACCAATCTTTTAATTTATTACCACCATCACTAGCCAATTTCTTTATAAAACTCCAACCAATCTTACAATTATCTTTTATATCACTAAATATATCTTTTGCTTTATTACAGCCTTCTTCATTATTAGAACAAATCTTAACAGATAAATCCAAATAACTACTAACTAATCTATCTTTAACATCAGTATATATCTTATTTCCGTTACTAGATATACTCTTCTTATATCCAGGAATATATTCTTCTATTTTACTATCTATCTTAAGAGCCAAAGCAATAATTTTTATTTTAGTATTATCACTAAGTTCACTAAAAGTATATCCCTTTATTTCTTTATCATAAAAAATAAAATCAACAATATCAATAAAATATTCTTTAGTTTTATCTTTAATACTAACCTTATTACTATTAATATCATTATAATTATTCTCAAAATACTGAATAACATCATTTTCATTTTTTATATCTACACTACTATCATTATTATCTTGTCTAGTTATAGTCTCATCTTCATCTTTATCATTAGACTTATTACTTACTTCATTATTGACAGTAGCTTTACTAGCAGATTTAATATTAACATCATTATTAGGCTTAAGTTCATTAATAGTTTCTTTTCCTTTACTAATACTAACAATAAATAAAATTAATAACAAAATAAAAATAATAGAAGTAACAACCAAAATAATAATATTCTTCTTTTTATCCATAAAACCACCACCAAAATAATAGCACTTTTTAAAATAAAAAGCAATATAATTGACAAATATAAAAAAATAAAGTATTATAATAATCACTTAAAAAGGAAGTGACTTTACATATGAAAGAAACAAAGTATATAACTATAGGGACTCCAATAATATCAAATGATATATTTCGTAATATACTAAGACCATTAGATAATTTTAGTCTTAAACCAACCGGAGGTCTTTGGGCATCAAAATTCAATTTACCATATGGAAAAATATGTCCGTGGTTTGATTACCTACTAGATGCTAGAGGAATAGCAAGATCAATATCAGAATATAGAGATTTAACAAAAGCTACTATTTTCACCCTAAAAGAAAATGCTAATATTTTAACAATAAATACTTCTAATCAAATACTTGAACTATCAAAAAAATATCCATCATATTATCAATCATTAAACTATATTTATGAAATAACCGAAAGAAATACAATTTTTGATTATGAAGTGCTATCAAAAGCATATGATGGAATATACATAAACTATGAAAATATATATCGAGAAATAAAATCTGAAGTATTTGATTCTTGGAGTATTGACACCCTACTTTTATTTAATTTAAACTGTATAAAAGAATATCAATCAACAAAAATTAATGTTAATTTTCATGAGCTTTATCCACTACCATATATAGATATGAAAAAAGATTTAAGTACTCCAAAATTAATATCAAATAGAAGTATAAATTACAATGAAATATATAACTATGTAGAGTCAATATTCAAAGAATTAACTAAAGATATTAAAGTACAATCATTTTCTAACTATGATGAATTTTTTGAAACAATAATATACTATGCCAATGAAGCTCTAAAAATAGCAACAATATCAAAAGAAAAAGAAATAAAATTAATACAAGAATCATTAAAAGAAAATAATCTAGAAATAGCAGAAAAAATAATTATAAGAAATATAGTACTAAATTATCTAAGCGAATATCTATATCAAGAACAAGATAAAATTATAACATTACCAAAAACTCCATCTAATAAAAGAAAAATGTATAAAATATAATTGTACTAAAATAATATTAATGTTATAATTAAAAACGGAGTGATAACATATGAAAGAAGTAATTTTAGATACAATTGTAGATTCATTAAAATTAATGCCATTCTTATTAGTAGCCTTTCTAATAATAGAATTATTAGAACATAAATTAAATAATAAAACAAAAAACATTATAACCAAATCAAAAAAAATAGGACCAATAATTGGTTCTCTACTAGGAGTAATACCACAATGTGGTTTCTCTGTAATGGCTACTAATCTATATATAACAAGAATAATAACACTAGGTACATTAATATCAATATATTTATCTACTAGTGATGAAATGTTAATAATAATGATATCCGAAAAAGTAGAAATATCATTAATACTAAAAATATTATTAATAAAAATATTCTTCGGTATAGTATATGGTTTAATAATAGATAAAATAATAAACAAAAAGAAAAAAGATAAAGAAACAAATTATGAATTATGTGATGAAGAACATTGTGATTGCAATCATAGTATATTATTATCAGCAATAAAACACACCTTGCATATAACACTATTTATATTTATCATAACACTAATAATAAACACTATATTCACCCTACTAGGAGACAATTATCTATCAAAAATATTATTAAATAACAGTATATTATCTCCATTCATAACTAGTCTAATAGGATTAATACCAAATTGTGCTGCTAGTGTAATATTAACAGAATTATATTTAAATAGCACCATATCATTAGGAGCCTTAATTGGAGGTCTCCTAACAAGTAGTGGTTCCTCCCTATTAGTATTAATTAAAAATAATAAAAACCAAAAAGAAAACCTATCAATTATTCTATTACTCTATACATTAGGAGTCCTATCGGGAATAATAATAGAATTAATAAGTCAAATAAAGTAATATTAAGTTGTTACTTTTTTAAATTAAACTAAAAATGTAGTATCATCAATAAACTTATAATCCGTCTTATATTTAATATATCTAACTAATCTAAATAAGCTATCGTCTTTTCCTTTAGTCTCTAACATAATATCAACATCTTTATCATATTTCTTAAGTATTTCTATAAAATTAACAAAATCATCACCATTAATATATTCATTATGACTCCTATAATCTCTCTTATTTTTAGGAGAAGAAAAATGCATCTTAACTCTCCTATTACCCCAACTATTAAAAATATCTGCAAAAGAAAAATCACTTTTATTACATAAATGATGATGATAATCTAAAACAACAGGTATACTAGTAACTTTGGATATTTTTAGAACATCATTAACATTAAAAACTTTATCATCATTTTCAATAGCGATACATTTTCTTAAATATATAGGTAATTTATTAAAATTATTAATAAACCTGCTAATAGAATTTTCCTTACCAAAAGTACTACTACCAACATGAAGTATTAATATTTTATCATTTACATTTAGCATATTTAAAAGATTATAATGATATTCAAGTATCTTAACAGAATTAGAAACAACATCACTCTTCACACTATTAAGCACACAAAACTGATCAGGATGAAAATCAACTCTCATTTTACTTTCACTAATTTTCTTACCTATAGTATCATAATAACTTTTATATTTATTAATATAGTCAAATTTAACATCATCTTTAGTAGCAAGAGGAATAATTTTTGAAGACATCCTATAAAAATGAATGTTATTCTTAATATTATAATCAATTATATTATTTAAAGATTTTAAGTTAGAAATAATAACTCTATCCAACTTATCAATATCTCCATCTTTTAAATATTCACTATAAGTATAAGGGCTAGAACTACTATCATTAATACAATTAGTAATACATGCATATCCAAGTCTAACCTTCATAAAATCACCATTATTAATATTAACCAAATAAAAATAATTAAACAAATAACTAAACCTATGTTATAATAATTACATAGAAAGGAAGTAATAATATGTCTGCAGCTAAAGTAAAAGAATATTTAAAAAAATATAATATGGATAATAGAATAATAACCGTACCAACAACTAGTGCTACTGTAAAAGAAGCAGCAGAAGCTCTTGGTACTGAAGAAGCTAGAATTGCTAAAACATTATCATTTAAATTAAAAGATAAATATATCGTTGTTGTAACAAAAGGAGATGTTAAAATAGATAATGCTAAATATAGACATACCTTTGGAGAAAAGGCTCATATGGTAGCAGCATCAGAAGTAGAAGAAAAAATAGGCCATCCAGTAGGAGGTGTATGCCCATTTGCATTAAATGATGGTGTAGAAGTATATCTAGATGAATCACTAAAGAATTTTAAAACAGTATTCCCTGCTTGTGGAGCAACTAATAACGCTATAGAAATATCAATTGAAGAATTAGAAAAAGTAACTAACCGCGCGGCATGGGTAGATGTAACAAAAGAAAAAGAAGACTAATATCAAGTACAATACTTGATATTTTTATAAAAATAAACTTAACAGGAGATGAGAAATATGAAAATATTAGGAAAAAAAAGTTACAACATTTCATATAATGAATTTATACCAAAAGATTGTAACACCATTATTATTGCTATGCATGGTTTTGCTGGAAATAAAAATAGTAGTTGTATTAAAGCACTAGAACAAAAAGTAAAAGAAATGAATATAGGTTTAATAAAATTTGATTGGCCAGGACATGGTGAGAGTGAAACAGATGGATTTAATTTAACAATTGATAATTGTTTATCAGACTTAGAAACAATTATTTCACATATCAAAAATAATCATCCAAAGGCTAACTTAATTGCTTTTTCAACAAGCTTTGGTGGATACTTAACTCTACTATATAATTACTATCACAAAAATACTTTTAAATATATTATTTTAAGAAGTCCAGCAATAAAAATGTATGATGTTATGACAAATACAATTTTAACTACAGAAAAGAATAATGAACTAAAAGAGAAAAAATATTTCAACCATGGTTTTAAAAGAAATATTAAAGTAACAGAAGAATTTATAAATGAGCTTCATGATACTGACCTAACGAATTTATATAGCAATGAAAATCTTACTAATATTTCTATTATTCATGGTACCAAAGATGATGTAGCTCCAATTGATAACTCTATAGAATTTGTTCAAAAACACAACTGTTCATTTTATCCTATAGAAGGAGCAGATCATAGATATAAAAAAGATGGTGAATTAGATAAAGTAATTGAAATTACAACCAAGATTTTAAATAATATAAAACCTACTGACTAACATTAAATTAAATATTGTGCACTATAAGCCTAACAACGTTAGTCTTATTAGTGTTATTTGGAGTCAAAAGTCTCCAAATAAGTATCAACCATACTTATTATATTCGGGGGTGAAAAACATAATAATATTATTAAAATAAATATAATTTAATTTATAATTAAAAATACAAATATTAGTATTTAAGTACATATTAGCCATAATTTTATGCAATTAAAAACTAAAATTTTTTCAATATTATTTAATTGTTTGTTTTATTCATATATGAATTATTTTCAGATATTCTATCTACATTTTGCATATCTCTGAATTGCTGTGCAATTGAGATAATTGCAACAAATAATGAAATTATTGCTATAAATAAAGAAATATATGATACTTTTCTTGTTTCATTAATATTTTCAATAAATAATTTATTCTCAAAATATTTTTCAAAACTTTCACAATCATTAATTAAAGTTTTACTTTTTTCTACTTGAATTTTTGAAACCTTTTTTAGATATTCATTTGTAAAATAACAATTATTTGATACTACATTTGCAAGTAAAGTTTTATATTGTAACATTCTATTTAAAAACTTGTTGTATGATTTATATATTTTTTTGCTGCAACTTTTTGAATAAATAGAAAATATGTCATTTCTTTCATTTGTAATTAATTTTTCTAATTCAATATTTTTATAAAAATGCAACATAGTTATATATATATCAATTAAAGATTCTGGAACTAAATATAAATTTTTTTTATCAGATTCTGTATAAATATATATATTAGCATTTCTGTCTATATTTTCATAATTTTGATAGCATTCAAAACAAATATCAGTTTTAAAATAATTACAGTCTTTATCTTGAATATGTTCACAAACACTAAATTGTTCAAATTTATGCTCATTAGTATAACCATACATATAATGTGATAGCATTATTGAAGGAGGTCTGTCAGATATTTCATAATTTGTTTCATAGATATTTAAACTAATTGGTACACTGCTAATCTTTTTTTCGAATTTTAAATAACTATTTATAAATTTATTTATTATATACTTAATTTCAATCATAGTATTATTAAAATTATTATTTCTTATTATATTTGGATTCCAATCATATCTTCCAATACATTTTTTTGAACCAATATAATATTCTCTATATTCTGAATAATCTGTTATATCGCAAACAATAGTATTATTAAGTTCTTTTAAAATATTATCACTTAACTTACATTCAAATGCAATTCCAAAATAATTACTTGAAAAATTAAATGCCAGTATATTTATAAAACTTACATATTCTAATATAGCTTTTGGTTCTATATGACCTATATGTCCATAAGAATTCGAATTATGAAAATTATCATAACTTTTAAAAATTTCTGTAAACTTATTATCTATAATGGTAGAAAAAATATTTTTTTCCATAGGATTTTCATAGAACATTTTTCTAAATTTATTACATAATGAATCAGATTCAGATTTAGGAAACAAATATAATAAGGTTATAGTTTCATTTAATTTAATAAATTTATTTTTTGAATTTTTTATTGTTTTGTCATTGAACATACAAGGACCAAATAAGCTTTGTTCTAACGGACTACATTCATTGATATTAATATTTTCATATTTTTTTGCTTTGCTTTTCATTTTTTTATTAAGCCTTGTTTTTTTCTTATATTCCTTTGTATTTATTAATTCATTTTTAATTTTCATTAATTATCACATCCTTTAAAATAATTTCTTTATAAGACATTAAAAAACTCACGACACCATAATAGGTTCGTAAGTTGTATTCAATTGGAGCCCTTTGGTGGAAGTACAACAACTTTTAGGCATAAATTTATAGGTAGTAATAACTACTAACTATACTAATTATAACACATTTTTTATAAAAAAAGATAAAAAATATGTAAAAGTATGGTATAATTTTTATAAAGAAAGGAGGATTTTATGGATAATTTATTAAACAAAAGTAATTATGAAATTGTTTCAATAGACAATAGGGAGAAAAGATTTTTTATAACTAGTCGTCCAATTGTTGTTAAGAATGAAGAAGAACAAAAAAAATTACAAGAGGATAAAGCACTCCTTTGTGTAGACTATTTTGATAATCCTATGCTTTTAGATAAATATGATGTATACGAAAAAGTTGATGTATCTGATTGGGATTATGAATCCTATACTGATTTGTGTGGGCAAATTGCAAATTATAATCCACATAAAACTAAGAGAAAGTAGTTTTCTCATTTTCAACAATTTTTATACCTTGTTAAAACTATGTTATACTGGATTTCAAAAGGGATTTCCCTTTGCACACTTTTATTGGCTTTGCCAATAGCGTAGTGTGTTACCAAAATAGAATTTTAGTTTTATTGAACGAGCTGTAGCTCGTTTTTTAAATGTCAAAATCTTTATCATCATATTCATAATTTTTTTATATAAATAATCATTTATCTCTTCTTCTTTTGATGTGTTATCTGCTATATCGTGTAAATCAAAATTATCATATAAATCTTGTTTGTGTTATTCTTTTATTTCTGATATTACTTCATCTTTATCTTTTTCAGTTCCTATTTTAAGTAGTCTATGGAAAAACTTTTTTAAGGTTTGTAAAATATTGTGTAAAAAGTTATGTAATTGATTATTTTCTTCTTGTAATTTTTCGTTTTGATATTTCCATCTTTTTACATTAACAAACCTGCAAGCTTTTTCTATATTTCTTTTTAATTTTTCACTTATTTTAAATTATTTAGTTTCTATTGTCATAACTCAATCACTTTCCTTTCTTAAATAACAAAAAAACTAACTATTTCTAGTTAGCATTTATTACTCTCAGAAGTTAATTTCCGAGTTTTCTATCAATTTGGAGCGAATCACATACAAGTTACGAACTAAGTTCTCTTTCTAAAAATATTATATACAAAATTTTCACGAATTTCAATGAAAGTATATAAAGTTTTCAAATTAAATGATATAATTTGTTTAAAATTACAAATAATTTATTTTAAGGGTGTGATTACATATGTTAGATATAAATTTTAATCAAATCATTGAAATGATTGAAAAGCGAAAAAATAATGCTTACAGAAAAGTAAATGAAGAAATGATTTTATTGTATTTAGAAGTTGGTAAATTCCTATATGAACTAAAAAAAATAGTAATTATGGTGATAAAATAACAACAAAAGCCTCAGATTTTATGAAAAATAGCTATCCTAACATAAAGGGATTTACTAAAAGAAATATAGAACGTATGATTCAATTTTATAGTACTTATAAAGATGATGAGATTGCGACACCACTGGTGACGCAATTGTCTTGGACAAACAATTTACTTATATTAAGTGGAGCTAAAACCAAAGAAGAAAGACATTTTTATTTAAAATTGTCTATTAAAAATAATTATTCAAAAAGAGAATTAGATAGACAAATATCATCAGCATATTATGAAAGATATATGCTTTCAGATGGAAAACAATTACCAACAGTAAATAAAACTGTAGATGAGGACGATTATCCCAATACTAGAATTTTAGATACTTATAGTTTAGAGTTCTTGGATTTACCAAATGAATTTTCTGAAAAGGATTTAAAAAATGCAATTATAAAGAACTTAAAAGATTTTATATTAGAAGTTGGTAAAGACTTTACCTTTATTGGGGATGAATATAGAGTTCAAGTTGGAAATCATGACTTCTTTATTGATTTATTATTTTATAACAGAGAGTTATCTTGTTTAGTAGCATTTGAATTAAAATTAGGAGAATTTAAAGCAGAATATTTAGGAAAAATGAATTTATGTTTAGAAGCACTGGATAGAGATGTGAAAAAAGAACAAGAGAATCCAAGTGTTGGTGTTATACTTTGTAGTTCTAAAGATGAAGATGTTGTTGAATATTCAATTAGTAAAAATATGTCTCAAACTATGATTTCTGAATATAAGTTAAAATTAATTGATAAAAAATTATTAGAAACAAAACTTAAAGAAATGAAAAATTTGATAGATAATAATGATAAATAGTAATTTGTTGAAATGGAGAATTTATGAAAAAGAAAATATTAATTATTGTGACAAATTTTTTAATAGTATTAATAATTGTTGTTTTATATGCGTTATATCGTTTTAATTATATTCCACATAAAAAATATACTAATGAAGATTTTAATATTAAGACTTATATAAGTAAAACTGATAAAGATAATGATGGTATAGATGATCAAACTGATATATTAAATAATGTAAGGAATTATATAAAAACAAATCCTAAATATAAAAGTAAATATTATGCTACGGGTTATCCAAATGATGAATATGGTGTATGTACAGATGTTGTTGCATTTGGATTAAAAGGTGCAGGTTATGATTTAATGAATTTAGTAAATGAACATATAAAAACAAATAGAAATTTATATGATATTGATGTTATAGATAAAAATATTGATTTTAGAAGAGTACAAAATTTAAAAGTATATTTAGACAATAATGCAATTGCTTTAACAAATGATATTAATAAAATAAAAGAATGGCAAGGTGGAGATATTGTTGTATTTAAAAATCATATTGGTATAGTATCTGATAAGAGGAATAAAAAAGGTATTTCTTTTATAATTCATCATGCTAATCCTTATCAAAGATATTATGAAGAAGATATTTTAGAATATCGTAATGATATTATAGGTCATTATAGAATTAGTTAATTAAATTACAATTTAGTAATTAGTTAGAAAAATAGTAATTTGAAAGTGAACTAATAGTATGTTTAATATTAGATAAAAAATTGATATATTGTTCTTGGATGGTGATAAAATGAATCAAGAAAAAATAGGAAAATTTATTGCTAAATTAAGAAAGCAAAAAAAATTAACTCAAGAACAGTTAGCAGAAAAATTAGGGATAACCAAAAATGCTGTAAGCAAGTGGGAAAGAGGATTGGGCTTAATGGATTTGTCATTGTTAAAACCATTAAGTCACATTTTAGAAGTCTCGGTTACGGAAATATTAAATGGTGAGAGATTTACTAAAGAAGAAATCGATTCAAAAAGTGAGGAAACTTTAATTGATACACTTGATTATTCTGCAAAAGAAATAAAAAAGGTAAAAAAGAATAAGTTTATAATAATATTATTAACAATAGTTATTACTATTTTGTCAATTGTAATATTAGACACAATTCAAGCAATAGTATTTAAAAATAGCCCAATAATAAGTTGGAGAATTGAAGATGCTAATGATAGTGATAGTTATGTAGACAAAGGTATTTTAATTGATACTTATTATTGTGTTAGCGATGATGTAATAACGGTAATTCCAACATTTAAAAATACAAATTATAATTGCCCATCAGAATAATAATTACAAATTACAATTTAGTGATTTGTTAAATAAATAGTAATTTGCCGATAATCATTTTTTGAACAAAAGTTGTAACTTTTTTAAAATATGTTACTATGTAGTTGATTATTAGTAGAATTAAAGCTTATTTTTATTAAAATAAGAACAAAATAAAGGAGGTATTGTTATGAAAAAGAAAAAAATTATTATTTTATCTATTTTAGTTATCTTTATAATTGCTATGATTTGTGGTGTAATTTGGTACTTTAACAATAGAAATTCAAATTATAAGCCAAATGGCAAATTAAATTATGATACAGTACTTGTGAATGAAGAAACAAATCCATATTATCAAGTTGGATTTGCTGATTATGTGTTTATAGGAAAGGTAGATAAGGAAATTGAAAGGACATTCTCAGATTATGGCTCAGCTAGAACTATATATGAAATCGAGGTAACAGAAAATTTGAAGGGTGATCTACAAAATATAATTAAAGTAACTTATCCTGGTGGATATGATAAAGATGGAACTCTTATATTGCATAAAGGTGATTATATAACGGATGAGGAATTACCAAAGATAGGTGAAAATTATATATTTGTGGGTATTGGACAGCCAAACGGAACAATATTATTACAAGATTTATATTCTGATACTCCATATACAGAAGAAAATAAAGAAAAATACTTGGACTATATTAATAATCAAGAGAATGTAGACAGAGAAAGATTTAAAAGTATTTATGAGAATTAGAAAAATGCAATAGTTGATTAACAATAACTACTTTTCTTTTTTATGCTATTATTGTAAAAGACAAATTACAATTTATAATTGAAATTATTTGCAAATTAATAATCTTATTTCCATTAAAGGGTATGGGAATTTCCATAATAGAATTTGTACGGGAGTACAAATTCAGTGCTGGCTAGACATAGATTTTATTCCTATATTCAAAAAAATAAAAAAGAGGATTAAATTATTTTGATAATTTTTTCCTCTTTTTTAAAGATTATTTATATAAAAACATATTCATTTAAGACAATTTCTTCTGCTGTATTTTTATAATTGTTCATTAATTTTGTCCATTCCAATGGATTTAATTCTTTGCTTTTTTCAGACAGTCTTTCATCATTCTTAATATA
>OLGN01001696.1_pt1 | contig 11631 bp, 21 predicted proteins | sample 1605941 | NCBI WGS metagenome assembly OLGN01 (sample SAMN03283269) | human gut metagenome | biome: human-associated habitat; material: feces | host: Homo sapiens | place: USA | collected 2013
TGCCAATACTTCGCATAATTATATTAGTTATTGTTAAAATAGATCCATTTATTAATACCTTTCCTGTCTTGTACATTTCAAATTCACTATTACTCATAAATCTAAACACTCTCATATATTATTTTCTCCTTTTTCTGCTCCCATTCTAACTGCTTGTTGTATATCCGCTTTAGTTAATACGCCTTTTAAAATTAATTGCTCAGTCATACTCGCTATACCTACAAGTAATTCTATTTTGTCTGTAAATATATATCTTTGTATAGAATTTGGCTCGCCCTTCTTCTTAGTAATAACTATTGAATATTCAGAATTTATATATGCTTTTCTTGTTTCTATATTCATTTTTAACCTCCAATTAATTCTTTAATAACTCCATTTATTAATTCCCCAAGTTTATCTACAGTAGGTTGTCCAGTTAGATTTAATTTTTTTGCTATATATCCTGGTGCTTTTTCGTTAGCATTTATATCAAAGCCAAAAGCTCCAAAACCAATTATTGATACAAATAATTCATTTCCTCTAATTCCTCTTTGTAGATAATTCCCAGATACTCTGTTAGCTTTATATGAAAATAGTAGGTCTAAACACGTCATTTCTTCATCTGTCCAATTTATAATGATATTATTGTTTATTAGTGTTTTAGCTATATCTATATATGTTTCTTTTCCATTCATTACTTGTCCATATTTATCTTGTTTCATTTAATAACCCCATTTCTATTTTATTTAATTAATACTAAACTCAAATTTTTATATTTATATTCGAACATCTTCTGCTTTAGTTTAAATTCTTTTGTCTCAAATCCTTTTACATCTTCTACAACTATACAGTTTTTCTCTACATCTAAATACATAAAGTCAGCTGTATATGTAATTGCTTTATATCTTTTTCCATTTTTTATAAAAGCTTCTTGTAATTCAAATTTAGGTTGTAATTCTAAACTTTTTATTTTATTTGCTTTTTCTAATAAACATAATTCTTTATATCTTTTGCTCTCTGCTATGCTGTCAAATACATAGTTATCTACTGTAACTTTTTTGTTATGATATTTACTCATTTCTTTATCCTCCTAAATAGTTGGTATATGTTTTTCTTGTTTACTTAAAATCTGTTTGTTTGTATCTATATACTTCACGTTGCCCAGAACAATATTTTTTAATGTTTTTGCTTTTTCTTCATTCGTTAATTTTAGAAATTCTTGACTATTTATTGTTAGCATCGTATCACTCCTTTAAACTCACTATTTCTTTTATTGAATTTCAAATAAACTTTGCCAGTTTCTCCAGCTCTTTGCTTAGCAACTTTGAGTGTAATATCTTCTAAAGTGCCTTCTGTGTTTTCATTTTCTTTGTACAAAAACAACACATTATCTGCATCTTGTTCTATCGAACCAGACTCTCTTAAATCTGCTAGAGTAGGTTCATTTTTACTTGCATTTCTGTTTACCTGACACAAGCCTACAATTGCAATGTTTAACTCTAAACTTAATAATTTAAGAGTTCTAGTTATATCTGCTACTTCTTGTTCCCTATTGTTGAATTTGCCTTTGTTTTTTACTAGCTGTATGTAGTCTATAATTAGCAAACTTAAGTCTTTTTTATTTTTTAGTTTTCTTGTTACAGTTTCTATTTGCTGTAGTGTCATAGCATTGGTTATTAAGTGAATTGGTAATTCTGCAATTTCTGAACTTGCTATAGCAATTTTGTTTAAATCATCTTGCTCAAGTGTGGACATACGCATTTTATAAGAGTTTATTCTTGTTTTCCTTGCAAGTATTTTTTGTATGACTTGATAATCTGACATCTCAAGGCTTATTATTCCTACGTTTACCCCTTTACTAGCAACATGTTCTGCTATCTGTAGTCCTAATGTGGTCTTACCCACTCCTGGTCTAGCTCCGAATAATTGTCAGCTCTTGTCTATGTAAACCACATAACATGTCGTCTAAGTCTTGAATTCCAGTGTATAGTGAATAATCCATGCCTTTTAGTACGTTATTTTCAATTGTTTCAACAGTATCTGAAACTTGCTGCATAAAATTTTTTTCTGTCAACTCTGATTGCTCAATTTTGTTTATGTTTTGAACTATTGATTGAGCAATAATATCTATGTCGTCTGCATCTTCAATAACAGCTTCCTGACTAGATTTAAGTAAATCAAATATTTTTCTTTTTTTAGACAATTGTATTAACTCTTTGTATACACTATCTGCCGTTGCAGTTCGTACGTACTCTCCAAGTCCAGATAAATACTTTAAAACTTGATTTTTATTTGCTTTAATCCTAGAGCTTATGCTAAAGATTGATATTTCTTCATTTCTTGATTTTAGCTCATTTATAGCTCTTACAATCTTTCTGTTTCTGTCTGAAACAAAGTCATCTTCATTAAGCACAAAAGCTTCTTGCTCATAAATCACATAAAACAAAACAGCTTTTTCTATTTCCTCATTCCACATGGACTCTTCCTTTCTTGATAAGCTCTTCAATCGTTATTTTTTTCTGCATTAGTAAGCCATATTCTTCGTTCGTTAGGCATGATAGGTCAACACTCTTAAACTTGTCCTTGTTATTTTCTTTTTCACTAGGCGGAATATATCCATCTTTTCTTGCCCATGTTTTTAGGGTCAGTAAAAAATCCTTGTACTTTTTTCCTGATTTTTGGATATATTCATCTAAGGACTGTATTCTTTTTTCATAATCACGTGGAAAATATGCTTTTAGTTTCTCGTATTCTTCATCACTAAACAAAACGTGTTGATATTCTCCATACGCTTTCTTTTTACTTTCTTTTTTTAGTTTCGTTTCTTTTCTTTTATTTAATGTGTTCCTAACTTGCTTACCAACTTGCTTACCATTTTGCGTACTAACTTGCTTACCAATTTGATTACTTTCTTGCTTACTTTTTGCTATAGTAATCATTTTATAGTTAGTTGCTTTTGTGCCATTTACTTTAAAATCTATTAATCCATATTGCTTTAATGCATTCCTTGCCTTTAAAACTCCAGAACGTGACATTCCAGTGTTCAATTCAAGCGTAAGATTCGGTACAGTAAACCACTCTATCCAAGTGCATCTATTGTTTATCGCCATTAAGGCATGCCATAAAGCAATTTGCCCTGTAGATAACTGTTTAACTTGCACTAAATCGTAAAACGCGAGAATTTCAGCTAAGTAATTCATTTTTTCCTCCTATAGATTAATCTTTTAATAATTCTTCTATCGCTTGTTCTATTCCTTTTTTATCTGTTTTTATAACTTTTGTCTCTGTATTTGACCTTTGTATTGCATGTGTAACTTCATTCATTATCATTTCAACACTCGCTCCAGAATCTAATAATGCTGCTATAAAGCTTTCTAATCCATCTAGTAATAATTTTCCTTTACCTTTACATTGAACTTTATTAGTTTTGCCATCTCCTGTTATATGTATTTCAAATTTACTTTTCATTTTTTACCTCCAAATTATTCTCTTTCAAGAAATCTTCAAATAATTTTTTTATTTGAGTTTCAAAACTAATTGCTTTCTTGCAAAGAGTTTCATTAGTTATTGATTCAGTTTTTATTATTCGCTGTAAAGTATTAATTTTTAGTTCAACCAGCATTAGAGAAGAAAAACCATTTTTTCCTTCAATATTTTGTATTAATTCTAACAATCCTTGCATTGAAGAGTCTTTTCTTTCCATTTCTTTTCTGAAATCATTAATTTTTTTGTTCATAATAACCCCACTTTCTATAAATTAATTTTTCTTTACTCCAATTTGCTCCGTAAATGCCTTTTAAATAGCTTTCTACTATGTCGTCATATAATTTAGTATTTAATCCATTATCTTGCTCTCTGTGGCATTCTGAACAACCTGTATAGATATTTTCTGGTATTCCCAATCCCCCTGCACTTCGTGGTATAAAATGACAACATGAGCATTCAATTGGAACATATTTGTGGCAGAATATACATCTGTGATTATCTCTTTTCCAAACAATTTCTTTTATCTTCTTTGGTATCTCTGTTGCTTTTGTTTGTTTATGCTTATGTCCTTTTATATACCTTTGTTTTTCTTTTTTCTTTTTAGACGGTTTAGAAAAAGTAAATAATGTATAATCTATTGACATTTTTACACCTCTAATGTAGGTATTTCTAACTCACTGCACAATTGAATTGTTATATCTAAAAGCTCTGTCATTTCCTTTGTATTCATTTTTGAGCTACCAAGATATACTTTGTATATGTTGCACTCTTTATTGTTTACAAGCTGCTTTCGTATAAATTTAACCCCTCTAAATGTTTTTCTTAATGCTTCTTCCATTTCTGTTGCTGTTATAATGTATTCAGATTTGGCATCTGCTCTTTCTAATAATGCACAATATACTTCCATATCTTCTTGGTTTTGCTGTTTAGCAATTTTATGTATTAATTCCCAAAGTAACTTATTTTGTTGTAAGCTTCTTGTCGTTTTCTTTTCTTTTACTTCAAAGAATTTTGTATTATCTTGTTCTAGCAACCAAGTTATAGCTTGTTTTTGTGTTCCTACCATAGTTTATACCTCTTTCAAATTAAGGTTCTCCATCAAATCTTCGTCTGTCATTTGGGTCAAATTCTTCCTTGTCTGGCATATTATTTATAGCTTTAAATATTGATAAATATTGTTCTTTAGTTAAATCTGCTGTATTACTAATACCATAATTCTTCTGTAAATTATGAACTACATCTATTCCCTTGCGTACCATCAAAGCGTATATAGATTTAGCTTCTACATCTGTTACTTTGTTGCTTGTACTCTTCTTAGTTCCATTTTTATTTACAATATTCATATTGTCAGGACTTCCATTTTGGTCTGGGTCATCTCCAGTTATAATTTTGTAAGCTTTCATTAATGCATATTTATCTCCATAAGTCATTGCCTTGCCTGGAGCTTTATCTTGTGTGTCTACGCCATCGCCGTATGTTGGAACATCTATATATTCTTCTGGTTTTTCTATATTTACAAACCTATAAACAGTTTTTAATCTCATAAATATTTGATTGCCCTTTGTAACTTTTCCGTTATATTCTTTCTCAGTTTGCAAAATTGCATTGTCCACAATTTCTCTGTTAAATGGATATGAATATACTTTATATTTTTCTTCTAATTCTTTTACAGCTGTTAATACATCTGCTTCTCCAACTGCTTTATATTGACTTTGCCCCACTCCAACTTCTAAATTTTTTGCTACTTTCTTTATTTCAGATGTTATTGCTAATAATTTTTCGTATATATTCATTCTGTTTTACCTCCATAATTTTCATTGTAGTAGTTACAGAACTTACAGCAACTACAGTATTCTAAACATTTTCTATCTTCGCCTTTTCTTATTTCTAATTCTAGGCTTTCATCTTGTTTTAAATGTTCTTCTGCTTCTTGTAATGTGTCATATACTCTTAATGCTCTTTTGTTTCCCTTTTTCTTTACAGCATATTTATCTCCATCATTCCACCTAGCTTCTTCACTACAAATTGGAAGTTTGTCATCTTCTGTATTTTCATATTTCTTTATTTCTTCAAATTTTTTCACTATAAATTTTTCAATTTCTTCAAAATCCTTATTGGTAAAATCAAATTGTTTTATATAAACTGGATATTGTGGATATGTACTATCAACTTTTGCCTTTGTTTTACTATGGTCTTTAATAACTGCTACTATTTGTCCTTTTTCTACTTCAAATCCCATTTTTTTAAATGCCCATGCATACATTAAAAGTTGCTTTCTATACTCTTCCCAGTCATCATAAACTACTTTCCAAACAGAACATGTTTTATAATCCGTTACAGTCTTAGTTTCTGCATTAAACAAATCTGCTTGTCCTGACAATTTATATCCATCAAAAACTTCTTCTGCAAAGTGTTCCTCTTTAAACTCTGTATTTTCTTCTTTGCTGTTTTCTAATACACTGTGTACTGCTGTACCAAAGATTAACCATATCATGTCTGCTACATCTTGTTCTATTTCATTATTATGCCTTCTTGTTAGTAAAATTTCTCTTACATCTTTTAGTATTGAAGTAACACTGTATTGCTTATCTTTATACTCATATTCTCTTTCTACAGCACTTTTAAATGTCTTTGGTAAGTTTAATTTATTTGTTATTAGCATTCTTTTCCTCCTCAAACATAGAAATCAAACAATTAGTATCATTTAACATTGGTTTTAACTTTTCTAAGCAATAATCAGGATATAAAGTGCCTTGTAAAATTTCGCTAATTAAAGCACTTAAATTATCTTGTATAGTACAAACACAGCTATTTATCTTATCCAATTTATATTCTTCCATATTTCCTCCTTGCAAATAAAAACTATTTGTGTTATTATTTGTGTATAATTAATTTAAACAACCTCTGTGTATTAGATATGTACCTTGTCTAATACACTTTTTATTTTGTTTTGTAGATTTGTTACACTATTGAATTGTTGCATACTATTTATCTTTTTTATTTCATATAAAGCTGCTTGATATATTGCGTACTGAGTTTTTGATTGTTCAACCATCTTATCTTTCTCTTTTGCTTCTTGCCTTAATTCAACTATCTTTTTTTCTGCATTTTTTAATGAGTACCTAGTTTCTTTTAAAAGCGATTGATTTTCATTTCTTCTAAATAGCACATTAATTCCCTCCTTTCACTATTGACTTATTTATATTTTTATGTTAATATATAATTTATAAACAATTCGTTGTGACTACACTTTATGTGTAGTCTATTTTTTATGTATTATTTCAATAATATCTACTTCTAATGCGTTTGCAATTTTTTGCAAAGTAGATAACCTAAAATCATTTATTCGACTATGTTCTATTTTATCTATAGTATAACGACTTAATCCTGTTATTTTTGACAGTCTTTCCATAGACAAGTGTTTTTCTTGTCTTATTTTTCTGATATTATCTCCTATCATTTATCTATTCCTCCAAACAAAAAAACCAAGATGTAAAGTTAAATTTACATCTTGGTTATTGTTACATTTATTGGTAATAAACTTTGATTTTGTGCAATTGGATTTATTCTTTATTAATTATATATAAGTATACTCCCTACACTATTGAAAGGTTTCCATTAAATGTTTCTTACAATATTTTATTATTTTTTTAATTCTTTTTATTTATATTTCTGTAATTTTCAAATTAAATTTATCTTCAAATACTTTCTTTTTTGCAATATATTCTTTCGTTTTAAAACCTTTTACATCTATAATTTCATTTGTATTATCGTTATAAAAAACTATAAAATCTGCTTTATATTTTAATCCTGGTGCTAATATAAATGTTGGTTGTAAACAAAAACCTTTTATCTCATTAGCTTTCAATTTTAATTTTAATTCACAATAGTAATCCGCCTCTTTCTGACTGTCAAATCTATGACCGTCTATGGATATTTTATAAGATCTATATTTACTCTTTTTTTTAGACCCATTAGTAAATTCTTTATAATCATCTATGCTCCAGTGCTCCACTTCTGCTTCCCCTACTCTCTTAAATTAATAAATTTATTTTGATAAATTATATCATAAAAAATAATTGAAGTATATATTTTATTCAACTTCAATTATTTAGCTTCAATTATTTTTTTACAATATTTTTATCTATTTAACATTACTTTAACTAGTTAAATGTAGAACAAAAATATTAATATGGTTTTATTTTACATTTTTTAAAAATATTGACATTTTTTCTATAAATTCTTCGTTATTTTTAGTAGAAACCATTTCATCTATTAGCTCTTCTGTAACATCTGATATAGACATAGAAGACATAGCTTTTCTTAAAGCAAATACTGTTTCTAGTTCTTTCTGTGTTAAAAGAAGTTCCTCTCTTCTTGTTCCAGATTTATTTATATCAATTGCAGGGAATATTCTTTTTTCAGATAATTTTTTGTCTAAGTGAACTTCCATATTTCCTGTACCTTTAAATTCTTCAAATATAACATCATCCATTCTGCTTCCAGTTTCTATTAAAGCTGTAGCTAGAATTGTTAAGCTACCACCATTTTCTATATTTCTTGCTGCTCCAAAGAACTTTTTAGGCTTATGTAATGCACTTGGATCAAGTCCACCAGATAATGTTCTTCCAGAAGATGGGATAACAAGGTTGTAGGCTCTTGCAAGACGTGTAATACTATCTAATAATATAACAACATCTTTTCCTTGCTCTGTAAGTCTTTTTGCTCTTTCAAGAACCATCTCTGCAACTTTAACATGGTGTTCAGGAAGTTCGTCAAAAGTAGAATAAATAACATCCCCTTTTATAGATCTTGTCATGTCTGTAACTTCCTCAGGTCTTTCATCTATTAGCAAAACAATTAATTCTACTTCTGGATTATTAATAGAAATGCTATTGGCAATTTTTTTAATTAATGTTGTCTTTCCAACTTTAGGAGGTGCAACAATCATACCTCTTTGTCCTTTTCCAATAGGTGATATTAAATCTATAATTCTCATTGCATATTCATTTGGAGTAGTTTCCAATCTAATTCTCTCATTTGGATAAATAGGAATTAAATCATCAAATTTTTTTCTTCTATAAGCCTTTTCTGGAGATTCACCATTTACTTCTCCAACAAAAATTAGTGCAGGAAACTTGTCCTTTTCTGTATCTTGTGGAACCCTTGCAATGCCTTTAATTTTGTCTCCTTTATCTAGTCTAAACCTTCTTATTTGAACAGAAGATATATATACATCTTTAGGACTAGATAAATAGTTTTTTCCTCTTAAAAATCCGTAACCATCTGGCAATACTTCTAATATACCCTCTACTATTTGGTCATCTTCATTTGTAAGTTTATAACCTCCTTCTATACGAGTAGTGGCATTATTATTTTTTATAGAATTATCTGTATTTTCACTATTTCTTACATAACTTATACTATCTTTATTTTTTTCAATATCATAAATTTCATCATCGTTTTTTCTAACAGTTTCTTTTAGATTACTTGTTTCGTTAACATTTGCAAGTTTATTGTCTTCTGTAACATTATTTTCTTTTTTATCATCTATATTACTGCTATTATTACTAAATAATAAGTCTAATAATTCATCTTTTTTTAGTTTTGAGACATTTTTAATACCTTTTTCTTTTGCCATTTGGCGCAATTCAACTAATGTATAATTTTCCATTCTAAGCCCCCATAAAATAAATAATTATATATAATTTAAAGTTTTATTTAATTGTATATTGAAAGGAATATTAAGATAAAAAACTTTAGAAAAAACAAATTTAAAATAATTTTGATTAATTTACAACATAATTTGAAAACAAATAATATATAAGAGGATATTACCTCTTATATAATTTATTTACTGATATCTATGTAAACTTTTTCATTTGGTAAATACATATCTAATTTTTCTCTTGCAACATCTTCTATATATTCTTTTGAATCTAAATGTTCTTTTGTGTCAGCAAGTTCTTGTTTTATTTCTTCTGCTTCTTCTATTTGAGTATTAATTTGTTTAGCTTCAGCAGTATATGTATTTAATAATTTCTGTTGTGAAATAAATGTATATATAGCATATATTAAAACAGCTACTATAATAATTCGTTTTAAAAGTTTGCTTTTCATAGCTTCTCCTTAGTTTATTTTTTAAAAGTTCTATATATTATTTTTTCTACATATAAATTTAAAATCCTTCTTTTTTTCGACGATTTTTACATTTTTTTATAGAAAATTTTGGAATTTTATTTCTTAAGTTATTAATAAATTTTGAAAAAGGTCGAAATATATTCCTATTTATAAATTTTAGAACATTTTTACTAAAAAGTAAAGCTTTTTTTATTGGAAAAAGTAAAATTTTCTTAAAAAATGTTAAAATTTTGTCACCAAATTTAATAAACAACTTACTTAATGTACATAAATAAGACAAAATTCCTAATAGAATTCCTAAAAATAAATAAAGTCGTATTTCGCCATTATTAAAAATAAATATCGAATATATTATAATTATTCCAGAAAAGACTCCAAAGATAATGTCTTCAATATATGTAATAAAATCTGGAGTTTTAAATACTTTCCTTAATATTCTAAAAATATCAAATAAAATCGAAATAATTATTCCAACAACAATAAATATAATAAAACAATATATTTGATTCAATTCGTTCCTCAATCCTTTAATGAATATTTTAAAATTGGTAATTTTTAATTTAATAAAATAATTAAATTAAATGTTTAATATTAAATTAAATTATTTAAATATTTTAGAAAATATCCCTTCTCCTTTTTTATCTACTGTGTTTTCACTATATGCTATTTGCATTATATTTCCATTTACTATTGTTTCAGAAGTATCTATACTTAATTTATTAATTCTTAAATCTTCTCCTTTTATAGTTAAAAGTCCTAGTTCTGTTTCAACTATAATAATTTGATCATCAAAGCTAAGTACATCTAGAACCCCAGATATACTTAACTTTTCTCTATTTTCTAAAACTATATTTTGAATCACATTGTTTGTTTGTAGATTATCTCTTTTCATATCCATTGCCATAAAATCAGCTCCTTGTTCTATTTTAAGTGTCTAATAAATTATATTCAGCCCTTGTCTATTTTAGAACAAAACATCGTGAAATTCTTGTAAAATGCTATCAGTTATCTCTTCTTTAAAGTTAATTGTTATTTTGCACTCATCAATATTAATGTTAAATATTTTTAGATTCTTTTCTATAATAAATTTAAATACTTTACTTAATATTTTATTATCATAAGTACAACCATATCCAATTATTGAAACTCTACTTAAGTTTTTATTTCTTACTATACTTTTTATTTTTTTCGCTTCTAAATTTTCAGCATTTTTATTATTATTCATATCTGCATCGCCACAAATTGTATTAGGACTATTACAAATTATAGTACCTTTTTTATTACTAAAAGTAGATTTAGTTTCTATAGGTACATTAAATTTTTCTGCGATTGTGACACATCTATTATGAAGAACTTTTGCTCCTTCCCCAGATATTTCTCTCATTTCTTCATACGATATTTTATCTAATTGCTTAGCATTTGCAATTTTTTTTGGATCTGCAGTATAAACTCCTTCTACATCAGAATAAATATAACATTTTTTTGCTCCCAAAGTAGCAGCTATCGCTATTGCTGTAGTGTCCGAACCTCCTCTTCCTAATGTTGTAATGTTGTTTTTATCATCTATGCCTTGAAATCCTGCAATAATTACTATTTTACCCTCATTTAATTCTTTTTCTAGTCTACTTTTTGCTATTTTTTCAATTTTAGCTTCAGAATACTCTTCATCTGTAAAAATGCCTACTTGCCATCCAAGTAAAGAAATTGTTGGATATCCCATTGAATTAAGTAATATAGACATTTTAGTAATAGATATTTGTTCCCCTACACTTAAAAGTGCATCTAATTCTCTCTTATTTGGGCTTTGAGTTAAATTATTAACTTCTCCTATTAAATTATCTGTTGTTTTTCCTTGTGCAGACAAAACAACTACTACACGATTATTTGAGTTATAATAATCTATTATTTTTTCTGCAACATTTTTTAAATTTTTATCGTTGGCTAAAGAACTTCCACCAAATTTTAAAACTATTGTATCCATAAAAATGCACCTAATAAAAAAATATAATATAGTAAATTTAATTA
>OLGN01001702.1_pt1 | contig 11624 bp, 9 predicted proteins | sample 1605941 | NCBI WGS metagenome assembly OLGN01 (sample SAMN03283269) | human gut metagenome | biome: human-associated habitat; material: feces | host: Homo sapiens | place: USA | collected 2013
TTATAATCTGCGGGCAGCTCATTTTTCACCTCTGGAACCAAGGGCTGAACCCCGTCGTCCAGCAGCTTTCCGGTCTCTCTGGCCCGCTTTTCTTCCTTGTACATAGGGCCAAAGTTCAAGCCGAAAGCAGCAACGATCAAAACAGAAATCATGGCAAATACGCCATACAGATTGAACGGAAGCATATTCAACCAGATGCCCCATTCGTTGCCCTCAACGCCGCTTGCCAACAGCTCTGCGGCAATCAGTCCCGTGATAAAGGGACCATAGCTGCTAATGGGAGAAAGCGCAGCTAAATTGCATCCCATGGAATCCAGGATATAAGCCAATTTTGCTCGAGAGATGCGCACCATGTCAGTAACGGGCCGCATGATAGTACCAAGCATGAGGCAGGGCTCCGTATAGCTGAAAATGAAGGCGCTCAGGCAAGTAACGATCTGCCCCTTCTTGGCAGTATTGATAACCTTTGTCACCTTGGTAGCAAAGGCCTCTGCAGCACCAGTGTTACGGAGCATGGCGATCATACCGCCGGAGAGTGTAACCAAAATAATCAAAGATGCATTTCCGCTGAGAGAGGGGATCATATAGTCCGAGATAATTTTGACAAAACCAACCAAAGGGTTAAAGCCGTTCATCATTGTGGACCCCAACCAAACCGCGATGAATAAAGAGAAAATCGTCTGTTTGGTCCACAGGGCCAATCCGATTGCCACGATGGGGGGAATGAGACACAACACTCCATATGTAGTATCCATATAACAAGCCTCCTGTTATAAATTATCTATGGTTTTTTTTCATGGAATCTCTGCTTCCGCAACTACAGGCCCTATCCGAATCTGCAAATCACACCTCCTCACTTTCTCGGTCCAGGGATGCGCAAAACGTAAGTCTTGCAAAATCAAGACACGGCATATCAGCTTTGAACGAGACTGATCATACTATATACCGTATATTTTCATGAACAGACCAAACGTTTTGCGCACTCCGGTTTCCAGCCTCCCACCGCTCCCAACATCTTCGGTTTTGGCAGCGCGAGTAACTACGGATCACACTTGGTTATTTTCGGTTTTCGTAACCGGATGCGTACATATTTGCAGGGATGAATTTTCCCTGGCCGTAGCGGCCCACAAACTTGGCGTTCTCCACTACAACCTGGCCTCGCAGCAGAACCGTCTCCACCCGACCAGACTGACGACGGCCCTCATAGAGGTTGTAGTCCACGCCGTTAGGGTTATCTGCCAGATGAACTGTCCCCTCATAATTGGGATCGAAAATGACAACATCTGCGTCAGAACCTACCGCCAGCGTTCCCTTTCTCGGATAGATACCGTTGATTTTTGCCGGCTGAGTGGCAATAACATCTACAAATTTCTGGCGGGTCAGCTTTCCCGTGCATACACCTTCGGTCCACACCATATGCAGTCGATCACCGGCGCCGGGGGAACCGTTTGGAATCTGAGTAAAATCATTTCTGCCGGCCTGCTTGAGCTCTGCCACATCTATACCGCAGTGGTCGGATGAGACCGCCGTCAGCAGTCCGTCGGATAATGCCTGCCAAAGAGCCTCGCAGTCCTCACGATCCCGCAAAGCAGGGGAGCAAACGAACTTAGCCGCTTCATTGAAATCCGGATTATCCAGAACTTCCTTAGTGGTGGTCAGATAGTGAGTGCAAGTCTCGCCGGAAACCCGCTGGCCAGTTCCCTTGGCCTTTTGTAATTCGGCAATGGCCTCCCGACAGGTCATATGAGCAATATAAAGAGGCGTATCGGTCTGACCAGCCAGATAAATAGCCCGGCGCACCGCCTCCGCCTCAGTAAAAGGCGGACGGGAAACATAATGGTAATGCGGCGTCAGTTGGCCCTTCTTTACACACTCGCTGCGGAGGAAATTCAGGATCTCTCCATTCTCTGCGTGCACAAATACCGTAGCGCCAACCTGCCGGCTCTTCTCCAGAATACGGAAGAAAGTACCGTCATCTACATGAAGCGGAGAGCCGTTGTAGGCCATAAAAATCTTGATGCTGGAAATGCCTCTCCGAGGAAATTCTTCGATCTCATCAAAGATACTGTCCATAATATATGTTACCATGGAATGCAGTGCAAAATCAACACAAGACTTATCCTTCGCCCGCACATTGATTCGATAATCAATGGAATCCAGCAGTCCGCGATTTGGATCCTGCGGAGCAAAGTCCACAATGGTGGTCGTGCCGCCTACAATAGCAGAGTCGGTCGTCTCATATCCGGCGGTGTCACGGTTGCCGACATTACACAGGGCGGAAAAGTGAGTGTGCTGGTCTACGCCTCCCGGAAACACATATTTACCTTTGGCATCTATCACACGATCTGCAGCTTCGTCCAAATGTGTCCCCATTGCGCGGATCACATCGCCCTCCACCAGGATATCCCCCACATACTCTTGTTCTGCGGTTACGATTGTGCCTCCTTTAATCAAGGTACGCATACTGTCATCTCCTAAAATATCAATTCTTGTTTGGTAAACATGGGAAAGCCTACGATATTCTTCTGCTCTGGGAAGCCCCAAGTAGACACCTTGCTGGTACGCAGCCCCATATCTACCATGGCTTCCGCAAATTTAACTGCTGGCATTACCCCATCCAACACGGGAACGCCCAGCTGAGTGGACAGGTCCTCAACAAAGTCCACGAAACCAGCGCACCCCAGCAAAATACATTCGGCGCCGTCCTGCTGCACGGCTAACTTTCCCTGATAGGCTAACGCTTCCAATCCCTTCTTGGGGTCCCTGCCAAATTCCAGCACGCTCAAACCTGTGGATCGGATAGAACGGCAAAACTTTTCCGCTCCATAGTTGGACACTACATCCTCTGTGACCTTGCGAGACCGATCCAGCACCGATACGATAGAAAAGTACGGCGCTATAAATTTGGCAGCAGCAATGGCCGACTCACAGATACCCAGCACAGGCTTGGAGGTGACCTCTCTGGCTGCCTGAAGCCCAGGGTCACCAAAGCAGGCGATGATAAATGCATCGGCGCCTTCCTCTCGGTCTCCCCGGATCACTTCTTTCAGGACTCCCGGAACAGCCAAATACTCATCCACATAACATTCGATGCTGTCCGGCCCGGATGCCGGAGTAACCGCCCAAACCTGAGTGTCGCTGCGTGCCACTCGACGTGCTAAATTTTCTATACTTTCAGTCATGGATTGCGTCGTATTGGGATTGATGATTTTGATCTTCACAATTTTCCCTCCTCTTGGTCCAAAGCCTGAACCATCTCCATCAGCAGATCAGCTCCCTGGTACAAGTCCTCAGGAGCGCTGTATTCTCGGATAGAGTGGCTAATCCCGTCTTTGCTGGGAATGAACAGAAGCATGGAGGGGACCGCTTTCCCCCAATTCATCAAATCGTGTCCTGCACCGCTGAACATTCTGCGAAAACGGATACCGCGGTTGCGGCACAGTGTCTCGCTCAGCTTTATCAGCTTAGAACTGCACTGGGTAGGCGACTGGCGAATATATTCTTCGCCTACCAGCTCCGGGTGTTCTTTCAGCACGGAGTCAATGACCTGATCCATGGGCTCCATCGTTGGGTTGCGCAGTTCCACAATAAACTCCACCTTGCCCGGAATCACATTGACCGCTCCTGGGGACACCTGAAGGGTTCCTACAGTGCAGACCATATCCGGCGAAGCGGCCTCAGTCCGTTCCATAAGCTGGGTAATGATCCGGCAGGCTTTCACCAGCGCGTCATCCCGCAGATGCATGGGTGTGCTGCCTGCATGATTGGCACAGCCGGAAACCGTCATGCGATAGCGCACGATGCCCACAATACCATCAACCACGCCTATTTGCATCCTTTCAGCTTCTAATACCCCGCCCTGCTCAATATGTAACTCCAAGTAACACTGGTATTGGGTCAGATCTCTTCGGCAGGCGCCGACCTGCTCCATTGTAAGTCCGTGGAGGGCCAGATTTGGCCGCATAGCTTCATCAATCTCTCCGCCGGTAAATGCCTTACTTCCAAAAGTTCCGCCAATGACATTGCCCTCCTCCTCGGTAAATGCAATCACCTGGATGGGATGCCGATTTTGATATCCCAACTCCTTAAGGCGCTGCACACACTCGATTCCGGACAACACACCATAGGTTCCGTCGTAAATCCCGCCCCCGGGCACCGTATCGATGTGGGATCCAATGCAAATGATCTCTCCCTGACCGGGAAGCGTACCGATCAGATTCCCTACAGGATCGACGGATGTCTGAAGTCCTGCCTGTTCCATGCACTGTTGAACATAGATTCGTCCTTCGTCATAGGCAGGGGTATACGGCAATCGTGTGGTTCCTTCTTTCGGCACAAAACCGATTCGCCCAAGTCGGGTCAAATGATCATATAAGCGGGTACCGTTGATCATACTCATGCGGGGTCCCCCTCAGTCTTATGGGATCTGACAAACTCCTCCAGCTCCTGCAGCCCCTGCTCCAAGCACTGCATGGATGTCGCATAGGACAGACGGATATATCCCTCGCCAAATTCGCCAAAGGCCGTACCGGGTACCACTACCACCTGTCGTTCTTCCAGCAGCTTCATGGCAAATTCTTCACAAGGCATACCCAGTTGACTGATGTCAATAAATGCGTAGAAAGTCCCAGCCGGAGCATGGCAGGACAAACCAGGGATCTCAGATATCCGCCTCATCACATAGTCACGGCGCAGGCGATACTGCTCCACCATATACTTCAAGTGGTCTTGTGGACCTTCCAAAGCTTCAATAGCCGCGACCTGGCAGGGAGTGGCCGCACAAGCACTGACATTTTCCTGCAGCTTGACCATATTCCGGATCACATTTTCCGGTCCGGCAGCATAACCGATACGCCAACCGGTCATCGCATAGGTTTTGGAAAGGCTATCAATAACCAGGGTCCGTTCTTTCATTCCAGGCAGAGAAGCAAAGCTTGTATAAGTCCTTCCATCAAAGAGGATGTGCTTATACACCTCATCAGCCAAGATCACCAAGTCCTGCTTCTGGGCCAATTCGGCCAGTTGGAGCAGCGTTTCAGTACTGGCTACAGCTCCTGTGGGGTTGCATGGGCTGTTTAGAATAATGGCCTTTGTCTTATTGGTAACAGCTTCGGCAATAGCGGATACATCCAAATCAAATCCCCGTTGTGCGTTGGTTTTCACCGACACCGGCACGCCGCCGCACATCCGAATCTGTTGGACATAATTAGTCCAGCAGGGTTCGTTGACGATAACCTCATCCCCAGGATTCAGCAGCACTTTCAGCGCCAAAAACAAGGCTCCCATGGCTCCAGGTGTCACCACAATTTGGCTTGCAGGATCGTAAGAGAGTCCCTCTGTGCGATGGAGATACTCTGCAATCGCCTGGCGCAGAGCCAGCAGCCCTGCATTTTCTGAATACTTGGTCTTTCCTTCCCGAATGGCCCTGCACCCAGCCTCCACTACGTTCGACGAGGCAGTAAAATCCGGCTCTCCCAGTGTAAAACTAATGACATGATCGTACTCCAGTGCCTTATTGAACATTTTTCGAATCTTGGAGGGTTGGATCTGCTGAGTGTTATCCGAAATTTGAATCATATAGGTAACTCCTTTCTACTCTGATTCTTCCGTTCCCTTAATTTGAGAACAGTCATCAATATTCCAAATGCCAAGGAAAGCACCGCTGCAAATACGATACGATATTCTTGCGGAAGGAGAAATCCCACGGTATTGACGGGGATCCAAAAGAGAGGAATCGTTTTAAACAGAGTAAAATCGATCAATTCTCCCCAATCTACAGAGTCCACCGCTTGGCGTGGAGTGATATGCTGTCCCGCCAAAAAGCGGATTTCAGCATAATTTCCACATACTCGCATCAGAGCGGAATGAATAGGAGCAAAAAACAGATTATTGGTAACGCTGGTAAAAAAGGCCTGTGCCAGAGCATTTCCATATCCCGGAAGAAGACCTGCTGCCATGGCTTGCCGGGTACCTTGGCTGAACACGGTAAAGGCCAGCGTGACAAGGACGCCTCCTATTCCCCAACTCAGGCTTTTGAACCAAGTCGCCCGGTTGATCTGCCAAGTTCCCTCCAACAGACGTCCGGAGAGCAACTCACCCGCCGTAGCATAGACAGCGAATTGCGCAAAACCTGCCAGATAAGGATACGCTGTATTGACCTTGGCAAAGCCTCCTGTGACGCAAAAGAGTACCGTAAACACAGCCAACAACCCATAAGCAGCTGCCCACCAAATATCGCTTCGTTTCATATGCATCCCCTAACTTTTGTACCCAAAATATAGCAAAATGGAACCGGCGTTAAAATTCAGCGCCAGTTCCATTTTATGTAGTCTGTATATTATTTGGACAAGCCTTCTGTGTCCCGATGTAAGACCAACGAATCTTTATATACTACCAAAGGATAATGCAGTTTAGCCAATGCAGGCGGTACATTTTTCCCGAGTTTTATTTATAGCGCATCAAAATCGATCTTGTTGGTTGATACAGGAAGACTCTGGATCATCTGTATCCGGTTACGCACATTCATTTTGGTATATATGCTGTGGAAATGTTTTTTTACCGTATGGATACTGATATTCATTTTTTGAGCGATATCTTCATTGGACAGCCCGTGTACGGCCAAATCTAACATTTCCCCTTCTCGACTGGTCAAGCCGTACTGGCTGCACAACTTTTCATGATATCCTTTTGCGTAAAAATAGCGGGTGTCTCCCTTTTTTGCTTCATATACTAAACGGTATGCAAAGTGCTTGTGCAACTGCTCCAATACAAACATATCCCGTTCGCTAAACGGAGGCTTATCAGCTTGCCGGTACAATTTCAATAAGCCGACCGGTTCTTCTCGAAAGGAGATGGAAAGGCCGACGGAATATGCCAAGTGATTGGGCAGATAGAAGTTCCGGTAGATTCCGCTGCTATTCACCTGTTCATCCGAAGATGCCATAGATTCCCGAAAAGCACCGCCTTCACAGGTATACAGCGCCCAGCGAAAAGCATCTGAATTCAGGCTTTCCTGCATCCAGACATCGACAGCCTGCTGAGGCAGATGAAAAGCCGCTGGGGCCTGAAACTGATAGGATCCATTCTCCGCAGTAGAGATTCGGGCAAAAATTGCGCTATCATACGAAATCAAAAAAGGAAGCCATCGGTTCAGAATTTCATGCTGCATTTCCTCTACTGTATAGATAAATGAAATATTGTATGCGATCTCATTGAGGCGTATCCATTCGTTTTCATTTAAAAATGCCATATCAATATCTCCCTTAACATTTGTATCCAGCCATAAGCAAAGCTCAAAAAGATAACAGTATCAATGAATTCCGACCACAATCGCAATTAAAGCGTTCCCATCGTAGAAAGCATTCTAACTCGGTCACGGGTGTAGATGCTCGAAATGCAGATGTGCCACATTATCTCTGACATAACATTCTCCCCACCCTTTCTTTGTCCGATCAGGTCTTGGCGTTCACATAAATACACCCGATCCTATCGATAAGCTTCTCGCGTTATGCTACCATTATTATATCAGGCAGAAGACTGAAAAGCAATTCCAAACAGAAAGCTGAAAAGCAAAGTAATAGGGCTGCATCTCCACGATCACGATGTCGGGACATTAAAAATCTCAATTTTGAAACCATTCTTGACAGCAGGCATTTTCTTCACCTTTTCAGAGGCGAACAAAGCATAAACTTCCGTACGCAATCTACCTCTGCGCGGGCGGTATCATCGCGTTTTCGCCGCTGCTCATCCGCCTGCTTGCAGCGGAGAACTATCGTGTGATTGTATCCATACCGCCGATAAGATTTCAAATTTCATATTGCTGAATGCTCCTTGTATCTCTTTTACTATGTCCTTTGCAGTTGTGAAATAGATGTTTTTTACAAGTGTAGGGTCATCATACAACTGCCTTCTTACTAGTGTAGCTGCGATTCCAGAAGTGGCGAAGCCATATATCTGATTGTCTATTATGTGTTGCCTTCTCTTCTGTTCTTCTGGAAATGCCTGTACCATTAGTTGGCTTTCCATTAGCCGTTTGTAAATTTCTGCAAGAAATCTACCACTCTTGACTGCTGGGTCAAAAACTTTGCCTCTTTGTTAAATACACTAGCAGGGAGTAAATCAACCATGTCTTTTACTATGTTTTGTGGCGTGATAACTTCCGAGTTGGAATATTTTGAAATGCCTGTTATGGCTTGGAACCTGTCAAATAAATCTTCCATAGGAACACCATCCTCAAAATCTCATTTTCTTCTGAATATCAGTAAGCTTGGTTTTAAGACAGCAGGCAAAGGAAAGAGGATACCCTAAAAATTAGGTATCCTCTCGGAAATTAGGTATCTGGGGCACGCTTTTGGTGAAATCGACGGAGTTTTTACCATCAACACAAAAGGTAAAAGGGACGCCGCGCTTTCCTCATTGACAATTCGACGGGGAATGCTATAATCTGCTATGTCTGAAAAAATGTAAAATTGTATCGCAGAGGTGCCGCCGCGAGGCGGAGAATAGAGAATCCGGTGCGAATCCGGAACGATGCAGTCACTGTGTACGGGAACGGCCTGCGTAGCCACTGGGAAACTGGGAAGGGCAGCGCCGCGATGAACGAAGTCAGGAGACCTGCCTCTGCGGGAAATCTCAGGCCCGCTGCACACAGGCTGATATTTCTGCGAGTTTACCCGCGGCGCGATTTTTTCGCGGCGCGGTGTTGCTGGTTGGAATCGTGAGAGCGGCTGTGGGTCACCATGGCCGCTTTTATATTTCTTTCAGAACGATTTTTGAAGAAGAAGGTAAAGAGAAACATGAAAAAAGCACTTGCAATCCTGCTCACAGCCGTGATGCTGCTGGGCGTGCTGACCGCCTGCGGCAGCAAGAAGGACGACGCTGCCGACGACACGCAGAACACGGAGGACGCCGACAAGGCCGCGGCCGACAATGTCGCCGCGCTCATCGACGCGATCTACGTTCAGGAGCGCACCGATGAGACCGACGCGCAGTGCGAGGCCGCCAAGGCTGCCTGGGACGCGCTGACCGACGAGCAGAAGTCCATGGTCGAGGGTGAGGAAGCGAGCCCCGAGTATTTCGGTCTTGACACGGGCGATGCGTCCAAGGATGATCCCCGCAATCAGGACGAGATCGGCGAGAACGAGCTTCTGGTCGTTTCCTTCGGCACGTCCTACAACGACAGCCGCATCAACGATATCAAGAGCATCGAGGACGCCCTGCAGGAGGCCTATCCTGACTGGTCCGTCCGCCGCGCTTTCACGGCTCAGATCATCATCAACCACATTCAGGCCCGCGACGGCGAGAAGATCGACAACATGACCCAGGCGCTCGACCGCGCTGTGGCCAACGGCGTCAAGAACCTCGTCGTGCAGCCGACGCACCTGATGCACGGCGCGGAGTATGACGAAATGTGTGCTACCATCGACGAGTACCGCGACCGGTTCGAATCTGTCTCCATCGCAGAGCCCCTGCTCGGCGAGGTCGGCAGCGACGCGACCGTCATCAACGCCGACAAGGAAGTTGTCGCCAAGGCCATCACCGCCGCCGCGGTCGAGGCAAGCGGCTTTGACTCTCTCGAGGCTGCCAAGGAAGCTGGCACCGCGTTCGTCTTCATGGGCCACGGCACCGCACACGTCGCCAAGGTCAGCTACAGCCAGATGAGCGCCCAGATGCAGAACCTTGGCTATGAGAACGTCTTCATCGGCACGGTCGAGGGCGAGCCGGAGGAGACCTCCTGCGAGTCCGTCATCGAGGCCGTCAAGGCCGCGGGCTACACCAACGTCATCCTGCGCCCGCTGATGGTGGTTGCCGGCGATCACGCCAACAATGACATGGCCGGTTCGGATGATGATTCTTGGCTGAGCATGTTCAACGCTTCCGATGCATTTGAGTCGGTTGACTGCCAGATCGCTGGTCTGGGTGAGATCGAGGATGTCCAGAAGCTGTATGTCGCCCACACCAAGGCGGCGATCGATTCTCTGAACGGTTGATCAAACGAACCCTCTCCGTTTCGCGGCCGCTTTGCGGCACCCGGTGGAGAGGGTTCATTTTTTATCCGAACAATGGTATAATAAAAGCTGATTTTTATAATGTAGAGGTATTTCCTATGAAACGCGTTTTTTCCTGTGTTGTCGCTGCTTCTCTGGCACTGAGTCTGCTGGTGGGCTGCGGCGCTTCTTCCACGGCATCTTCTGCAGCTTCCAGTGCTGCTTCTTCCGAGGCGGCATCCTCTGTGGCTTCTTCTGCCGCTGAGACCGCCGCTTTGCCGGATGGTGTGTATACCGCCGAGTTTGACACCGACAGCAGCATGTTCCACGTGAACGAGGCAAGCAAGGGCAAGGGTACGCTGACGGTCGAAAACGGCCAGATGACGATCCACATCAGCCTGCCGTCCAAGAGCATTCTGAACCTCTTCTGCGGCACGGCGGAGGACGCGCGGAAGGACGGCGCGGCGCTCTTGCAGCCCACGACCGACACCGTCACCTATTCCGACGGCCTGAGCGAGGAGGTCAATGGCTTTGATATCCCCGTGCCCGCGCTGGACGAGGAGTTCGACGTCGCCATCATCGGCACGAAGGGCAAGTGGTACGACCACAAGGTCTCCGTGACGAACGCCGTTTTGAAGGAAGACGACGCCGCCGCGCCCGCCGAGACGCTGGCCGACGGCACCTACACGATCGCCGTGACGCTCGAGGGCGGCAGCGGCAAGGCGAACATCCAGTCGCCCTGTACGCTGACGGTCGCGGACGGCAAAATGACCGCCACCATCGTCTGGAGCAGCAGCCACTATGACTATATGCTCGTGGACGGCGAGCGCTGCGACGTGCTCTCGACCGAAAACGGCTCGACGTTTGAGATCCCCGTCGCCGCGCTGGATACGCCGCTTGCCGTGGTCGGCGATACCACCGCCATGAGCACTCCGCACGAGATCGAATACACCCTGACGTTTGACAGCGCGTCTCTTACCGCATGAGACGGCTTACAGCGCTTTTAGCGGCGCTTTTGCTTCTGGCTTTCACGGGCTGCGCAGCAAACCCGGCACAGCCTGAGAGTACATCAAGCCCGGCGCAGGCCGATGAAACGCAAGCAGATTTTCAAGTCGAAAGCGCCTATCCGCTTGAATACGCGAAAGAGTTCACCGTGGACGAGTGCACCGGCGGTACAAGGCTCATCACCATTCAGAATGCCCGCTACCTCGTCGTGCCGGAAAACAGTACCGTGCCGAACGGTCTTTCGGAAGACATCACCGTTTTGCAGAAACCGCTTGAAAATGTCTATCTCGTCTCCACGTCTGCGATGGACCCGATCCTGAAGCTCGATGCACGAAGCGCCGTCACGCTTTCCGGCACGAGTGCCGAAAACTGGTATCTGCCGGAAGCGAAAGAAGCCATGGAAAACGGTGAAATTTCCTACGCGGGTAAGTACAGCGCGCCGGATTACGAGCGCATCGTGTCTGCAAACTGCGGCCTCGCGATTGAAAACACAATGATCTACCACACGCCGGAAGTGAAAGAGCAACTTGAAAAGTTTGGCATTCCCGTGCTTGTTGAGCGCTCCAGCTATGAATCCGACCCCTTGGCACGCATGGAGTGGGTGAAGCTCTATGGCATTTTATTTGATAAAGA
>OLGN01001703.1_pt1 | contig 11623 bp, 6 predicted proteins | sample 1605941 | NCBI WGS metagenome assembly OLGN01 (sample SAMN03283269) | human gut metagenome | biome: human-associated habitat; material: feces | host: Homo sapiens | place: USA | collected 2013
AGGCGGAAAAGACCCGCTGTTTGGGCATGTTGACGGTTTTCAGATAGACCCTAATTGGAGTTCAGTATGAAAAACCCGTCCCCGTTACCGGGGACGGGCAGTTTTCATTAGAGCAGAATCGGAGATATTGGACGATTAGTCCTTGTACATCTCGACCAGCTTGTTCAGATGCTCCCAGCGCTCCTTGGCGGCAGCCTCGTTCTTGGCGAACAGATCGGTTGCACGCTCGGGGAACTCGCGGGTCAGACGGCTGTAACGAGCCTCGTTCATCAGGAACTCCTGATAGCCGTCCTTCGGAGCCTTGCTGTCCAGCTGGAACTTGCCGGTCTCCTTGGAAGGATCGAAGCGGAACAGGTTCCAGTAGCCGCACTCAACGGCCTTCTTCATCTCGGCCTGGCAGTTGGTCATGCCGCCCTTGATGGAGTGCATCTCACAGGGAGCGTAGCCGATGATGAGGGACGGGCCATGGTAAGCCTCGGCTTCGGTGATGGCCTTGATGGTCTGAGCGGGGTTGGCGCCCATAGCGACCTGAGCGACGTAAACGTAGCCGTAGCTCATCGCGATCTCAGACAGGGACTTCTTCTTGGTCTCCTTACCGGCAGCCGCGAACTGAGCGACCTGACCGATGTTGGAAGCCTTGGAGGCCTGTCCGCCGGTGTTGGAGTAAACCTCGGTGTCGAAGACGAAGACGTTGACGTCCTTGTTCTGTGCCAGCACATGGTCAACACCGCCGAAGCCGATGTCGTATGCCCAGCCGTCGCCGCCGAAGATCCACACGGACTTCTTGGACAGATATTCCTTCTTGGACAGGATGTCCTTCACGGTGTCGCAGCAGACCTTGGCTTCCAGATTCTCGATCAGAGCCTTGGTAGCAGCCTTGTTGGCCTCGCCGTCGTTGTAGGTGTCCAGCCAAGCCTGGCAAGCGGCCTTGCGCTCGTCGCAGGTGGTCTTCTCCATGACTTCCTTGACCTTGTTAGCCAGAGACTCACGGATGACGGCCTGTGCGGTGTACATACCCAGACCATGCTCGGCGTTGTCCTCGAACAGGGAGTTCGCCCATGCGGGACCACGGCCTTCAGCGGTCACGGTGTAGGGAGAGGTAGCGGCGGGACCGCCCCAGATGGAGGAGCAGCCGGTGGCGTTGGAGATGTACATCCGATCGCCGAACAGCTGGGTCACCAGACGGGCGTAGCTGGTCTCGGCGCAGCCGGCGCAGGAGCCGGAGAACTCCAGCAGAGGCTTGCGGAACTGAGAACCCTTGACGGTGTTGTCCTGCATGTCCTTCTTCTCGCTGACCTTGGAGACCATGTAGTTGAAGACTTCCTGCTCAGGCAGCTCGTTCTCCTGAGGAACCATGGTGATGGCCTTGGTGGGGCAGACGCCGACGCAGACGCCGCAGCCCATGCAGTCCAGAGGAGACACGGCCATGATGTACTTGTAGACGCCCTTGCCCTTGCCGGCCTTGACATCCACCAGACGGGCGTTCGCGGGAGCGGCAGCGGCCTCTTCAGCGGTCAGCGCGTAGGGACGGATGGTAGCATGGGGGCAGACATAGGCACAGTTGTTGCACTGGATGCACTTGGTCTCGTCCCAGTGAGGAACGGTAACGGCAACGCCGCGCTTCTCATAAGCGGAAGCACCCAGGGGGAACTGGCCGTCGGGCAGATCGGCGAAGGCGGAAACGGGCAGGCTGTAGCCGTCCATTCTGCCGATGGGGTTCAGGATGGTCTTGACGACCTTGACGGTGTCGGGACGGCCTTCCAGAACGGTCTCGGGCTTGTTGTCCTCAGCGGTAGCCCAGGAAGCGGGAACATCGACCTTGTGGTAAGCGGTAGCGCCCACATCGATGGCGTTCCAGTTCTTCTCGACGACGTCGCGGCCCTTCTTCAGGTAGGAGTGCTCGGCAGCGTCCTTCATGTACTTGATGGCATCCTCAGCGGGCATGACCTTCGCCAGAGAGAAGAAAGCGGACTGCAGGATGGTGTTGGTACGCTTGCCCATGCCGACCTTGATGGCCAGATCGATAGCGTCGATGGTGTACAGCTGAATGTTGTTGTTGGCGATGTAGCGCTTGGAAGCGGCATCCAGATGATGCTCCAGCTCCTCCAGATTCCACTGGCAGTTGATCAGGAACACGCCGCCGGGCTTGACGTCCTGAACGATCTTGAAGCCCTTGGTGATGTAGGAGGGATTGTGGCAGGCAACGAAGTCAGCCTTGTTGATGTAGTAGGGGGACTTGATGGCCTTGTCGCCGAAACGCAGGTGGGAAACGGTGACGCCGCCGGTCTTCTTGGAGTCGTACTGGAAGTAAGCCTGTACGTACTTGTCGGTGTGGTCGCCGATGATCTTGATGGAGTTCTTGTTGGCGCCGACGGTGCCGTCGCCGCCCAGACCCCAGAACTTGCACTCGATGGTGCCTTCCGCGGCGGTGTTGGGGGAGACCTTCTCGTCCAGAGACAGGTGGGTCACATCGTCCACGATGCCGATGGTGAACTCGTTCTTGGGAGCGTCCTTAGCCAGCTCTTCGTAGACGGCAAAGACGGAAGCGGGGTGAGTATCCTTGGAACCCAGACCGTAACGGCCGCCGATGACAGTGACGTCGTTCCGGCCGGCCTTGGCCAGAGCCATGACCACGTCCTGATACAGAGGCTCGCCCTGAGAGCCGGGCTCCTTGGTGCGGTCCAGAACGGCGATCTTCTTGGCGGTGGCGGGGATGGCCTCCAGCAGCTTCTCAGCGCAGAAGGGACGGAACAGGCGGACCTTGACAACGCCGACCTTCTCGCCGTGGGCGTTCAGGTAGTCGATGACTTCCTCGGCCACGTCGTTGATGGAGCCCATGGCGACGATGATGCGGTCAGCATCGGGAGCGCCGTAGTAGTTGAACAGCTTGTAGTCGGTGCCCAGCTTCTCGTTGACCTTGTTCATGTACTTCTCGACCACTGCGGGCAGTGCCTGATAGTACTTGTTGCAGGCCTCACGATGCTGGAAGAAGATATCGTCGTTCTCGTGGGAGCCGCGCATTGCGGGACGCTCGGGGTTCAGGGAGTGCTTGCGGAACGCCTCAACGGCATCCATGTTGCACATTTCCTTCAGATCATCGTAATCCCAGATAGCGACCTTCTGGATCTCGTGGGAGGTACGGAAGCCGTCGAAGAAGTTGATGAAGGGAACGCGGCCTTCGATGGCGGACAGGTGAGCGACAGCGCCCAGATCCATGACTTCCTGCACGTTGGTCTCGCACAGCATGGCAAAACCGGTCTGACGGCAGGCGTAGACGTCGGAGTGGTCACCGAAGATGTTCAGAGACTGAGTAGCGACGGTACGGGCGGAGACGTGGAAAACTGCGGGCAGCAGCTCACCGGCGATCTTGTACATATTGGGAATCATCAGCAGCAGACCCTGAGAAGCGGTGTAAGTGGTGGTCAGAGCACCGGCAGCCAGAGAGCCGTGGACAGTACCGGCGGCACCGGCCTCGGACTGCATCTCGACGACCTTGACGGTGTTGCCGAAGATGTTCTTCCGACCGGCGGCAGACCACTGATCCACGTTGTCAGCCATGGGGCTGGACGGGGTGATGGGGTAGATGCCAGCGACCTCGGTAAAGGCATAGCTGACGTGGGCGGCAGCGGTATTGCCGTCCATGGTTTTGAATTTTCTAGCCAAAATGAATACCTCCTAAAGTATTTCTAATTTTGTCGACCCCATTGTACCACTTTTCATGCAATTTGTAAAGCCATCAAACGACACTCATACAAAAAATTCACGCTTTTCCACGGGAAAGATATGGAAAAGCTGTAAAGTCCGCAGCCGGGGAAACCAAAAAGGGATTGCCTTTTCCCGAAGAATGGAGTATGATGAAAAACAAGAGAGAAAAGGGGGACGGAAACATGATCTGCAGCGTCCGAACGCTGGGTATCTCCGGGATACAGGGCAGCGCCGTCACGGCGGAATGCTACATTTCTCAGGGACTTCCCGGCTTTGATATCGTGGGACTGCCTGACGCGGCGGTGAAGGAAGCGCGGGACCGGGTGCGGGCAGCGGCGAAGAGCAGCGGACTGTCCTTTCCCGTGAGCCGCATTACGGTGAACCTGGCGCCCGCAAGCCAGAAAAAGGCGGGAACGCACTACGATCTTCCTATTTTATTGAGTATTCTCGCGGCCAGCGGAAGCGTCCGGCGGCCGAAATCCACCAGCGCTTTCCTTGGGGAGCTGAGTCTGGACGGCACCATCCGTCCCATTTCCGGCGTGCTGCCCATGGCGCTTGCCGCCAAGCGGGAGGGGATACAGGCGCTGTTCGTCCCGGCGGAGAACGCCCCGGAGGCGACGCTTGCCCGGGGGCCTGCGGTGTATCCCATCCATACGGTGGCGCAGCTGGCGGCAGGACTGAACGGGGAGACGACGCTGGAAGAAGAACCGCTGTGGGTGCCCTCCCGGGAGGACACCATCATGCCGGATTTCAAGGACGTGCTGGGGCAGGAAAACGTAAAGCGGGCGCTGGAGGTCGCGGCGGCGGGCAGCCACAATGTGCTGCTCATTGGCCCTCCCGGCTCCGGCAAAAGTATGCTCAGCAAGCGCCTGCCCTCCATTCTCCCGGACATGACCTGGGAGGAATCGCTGGAGGTCAGTCAGGTGTATTCCGTCGTGGGAATGCTGACGCCCCGGAATCCCCTTGTGACCCAGCGGCCGTTCCGTTCGCCCCATCACACGGTGTCCAATGCCGGACTCGCTGGCGGCGGCTCCAACCCAAGGCCGGGTGAAATCTCCCTCGCCCATAAGGGCGTGCTGTTTCTGGACGAAATGCCGGAATTCCGGAAGGATACGCTTGACTTGATGCGCCAGCCGCTGGAGGACGGAAAGGTCACCATCTCCCGGGTTTCCGGGGCGGTGACATACCCGGCGGAATTTATGCTGGTGTGCGCCATGAATCCCTGCAAATGCGGCTGGTACGGCGACCCCTCCGGGCGCTGCCGCTGCTCCCAGCGGGATGTGGAAAATTATCGAAGCCGCATTTCCGGGCCGCTTCTGGACAGAATTGACATTGTGGTGGAGGTTCCCTCCGTCCATTTTGAGGACTTGCGGGAACGGGCGGAAGCGGAGCCGTCGGCATCGGTGAAGCAGCGGGTCAACGCCGCACGAGACGTCCAGAACCGGCGCTTCGGTTCCGGCGGAATGTGCAACGCCCGGATGGGGCCGGAAGAAATGCGCCGCTACTGCACACTCAGCGAGGAATGCGCCGAGCTGATGAAGGGCGCGTTTGAAACCATGGGATTGACCGCGAGAAGCTACGACCGTATCCTCAAGGTAGCGCGAACCGTGGCCGATCTGGACGGAAGTGAAGACATTCAGCCCCAGCACATCGCCGAGGCGATTCAGTACCGGGCGGTGAATCTGGGAAATCGATAAACAGGAGAACGAAAATGAAGGAAATTTTTCTATTGAAGCTGGGCGAGATCGTCCTGAAGGGCGCGAACAAGCGCCAGTTTGAGAACAAGCTGCGGCAGAACGTCCGCCGCCGCATGAAGAAGTACGGCAATTTTGACGTGTATATCCTCCAGTCCACGGTGTACGTAGAGCCGATGGACGAGGAAGCGGACGTGGACGGGGCATGGGAAGCCTGCCGTTCCATTTTCGGCGTGGTGAGCCTGTGCCGCTGCCGCCCCTGCGAGAAGGACTTGGACGCGATCTTTGCCGCCATCGAAAACTATCTGGGAGACGATCTGGACTGCGCCCAATCTTTCAAGGTCGAGTCCAAGCGCTCGGACAAGCGCTTCCCCCTGACCTCCATCCAGCTGTCTCAGGAGATCGGCGGACGTCTGGCGGAAGCCCACCCGGGAGTAGAGGTGGACGTCCATCACCCGGAGTACACCGTGTACGTGGAGGTGCGGGACTTGTCCGCCTATGTCCACGGCCCCGCCGAACCGGGGGCGGGCGGCCTGCCCACCGGCGTTGGCGGACGGGCGATGGTGCTGCTCTCCGGCGGTATCGATTCCCCCGTGGCGGCCTATATGATGGCGAAGCGTGGCGTGGAGGTGGAAGCCGTTCACTTCTTCTCCTATCCCTACACATCTCAGCTGGCCAAGGACAAGGTCATCGAGCTTGCCCGGCTGGTGACGAAATACTCCGGGCGGATGACCGTGAACGTGGTGTCCTTCACGGAGATTCAGGAAGCCATCCGGGACAACTGCCCGGAGGAGTTCTTTACCCTGATTATGCGCCGGTTCATGATGGAGATTGCCCAGCGCATTGCCAAGGGCGACGGCTGCGGCGCGCTGATCACCGGCGAAAACCTTGGTCAGGTGGCGTCCCAGACTATGGAGGCCATGACCGTCACCGGCGCGGTGGTGGACATTCCCATTTTCATGCCGCTGGTGGGCATGGACAAGAAGGACATCATTTCCATTGCCCGGGAAATCGGAACACTGGACACGTCGATTCTGCCCTATGAGGATTGCTGCACCGTCTTCACGCCGAAGCATCCCAAGACCAAGCCCACGCTGGGACAGGTGGTGAACGCGGAAAAGAAGCTGGACAGAGAAGCGCTGATCGCCCGCGCGCTGGAAAATGTGGAAAAGATCAAGGTGACGTACCATGATGAGCCTTTGCTGTGATGTGCTGAAAGCGCTTCAGGGGAAAACGCTGGTCACCGCCGAAAGCCTCACCGGCGGCGGCATCGGCGCGGCGCTGACGCAGGTTCCCGGCAGCAGCGAGGTCTACAAGGGCGGCGTCATCTGCTATACCAACTGGGTCAAGGAAAACATTCTGGGCGTGCCGGGAGAGATTCTGGCGCAGGACGGCGCGGTGTCTCTGCGCACGGCAGAGCATCTGGCTTCCGGTGTCCGGGCGCTGCTGAAAGCAGACACGGCCGTGGCGGTCACGGGTCTGGCCGGCCCCGGCGGCGACGAATTCGGACACAGTGTGGGAACGGTTTTCATCGGCTATCAGGACGCGGCGCATTCCGACGCGAGGGAATATCACTTCTCCGGCGACCGGGAAGCGGTGCGGAATCAGACCATCGAAGCCGCACTGAGACTTGTTCTGGAACACCAAAAGTAAAAAAGCCCTCTGTTTTAGTGGGTGGTCGTAAAACAGATAATGGAGCGTATCGGTACAGATACGCTCCACTTCTCGTGCCGAAGCTCGGCCGCCTCTCCCATAGGGAGAGGCAAGAGAGGTGCGATGCAAAGATAAAAATTATGCCCGCTGCTTTCAAAGCAGCGGGCATTTGCTGTGCTCAGGTCGGGTCGTAGTTGACGATGATGTCGTGTTCTCTCAGGGACGCGACGTCGGAAATGGGATTGCCGAACACGTTCACCTGCACCAGACAATAGCTGTCGGCGAGGGAATCAATGTTGCTGATCTGGTTGTAATCCATATAGATATAGGTCAGGGCTTCCATCTTGCTCAGATTGTCCAGACTGGTCAACGCATTGTAAGAGCCGTCAATGGTCTGAAGCTTGCAGCCCTCCGGCCATTCGGGGAGCGCTGTCACCTGATTGGAGGCAAAGCTGAACCGCTCCAGATTGACCAGCGTGGAGAGGGCGGAGATGTCCGTCAGGGTGTTGTTGGAGATATCCAGCTCAACCAGCGTCGTGCAGACGGAAATGGGAGAGACATCCGTCAGCGCGTTGTGGTTCACGGACAGACGGGTCAGCACCTGTAAGCTGCTCACGCCGTCCAGACTTGTGATCTGGTTGTTGTCAGCCACCAGCGTCGTCAGTCGGGCGCAGCTGGAAACGGGGGCGAGGGTAGTCAGGGCGTTGTAGGAAACGTCCAGCGTTTGCAGATTGCTCAGACCGTCCAATGCGTCGAGACTGGTCACGGCGTTGTGCTGGAGATTCAGCTCGGTCAGCGTGGTCATGGAGGACAGTACGTCCAGATTCCGGATGGTGTTCTCGCCCAGATTCAGATAGGTAAGGCTCTTTGCACCGGACAGCTTTTCGATGGTGCTCAGGCCGCATTCTACCATGCTCAGCTCGGTCAGGGCGGGAAGTCCCGCAATGACGGTCAGATCGTCCGGGCTGAACCGGCTGCCGCTGAGGTCAAGAGACGTAAGCTTGGTCAGAGAAGACAGGCTCTCAAGACTGTCGATGTCCTGATTGGCGATGGTCAGCTTTTCCAGATAGGGCATGAACGTCAGGTCGGTGTAGACCTTCGTGTCCTCGGGGACGGTGAATTCCGTGATCTGCCACAGCTGGCTGGTGTAGACGCTGTCGCCGTCTCTTGTGCCGGTCAGCTCCCGCAGAGCCGCTTCCACGGCCGGGTCGGCGAATTTGACTTCCTCAATGACGCCGGTCACAGTGTAGCCCAGAACAGTCAGGGGACTGACAAGGCCGTTATCGCCCACGGCGATGGCGTAAATGGTCGTCTCACCGGCGGGGAGGGTAATGGGGCTTTCGTAAACGGGGTCCTTCACGGAGGGGTATTCACCGTTGGTGGTGTAGTAGAGCTTCCCGGCGGCGTACAGGGTGACGTCGATATACTGGCTGTAGTAGCCCGGCTCGTAGTTGCTGATGGGGGCGTCAGGCCGCTGCGCCTCGATCTCGGCCTTGATGTCCGGGTTCGTGATCTTGTCCAGCAGAGAGACGGCGTCCAGCAGTTTGTCCTGCTCCACGTAGGTCTTGCACAGGGCGGTGAACAGCTCGGCGCTGGGTTCGGAGTTGATGGCATTGGTCAGGGTGTACTCGGCTTTCGTGTAGTTGTCGTCGGCCTTATACAGGTTCGCCAGCTCGATGGCCACGTTCTCGTCGTGGTTGGAGAAGTTGTAGGCAAGGTCATAGAACCATGAGGACAGGCGGGAATTGCCGTGGAGGTCATTGTATCGAGCCTGGGTCAGCAGGAAATCCCGGGTGAACCCCCGGTCATAGGTAAACAGGTACCAGCCGATGCTGGCGATGATCAGCACCGCAAGCAGGAGCGGCACCAGAACGCGGATAAACTTCTTCATAAAACTGCTCCATTCCAATGGAATTTCAAGAAATTATACAACAAAACGGCGATAAAGTCAAGCATAGGGGGAAAAGTTGCGGTTTTACGGAACTTCCGGGAATAATGAAGCTGAAAACGGACGGCTTTGGACGCTTGACAGGGATGACAAAATATGCTATAGTAGCATAAAGTAATACTTTGCGGAGGAACTATGGAATAGCATACGATCATCCGTCTGACCGACAGACCGGAATATAAGGAATCCATGGCGCAGGGCGACGGGGAACCGGAGCCGACCAGACTGTACATCCGTGAAGCATAAAATTTCGGCTGCTGCGGTTTTCCGCAGCAGCCGATTTGCGTCATTTTGCCTGTTTCATGGAAAGGCTGATACGGTGGCGCTTTTCGTCCACGTTCAGCACGACCACTTTCACAACGTCGCCGACCTTGACCACCTCGCTGGGATGGCGCAGACGCCGGTTGCAGACCTCGGAAATATGCACCAGACCGTCCTGATGGACGCCGATGTCCACGAAAACGCCGAAGTCAATGACGTTGCGCACCGTGCCGGTCAGCTCCATGCCGGGCTTTAAGTCCTTCATTTCCAGCACGTCCTTGCGCAGAATGGGGGCGGGCAGCTCGTCACGGGGGTCGCGGCCGGGCTTGCTCAGCTCCTTTGCGATGTCAAGCAGTGTCGGCTCGCCCACGGCGCATTCCGCGGCGGCCTTGCTCAGGCCGTAGGCGTTCAGCTTTTCCGTCAGGGCAGAGAAATCGTCGCCCTTTTTGCAGCCCAGAAGGTTCAGCAGCGCCTTTGCGGCGGCGTAGGACTCCGGATGGACGCCGGTGTTGTCCAGAATCTCCTTGCTTTCGGGAATACGGAGGAAACCGGCGCACTGCTCAAAAGCCTTCGGGCCGAGCTTGGGAACCTTTTTCAGCTGGGCGCGGCTGGTGAAGGGGCCGTTTTCCTCCCGATAGGCGACGATATTCTTCGCCGTGGTGGCGGTCAGACCGGAAACCTGCTGCAAAAGGCTCCGGGAAGCGGTGTTGGCGTCCACGCCCACGGCGTTGACGCAGTCCTCCACCACAGCGCCAAGGGCTGCGTCCAGCTCCTTCTGGGGGCAGTCGTGCTGGTACTGTCCCACGCCGATGGCCTTGGGGTCGATCTTCACCAGCTCGGCAAGGGGGTCCTGCAGCCGCCGGGCGATGGACACGGCGGAGCGGAGATTGACGTCGTAATCGGGGAATTCCTCCGCCGCAAGGGGAGAGGCGGAGTAGACGGAAGCGCCCGCTTCGCTGACGATCATGTAGCTGGCCTCCGGGAAGGATTTCAGCAGCTCTACGGTCATGGCCTCGGTTTCCCGGGAGGCGGTGCCGTTGCCGATGGCGATGTGCCTGACGCCGTATTTGCGCATGAGGACGGACAGGGAGGAAATGGCCTCCTGCTTTTTCCGCTCGCTGAAAGTGGGATAGACCACGGTGGTGGCCAGAACCTTGCCGGTGGCGTCCACCACGGCGACCTTGCAGCCGTTGCGGTATCCGGGGTCAAGTCCCATGGTGACGAAGCCCTTGACGGGGGGCTGCATCAGCAGCGGCTTCAGATTCAGGGCAAAATTGTGGATAGCACCCGCATATGCCCGGTCGGACAGGTCGCTGCGCACCTCCCGCTGGATGGAGGGGAAGATCAGCCGCTCATAGGCGTCCTCAGCGGCGGCGCGGACGAAGGCGGAGACCTGCATGGTGGGCTTCAAGGCGGCACGGCACACCAGCGCTGCGCCCTCATTGCCCGCGAGAATGACGTTGGGCTTGAGAACGCCCTCTTTTTCGCCCCGGTTCATGGCGAGGATTTGATGATCCAGCACCCGGGAGATGGGCTGGGAGAAATCGTAGTAGAGCTTGTAAACGCCGTCGGCCTCCGCGTCCTCGGCGGCGGTGCAGGTCAGCATTCCCCGGCGCATCACCAGCTCCCGCAGAGACTTGCGGATGTCGGCGTCGTCGGAAAGATCTTCGGCAATGATGTCATTGGCACCCTGTAAGGCTTCTTCCACGGAATTGACGCCCTTTTCCGGGTCGATATAGCCCTCGGCCAGCACGGCGGGGTCTTGTCCGTCCTGAGCGAAAATGGCCTCGGCCAGAGGCGCAAGCCCTTTTTCCCGGGCGATGGAGCCGCGGGTGCGGCGTTTCTGCTTGTAGGGGCGGTACAGGTCTTCCACCTCCGCCATGGTGGCGGCGCCGTCGATGGCGTCGGACAGCTCCTGGGTCAGCTTGCCCTGATTTTCGATGGATTTTTTTACCTCGTCCCGGCGCTCCTGAAGATTGCGCAGGTAGGTCAGGCGGGTCTCCAGGTTCCGCAGCGTCGTGTCGTCCATGGCGCCGTGCATTTCCTTGCGGTAGCGGGCGATAAAGGGAATGGTGTTGCCCTCGTCCATGAGGTTCACCACATTCTGAACATATTCCAGCTTCTGACCCAATTCCTCGGCCAGAATTTCGGGGATCGATTTCATGTTTACTGCTCCTTTGTGATCGTTGGGTGGTGTGAAAGAGATGATCGGAAATTCTATCCCGGGAAGTATACCATGGATTTGAAAATCCCGCAAGTTTTTTCTTGACAATCTTTTCCCACCGCGCTATAATGTGCAAGTAACCTATGGGCCTGTAGCTCAGCTGGGAGAGCGTTCGGTTCGCATCCGAGAGGTCGAGAG
>OLGN01001716.1_pt1 | contig 11513 bp, 9 predicted proteins | sample 1605941 | NCBI WGS metagenome assembly OLGN01 (sample SAMN03283269) | human gut metagenome | biome: human-associated habitat; material: feces | host: Homo sapiens | place: USA | collected 2013
AAGCCAAGGACCGCGGCCTCTCCCACGAAGAGTACCATTCTCGCGTGGAATACGTCGTCGCGCACGGCATTTCCAGCACTGTGGAGGGCAAAAAGGTCATCATCGGCAGCGCGCACTTCGTTTTTGAAGACGAGGGCTGCGTAATCCCAGAGGGCGAAGAAGCGAAGTTCAACGCACTTCCGGCCGAGTATTCGCACCTTTATCTGTGCATTTCCGGTGTGCTCGCAGCCGTCATCTGTATTTCCGACCCGCTGCGTAAGGAAGCAAAGGACGCCATCTGCGCTCTGCACGCTTGCGGCATCAAGAAGGTTGTCATGATGACCGGCGATAACCGCAAGACCGCCGAAGCCGTTGCAGCAGAGGTCGGCGTGGACGAGTTCTACGCCGAAGTGCTGCCGGAGGATAAGGCGAACTTCATCCGCCGCGAAAAAGAAATGGGCCGCACCGTTATCATGGTCGGCGACGGCGTGAACGATTCTCCGGCGCTGTCCGAAGCAAGCGTCGGCGTTGCCATCAATACCGGCGCCGCCATTGCCAGAGAGATCGCGGACATCACCGTTGCGGCAGGCGATCTCTATGAGCTCGTCACCCTGCGTCAGCTCAGCACTGCGCTCATGGCGCGCATCCACCGCAACTACCGTTTCATCGTGAGCTTCAACTTCTCGCTCATCGTGCTCGGCGTGCTTGGTATCCTGCCGCCGACGACCTCGGCGCTGCTGCACAACATGTCCACACTCGCCATCGGCCTCAAGAGCATGACGAACCTCCTGCCCGAAAGCGAGCAGAACAGCGCCAACTGATTTTTCCCGATAAAAAAGCTCCGTGCCAAGGCACGGAGCTTTTTTGCTATACAAGTTTGATTTTACGCAGGGCCGCAGGCCTTGATGGCATCGTCGACGATCTTTTCCGCGTCTGCGCCCACGATGTCGAGGTTTTCGGCTTCCAGGAGCTTGACGGTCGGAATGCCGAAGCAGTCCTGCGCGATGGTCTTCCAGTAGTCGTAGCCAAAGCGGCCGTCGAACGGTCTGCCGCTGGTCGTGACATAGTAGAGCTCGCTTACGCGGCACAGGCCGACGGGCTCGCCCGCCTCGCTGTACTTCGTCACGATGCCCGTGACGTAGATATTCTCCAGATACACCTTGAGCTGCGCAGGGAACGACAGGTCCCACAGCGGCGCGGCGATGACAATTCTGTCCGCCGCGGCGAACTGACGGGCGTAACGGAACATTTCATCGTCATACTTCTTTTCCGCGAGCAGCGCGTCGCGCTTTGCGATGTCCGCGTACCCCAGCGGGTGCAGCGGCTCGTCATAAAGGCGCAGCTCCTCGTATTCGCCGAGCGCTTTAAGCAGCGCGCGGGCCAGTCTTTCCGTGCGCGATTCTCCGCGCGGGCAGCAGTTAATAAAAAGCGTCATGTCCTTTCTCTCACAGTACGCAGTAGTACATGATAAATGTGTTCGCCACGCCGAGCAGAATACCGGCGATGACTTGCAGCGGCGTGTGGCCGACGAACTCCTTGAGCTTCGCCTCCGGAAGCTTTTCCGACGCGAGCGAGTTGAAGGCCTCGACGATGTCGTTGATGATGACGGCCTGACGCCCCGTTTCGAGCCGGACGCCCATCGCGTCCTTGCAGACGACGATGGCGAAGATGAACGCCATCGCGAATTCAAACGAACCGAGCCCGTAGACGAGCGCCGCCGCGGTCGCGAGCGACGAGACCGTGGCCGAATGGCCGCTCGGCATCCCGCCGTCGCCGATCAGGCGCGTAAAGTCGATGCTCTTCGTCACAATGGCATGGATGATCGTCTTGATGAGCTGCGCCCAGAACCACGACGAGAGACCGATGAGCAAAAAGGGATTCGACAGCAATTCCTGAAACCAATTCATATGTTTCCGCTTCCTTTCGCGGTGCGGGCTTTGTCACCCCTTGGATGTTCCTTATTATACCACCGTTTTCCAGTTCGGCAATAAACTTTCTTTTAACTTCTTCCGCAGAAAATATAAACCAGCGCAGGCTCACCTTCGCTGGTTTTTCTTTACGACGCCTGCGCGAACTGGCTGTTGTAGAGCTTGGCGTAGAAGCCGTTTTGCTCCATCAGCTGCTCGTGTGTGCCGCTCTCGATGACGTCGCCGTCGCGCATCACGAGGATGAGGTCGGCGTTCTTGATGGTCGACAGGCGGTGGGCGATGACAAAGCTCGTCCGGCCCTTCGTCAGCTCGTCCATCGCACGCTGAATGAGAAGTTCCGTGCGCGTATCGACCGAGGACGTTGCTTCGTCGAGGATCAGCATCGGCGCATTCTGGAGCATCGCGCGGGCGATGGTCAAAAGCTGCTTCTGTCCCGCCGAGATCGTCGTGCTCTCGCTGAGCACGGTGTCAAAGCCCTGTGGCAGCGAGTGGACAAATTTGTCGAGGCCGCAGGCCTTGCAGACCGTTTCGAGCTGCTCGTCCGTGATACCCTCCATGTTATAGACCAGGTTCTCGCGGATCGTGCCCTCAAAGAGCCACGTGTCCTGCAAGACCATACCAAAGAGCTCGTGCACATCCTCGCGGCGCAGGTCGGTCGTCGCCACGCCGTCGATCGTGATGCGGCCGCTGTTGACCTCGAAAAAGCGCATCAGGAGGTTCACCATCGTGGTCTTGCCCGCGCCGGTGGGGCCGACGATGGCGACCTTCTGGCCCGGATGGACCTCAGCGGAGAAATCCTTGATGATGATCTTGTCGGGCGAATCGGGGTAGCTGAAGCGCACGTGGTCGAACATTACCGCGCCGCGCACGGCGTCGAGCTTCTCGGTCTTGCCGCTCTCGTCGCCGAGCTCTTCACTTTCGAGGAAGTCGAAAATGCGGTGCGCGGAGGCGGAGGCCGTCTGCAAATTCGTCATGCCCTGCGCGATCTGCGTCAGCGGCGTGGTGAAGAGGCGCACATACAGGATGAACGAGACGATGACGCCGAATTCGATCGTGCCATTGATGGCCAGCACCGAGCCGAACACGCACACGGCAACATACGAGAGGTTGCCGATCACGTTCATGAGCGGCTGCATCACACCGGAGAGGAACTGCGAGCGCCAGTTTGCGTCATAGACCGCCGCGTTCAGGCCGTCGAAGTGGTCGAGGACCTTATCGACTGCGCGGCTGATGCGCACGACCTCATGGCCGGAATACATCTCTTCGACATAGCCGTTGAGTTCGCCGAGGCTCTTCTGCCGCGCGGTGAAGTAGCGCTGCGACTTCGACATGATGGCGACGATCAGCACCATGCCAAGGAGCGTGATGCACAGTGCGACGAGCGCCATGCGCCATTCGGTCACGAACATCATAATAAGGCAGCCGACAAACTGTGTCGCGGCGCTGATGATGGTCGGCAGGCTGTTGGTAAGTCCCTGCTGGAGCGTTGACACATCGTTTGTGATGCGGCTCAAAATGTCGCCCTGCGAGGTGGTGTTGAAATACTTCTGCGGCACGCGGTTGATCTTTTCCGAGAGTTCGCCTCTCATGCGGTAGGACATTTTCAGCGTCACGACCGCCATGATATAGTGTTGGATGAAGCCAAACAGCGCGCTCAGGCAGTAAATAATGGCAAGGAACACGCCGATCTTCGCAATGGCGGCGAGGTCAATGCCGGTGAAGAGGCCGTCGGACATAATGGTCGCCATTTTGCCGATCTTGTCGGGGCCGATGATCGTCATCACGGCGCTCAGCGCCGCCAGCACGAGGGCAAAAATGATAATGCTCATGCTCGAGCTCATATACGCGCCCGTGCGCTTGAGCGCGCCGACGGGATTGCTGTTTTTCTTTTTCATCTTCTCTCGCCCCCTTTACGCGAGCTCCGCAGCGCTGAGCTGGGAGGTCGCGATCTCGCGGTAAACGTCACAGTTTTTCATCAGCTCTTCATGCGTGCCGATGCCCACGGTCTCGCCGCGGTCGAGCACGATGATCTTGTCTGCGTGGCGGATGGTGCTGATGCGCTGCGCGACGATGATCTTCGTCGTGTCGTGCAGCTGCTTGGATAGCCCCTCGCGCAGCTTCGCATCCGTGCGGTAGTCCAGAGCGGAGAACGAATCGTCGAAGACGAGGATCTCCGGTTTTCTCGCCAGCGCGCGGGCGATGGAAAGGCGCTGCTTCTGGCCGCCGGACATGTTGCGGCCCATCTGCGCCACATGGTGCTGCGTGCCGTCGGGGAGCTTGTCGACAAACTCCTTCGCCTGCGAAAGCTCGACGGCCTGCGCAAGGCACTCATCGTCCGCCGGCGCTTCGCTCTCGCCAAAGTAGACATTGTCGCGGATGCTGCCGGCGAAGAGCACCGCCTTCTGCGTCACGTAGCCGAGCTTGTTGTAGAGTGTGTCGAACGTGTAGTCCCTGACGTTCACGCCATCGACAAGCACCTCGCCCTCCGTCGCATCGTAAAAGCGCGGGATCAGGCTCACAAGTGTCGTCTTGCCGCTGCCCGTCGCGCCGATGACGGCAAGCGTCTCGCCCCTGTTCACACGGAAGCTGATGTTCGAAAGCTCATCCTCCGAAGCGTGCGGATAGCGGAACGAAACGTTTTTGAACTCCACTGTGCCGTGCTCTTTGCATTCGCTCACGCTGCCCTCGCGGATATTCGCCTTGCGCTCGAGCACCTCGTTGATACGCTCGGCCGAGACCTGCGCCTGCGGCAGCAGCATGAAGATCATCACGAGCATCATAAAAGACATCACCACGTAGGTTGCATACGTGCTGAACACCAGCACGTCGCTGAACATCGTGAGGCGCGCTGCGGAATCGGTCAGCGCGATGTTGTTGACGAGCGCCGCACCCAGCCAGTAGATCGTGAGCGCCAGGCCGTTCATACCGAGCGTCATCGTCGGCTGGACGAGGGCGAAGAGCTTCTGGTTCTTTACCTGCACATTCATCATGTCAAGGCTCGGCTTGTTGAACTTGTCGTTCTGGTACTGCTCGGCGTTGAACGCGTGCACCACGTTGATGCCCGTCAGGTTTTCGCGCGCCACACGGTTGATCTGGTCGGTCAGCTTCTGCACGATGCGGAAACGCGGGATGCAGATGCTCATCACCGTTATCACCGTCACGCAGATGACCACGACGAATGCCGCTGTCACGGCGGAGAGCTCCCAGCTCTTGCCGAGAATTTTGATGATGGCCCACACGGCCATGATCGGCGTTTTGATCATCATCTGCAGGCCCATCGCCACGATCATCTGAATTTGCGTGATGTCGTTCGTCGTTCTCGTGATGAGGCTGGCGACGGAAAAGTCCTGCATCTCCTCGCTGCCGATGTCCATCACGTGGCGGAAGAGCTTTTCGCGCACCGTGAAGCTGAAGCCCGACGCCGCCTTGGCCGCAAGATACCCGCAGCCCACGGCCAGCACGGCGCTTGCGAGCGTGCAGCCAAGCATTTTCACGCCGACGGACAGGATATCCGCCGTCGCCCCCGACGTTTTGATGAGCGTCGTCAGATCGGTCATGTAATCCGGCAGCCGCAGGTCAAAGTAGACCTGCACCGCCACAAGCACGGTGCACAGCAGCACCATGAGCACCTCTTTACGGCGCATGTTTTTGAGTAATTTCAGCATTGTTGTTCTCCTGATTTCTTCTTTGGGCCCTCAGCGCTTTTCCTTGCAGATGCCGTTCAGATTGCCATCCATTCTTTCAAGGCAGCGGCGCATCGTCGCCAGATCCTCCTCCGGGATGCCCTCGAGCAGACGTCTTCCGAACTGCCACTGCACCTGCCGTCCGCGCTCAATGAGCGCTTGCGCCTGTTCGGTGCAGATAAGCCGCGTCTGCCGCCGGTCGCCCGGCATCTCCCGCCGCTCGAGAAGACCGTCATTCACCAGTCTTTCCACATGCACGGAGACGATACCCGGTTTGTGCCCGCGCATGCGGCAGATGTCCTTCGCCGTGTTGTGCTCGGGATTGTTGGCGAGAAAGAGCAGAATATCCATCGCTAACGGCGGCAGGCCGGTCTCCTTGCACAGTGGAGTTAACATAATGTGATAAGCCTTTGTCATCTTGTTGGCGTGGCTGAAAAGCGTTGCCCCGCGCATCGGTTCCTTCGGCATCATATCGGTTCCTTTCCGACCTCATTCGGTCACGCGCCGCGCTCGCTCGTCATCGAATGATAATCTTCTAATTTTAGAACGTCATCATTATAGTTGTTTCCATTCCAATGTCAATAAACAAATTGTGAACGTTCCAAAAAAGGGCGCGAAAAAGCGCCGCCTTTCGGCAGCGCTTTTTTCGTATTCTGTTACAGAGACAGCTGGATAAGGCCGAGGATGAGCATATGTACCGGATAAAACGCGTAGCAGGCATACTGAAACACCTTGCTGTGGTGTCCCTGCCGCCCGCGGTAGAGCCAGATGGGCACGAGCGAGAGCAGTGCAAGCCCCTGCTCGCAGACCTCAAACTCCAGTCCAAAAAGCTCGATCGGGAAAATCTGTCCTCCGATGAGCGACACATTGATCCAATAGAGCGCCGCGATCTGCCCGAGCAGCTTCCACCACTCTCTGCCGTGGAGGAAATAGAACACAAACACCGTCAAAACGCCCATGCCGTAATAATCTACCATGCCGAGCGTGCCGAGCGCAAAGCCCAGCACCGTGACCGCAGCGCAAGTCAGAAGATAGAGCCATGTCTTCCCCTTTTCCCGCACGGCCTCCATCGCCCGAATGCCGAGAAGGCCGATGAGCAGCGTCCAGATGACATTCTGGTGCACAGGGTAGAACCACGTGCCGCCGTACATCAGGTCAAAGGGAATTTCCGACAGCAACGCAAAAATCAGCATCCGCTGCGCGTATTTTTTGAAACTGTGCGTGTGGAAGTGGCCCTCCACCGCCATGAAGGCAAAAATGGGGAACGCGAGACGTCCCACGCAGGTCATCCACTCCTGCGAAAGAAAAAGCGTCGCCCACAGGTGGTCGAGCAGCATGAAGGCCATCGCTAAAATGTGCAGCGCCGCGGCGCTGAGGTCAAACTGTTTTTTCATTGATCTCTCCTGTTGATTTCTCTCTTTTCCCCGCTGTTGCGCAGACTTATTTTATTTTATCAGATCTCGCGTCAAAAGTCACGCTTAATTTTTGCGTTTCTTTCTCTGCAAAAAATACCGGCGGGCAAAATGCCCGCCGGTACGTTTCAGTTTTACCCCAGAATGGCCTTCAGGTCCTCCTCTGGCGTCGTAATGGGCGCGATGCCAAAGTTCTTGACAAGGTAGTCGAGCACGTTCGGCGAGAGGAACGCCGGCAGCGTCGGACCGAGGCGGATGTCCTTGATGCCGAGATACAGCAGCGTCAGCAGGATGCACACCGCCTTCTGCTCGTACCACGAGAGCACCATCGAAAGCGGCAGCTCGTTCACACCGCAGCCAAAGGCGTCGGCGAGCGCCAGCGCGATCTGGATGGCGCTGTAAGCGTCGTTGCACTGGCCGATGTCCAGGATGCGCGGCAACCCCGCCACCGTGCCAAGATCTAAGTCATTGAAGCGGAACTTGCCGCAGGCCAGCGTCAGCACCATGGTGTCGGGCGGCGTCTGCTTGACGAATTCCGTGTAGTAGTTCCTGCCGGGGCGCGCACCGTCGCAGCCGCCGACTAAGAAAAAGTGACGGATCCGGCCGGAGTTGACGGCCTCGACCACCTTGTCGGCCACACCCAGTACCGCGCCGCGGGCAAAGCCCGTCGTGACCGTGCTGCCACCGTTGATGCCGGTGAACGCCTTGTCCTCGGCATAGCCGCCCAGTTCCAGCGCCTTTTCGATGACCGGCGTGAAGTCCTTGTCCGCGCCGATATGCTTGAGTTCCGGATATGAGACCACCGCCGTAGTGAACACGCGGTCGGCATAGCTCGCTTTCGGCGGCATCAGACAATTCGTGGTGAATAGTACGGGCGCAGGGATGTCGGCAAATTCCTTTTGCTGGTTCTGCCACGCCGTGCCGAAATTGCCCTTGAGATGGGCATACTTTTTAAGGCCCGGGTAGCCGTGCGCGGGCAGCATCTCGCTGTGCGTATAGATGTTGATGCCCTTGCCCTCCGTCTGCTCGAGCAGGCGCTTCAAGTCGTGCAGGTCGTGGCCGGAAACCACGATGAACGGTCCCTTTTCCACCGTCAGCGGCACGGTGGTCGGCTCTGGCGTGCCGTAGGTCTCCGTGTTGGCCTTGTCGAGCAGCGCCATGCAGCGGTAGTTTTTCTCGCCAACCTCCAGCACAAGGGGGAGCAGGTCATCCATGCCCCAGTCCTCGCCGATGGCAAACAATGCCTTGGCAAAAAAGCGGTTGACCTCGCCGTCCGTATAGCCCAGCACCATCGCGTGGTAGGCGTACGCCGCCATGCCGCGGATACCGAACAGGATGAGCGACTTGAGGCTGCGGATGTCCTCGTCCGCCGTCCAGAGCCGCGAGACATCGTAGTCATTGTTGTGCCCGCAGGGCGACATGCAGGACGCACAGTCCGGCACAAGACGGCTCTTCTCCACCTTCACGCGTGCAGTCACATCGCGGATGGCCGCCGCGTCAAAGTTCACATTCGTGAGCGTAGTGAAAAGCGCCTCGATGATGAGGCTCCATGTGCCCTCGTTCACGCCGGGGCTGCCGTCCGCAGCGCGGGCAAGGCCGATGAGCGCGCCGGTCAGCTCGTCCTGCAAATTTGCCGTCTCGGCGCTCTTTCCGCACACACCCGCGCTGCCGGTGCAGCCTGTGCAGTGCGCCGCCTGCTCGCACTGAAAACAAAACATCTTGTTGTCCACCGAAAAAATCCTCCTCATTCTGTGGTCTTATCGATCATAGGATGACTCAAATCGTATCCAGTATTCTCCCGTCCGTCGAGATCGTCACGACCTGCCAGGGGATGAATTTACCGCTATTTTGCAGCGCGGTCTTTGCCGCGTGCTCGAGCCCGCCGCAGCACGGGACCTCCATTCGCACGACCGTCACGCTCTTGATGTCATTTTTTGCGATGATCTCGGTCAGCTTTTCGCTGTAATCCACGCTGTCGAGCTTCGGGCAGCCGACGAGCGTAATGTGGCCCTTGATGAATTTCTCGTGGAAGGCCGCGTAGGCGTACGCCGTGCAGTCCGCCGCGATGAGCAGCTTTGCGCCGGAGAAATACGGCGCGTTCACGGGCACGAGCTTGATCTGCACCGGCCACTGGGAGAGCTGGCTCTCCTGCGCAGCAGGAGCCGCCGTTTCAGATGCCGCCTTGTGCGCAAAGGTCTTGAGCTGCATGCCGGGACAGCCGTGGTGCAGCGTCATGCCCTCTTTCTGCATTTTCTTCTGCTTGTTTTCAAGCACCGCCTGCTCGTCGTAGGCCGCGGCCTCGCGCTCGACAAAGGAAATCGCGCCGGTCGGGCACGTCGGCAGACAGTCGCCCAGGCCATCGCAGTAGTCGTCGCGCATCAGCTGCGCCTTGCCGTTTACCATGGCGATAGCGCCCTCGTGGCACGCCGCGGCGCAGGCGCCGCAGCCGTTGCATTTATTTTGATCGATCTCAATGATTCTCCGTTTCATTGCAATACCTCCTTGCGTTTTCAAGCGTATTATAGTAGAATGCGGCCAGCAAGTCGGTTGAATTTTCAACGAAAGGCGTTTTTTAATGAAAGAATTTTTTTCCATTCTCGCCGCCTCTCCGCTCTTTTCCGGCGTCACGGAGGACGAGCTCGATGCGATGCTCACCTGCCTTGCGGCGAAGACCGAGCAGTTCCCCAAGGATGTGTTTCTCCTCCGTCCCGGCGATGCGGTCGAGGAGATCGGCATGGTGCTCTCCGGCTGCGCGCTCGTCGTTCAGGAGGATATCTGGGGCAACCGCAACATTCTCTCCCGCACCACGCCGGGGCAGACCTACGCCGCGGCCTTCGCCTGCGCGCCGAGCAGTGTCTCCAACGTGAGCGTCGTGACCGAAACGCCGACGGCGGTGCTGTTTTTGAATGTCAAGCGCCTTTTGACGGTCTGTCCCTCCGCCTGCGCGCACCACAGCCGCATCATCCGAAACCTTCTGAGCGACCTTGCGGGAAAAAACCTGCTGCTCAATGAAAAGCTCACGCACATCGCCCAGCGCACGACGCGCGCCAAGCTCATGTCCTATCTCTCCGCCGAGGCGCAGCGGCGCGGCGCGGTCGAGTTTGACATCCCGTTCTCCCGCCAGCAGCTCGCGGACTTTCTCGCCGTTGAGCGCAGCGGATTGTCGCTCGAGCTCGGAAAAATGAAAAAGGAAGGCCTGCTGGACTATCATAAAGAGCACTTTGTGCTAAATATCTGAATGAACACAAAAAAGGAGAAAACGCCGCGTTTCCTCCTTTTTTCTTTAATTCTCCACCGTTACGATCTGCGAGAGGTCGACGGCGTATCCTGCCGCGTTTTCGACGTTTACCCCGTTGCCACGGAACACACAGTTATTGAAATCCAGCGTCTCTGTGCCCGGCATCGCGGCGATGCGCACGGCGGTGCCGTTGTCTTCGTACACGCTGTCGCCGTAGTAACTGCTGGAACACGTTGCGTCGCCGCGGTTATCGAGTCACAGCCCCACGTCGTTGCCGCGAAATGTGCAGCCCGTGGCGTTGACCCAGCTGCCGAGGCCGCCGTAAGCGCCGATCTCCCAGTTTTCAAACGTGCAGCGGTGCAGGAACGCTCCCTCGCTCGCCGAAAGGCCGATGCCCGTACCGTCGCCCACAAAGCGGACGTTCGTGATGTTCGAGGGGTGAATGCCGCGCGTCGCGACCGTCACCGTGCCGGTGAAGGTCGTGCCGCTCTCGCTGCCGATCAGGTCGCAGCAGAAATTTTTCATCGTCAGTCCACCCTCGTATGTCACCGCGGGCAGCTGCAAAATGTAGACCGACTTTCGATCCGCCTCGTGCGCGAGCGTGTCGAGCAGCGCGTTCAGGTCGTCGATCGTTGCCATCGGGTAGTCATTTTCGGTCAGCGTCACGACCGGGATGCGCATGATTTTGACCGTGTGGTGCAGGCGCAGCGTGTCGCCGTTTTTGAGGTAGATCGTCCAGATGACGTCGCCCTCGCCCTCTTTGAGCTGCTCGGTGTGGAAGCTCGGGATAATCACCGTTGCTGAAATAATTCACATCGTATCCGAACTCGGTAAGGAAAACAAAATCGTTGGAAATAAAAGCGAAGAAGATCTTGCCGCCGTCCTTGCAGACACGCTTTGCTTCGCTGATACATTTCTGTTTGTCCGCATCATTTTTCAAATGATAAAGCGGGCCGAACAGAAGGACAATATCAAACGACTTATCTGCATATCGAGAGAGGTCAAGGGCATTGCCTTGAACAAGATCGATTTTATCTTCGGGTGTCAGTTTCTTTTTGAATGCGGCAATATTGGCATCGGCAAGTTCAAGAGCCGAGACTTCATAACCCTTACGAGCAAAGTAGAGGCTGTATTCACCTGCACCTGCGCCAATGTCGAGTATCTTGTCGCCATCTTTCAAATATTTTTCTATGTAGTGAACGGTAGTCAAAAATTCAACTCGTGCGGCTTTGGAATGATTGAGCCTTGCATCCTCGTTGAATATATCGTAGGT
>OLGN01001717.1_pt1 | contig 11512 bp, 8 predicted proteins | sample 1605941 | NCBI WGS metagenome assembly OLGN01 (sample SAMN03283269) | human gut metagenome | biome: human-associated habitat; material: feces | host: Homo sapiens | place: USA | collected 2013
CGGCAATGCATAAATATTCTTCTTGCCTTCTCCAAAATCAATCTCTCCCTCTGCATCCTGCAGGATAAAATGGTCTCTGTGTTCTTCCCAGTTATATTTATCAGTGTTTAGATTGAATCCATGCTCCTCTTCCACACCAAGAATATCATCCAGCTGGAAGAATTTGCCCTGCCACTGATATGCAGCTGGTTCTCCTACACCGATAAATCCTCCGCCGTTGTATACAAATTCCCTGACAGCAGTAATAACTGTTTCATCGATCCAGTTTTCTCCGCCTGTCTGTGCAGTATCTGCATCTCCCACATTAATAATAACATCAAAGTTTTTCAGCAGTTCTCTGTTTTCACGGATGTCATCAAAGCTGATAAATGACACGTCAAAAGGTGCACCGCTTAATGCTTCTATAATTCCAAAATAAGAATAATTCTGCTTATAATAAATAGCATGATGTACCATGTGGTTACCCCAGGAACGCATTTTTCCCCAACAGTTCAGAACTGCCACACGTTTCACGCAATAGGGAGTTGTTCCCTGAATATTATCATACAGAGTACGGAATTCCTCACATACTTCTTTGATATACTGTACAAAGTCCGGGAATTCAAGGGCAAGTTTCAGATATCCGCCGTAGCCTATTCTCTGGATCGGGCTTCTTAAGATTGCTCTTCTTGCTGTTACCCAGTTCACTTTTGCCTCTTTTACAGGATCTCCTCCTTCATGGAAGGTATCCGGGAAGAAATATGGAAGGAATCTTCCTTCTGTATATTTCACATTTTTAATGTCACTGAACAAGCGTAAGGTTGCTCCGTTTCCAACACTTCCCACTACAGCGTCCAGTCCGATGGATGCAAATTCATCCATAAAAGGTTCCATACCGATCCAGTGGTCTCCCATGAACATCATAGCCTCTTTGCCATATTCATGAACAATATCTACCATTTCTTTGGCAAGCTTCGCTACTTCTCTTCTCTGGAATGCCTGGAAATCTTTAAATTCTTTAGACGGGATTCTGTATGTATTGTTCATATATCCCTGATCAATGATATATTCCGCTCTGAAAGGATAGCCCACTTCTTTCTCAAACTGCTCCAGAATATATGGGCTGACAGATGCAGAATAGCCAAACCAGTCTACATATTTTTCTCTTGCAAGCTCATCAAATATAAGGGTAAACTGATGGAAAAATGTAGTGAAACGCACAACATCCACATATTCATGGGTATCCAGGAATCTGCGCAAACGTTCCAGAGAATGAGCTTTTGTTTTTGGCTGGCGCACATCAAATGTGATCTGTGGCTCTACATCTTTCCAGTCATTTACTACTGAATTATACATGTGTACCGGGTCCCACATAATATATGCCAGAAAGCTTACAGTGTATTCATGAAACAGCTTTGCAGATCTGATCACTACATTACCTGTTTCTTCCTCATAGCTCCACAGCTCTGTTGATACCGGTTCTCCGGTGGTGCGGTCTATAACTTCCCACCATCTGTAGATATCATCTCTTGTATTCACTGCCAGCATATCCGGATATAAATGATCCATCAGGTGAATTTCCAGCTTGTCCTCTGTTGCTGTATGGAAAGATGTCATGATATACATCTGCTGGATTTCCTCAGGATGTGCCTTTGCCCATTCATTATCCTTACGGGTTGTATAATAGGTTGCATATATCTTGGAGCCAGTGTCTTTTAATTCCTTCGGGAATTCTGTTCCGTCACAGTCACGGATCGCATCTGCACCCCACTCATCCAGTATCTCCAGTGTCTGTGGCACTACATCCAGATTGGTTGGTATTGTTACACGACCTTTTTTCATTGTTGTTTGTCTCCTCTCTCTGTATAAACCTGTCTTACTTTTTACTTATCTGACCTGATTCTGCTCTTTCTTGCGCCTTATCTGTCTATAGAATACGTTCTTTCCAAAACATTTTCAATTCTCTTTTTGCTTTGTTTTTTAGAAATCTTGCTGTACAAATCAAATTGTGATATTATATAAAAAATGTTATCAGAAATTTTGAACGGAATTCTGTTTTTAGTCATAATAACCTATGTTTTTTTAATTTTTATGGTTTTTTTATGCATTTAGTCCAATCGCAACAACTAAACGCAAAACAGATCCCCTTTATTATTTTTATTCACTTTTTTTGTATCAAACAAAATTACTAAATTATGGAAGACCCTATATTTCCGATATGTCCAAAAACAGGTTACAGCAATTACAAAGGAGGGACTTTTATGAGTACACATTCTCTTCGCTTCAGCCCTGAAGATACTGCACCACAGGAGGTCACACTTCTGAATGCATCTTCTTCCCTCTATGAAGGTGACTGGCCAAGCATTCCCCACTCCCATGCATTCACTGAATTATTTTATGTGCGGGACGGACAGGGGGAATTTCTGCTTGAAGATGAAATCTACCCTATTTCAAAAGATGACCTGATCATTGTTAACCCTCACATTAATCACACTGAAATTTCCAGAGGAAACCCACCTCTCAGCTATTTCACAGTGGGCGTAGACGGATTATCTTTCTCTTTTAATGATCAGAAAGAATATCGCATCTTTAACTGCAGAAAAAAGAAAACAGATCTGCTTTTTTACTTTAATGCTCTGTTTCAAGAACTGGATAATCAATCGGAAGGGTACGAAAAAATCTGCAGACATATGCTTAATATTCTGATCCTTCAGCTTCAGCGGATCACAGATTCTCCTTTTGAACTGATCACTGCACAACATCCAAGCAAGGAATGTGCACATATCAAGCGATATCTTGATTCTAATTACGGAGAAAACATCTCTCTTGATCATCTGTCTGCCATCAGCCACCTGAACAAGTATTATCTCAGCCATGAATTTACCAAATATTATGGGATTTCTCCTATGAACTATCTAAACCGAAAGCGGATTGAGGTATGTAAAGAGCTTCTGGAAAATACTGATTACGGGATTTCAGATATTGCGCATCTCACAGGATTCTCCTCTCAGAGTTATCTCTCCCAGAGCTTTCGCAAATCCTGTGGCATGACTGCAGGAACTTACCGTAAACTTAAGAAAAAAAGAAAGGATCCTATTTAATATCATGCAATACACATTTCCAAACTACTATAAAGAATTTTCCTGCATTGCAGGAGCCTGTCCGGATACCTGCTGCGCAGGATGGCAGATCGTGATTGACGATCAGACACTGAAGAAGTACCAGCACTTTAAAGGTCCGTTCCGCAATCGCCTGCACAATGATATTGACTGGAAACAACATGTTTTCCGCCAGTATAACAGACGCTGTGCTTTTCTCAACGAAGAGAACCTGTGTGATATCTACACAGAAGCAGGACCGGAAATGTTCTGCAGAACCTGCAGAAATTATCCTAGACATATTGAAGAATTTGAAGGTCTGCGTGAGATTTCCCTGTCGCTCTCCTGTCCGGAGGCAGCAAGGATTTTACTTTCCCAAAAAGAAAAGGTACACTTTATCACAAAAGAAAAAAAGACAAAAGAAGAAGTCTATGATGACTTTGATTATTTCCTGTTCACTGCACTTATGGACACCCGTGATATGCTTATAGATATCATCCAGGACAGAGCTGTACCCATGCAGAAACGTCTGTGGAAACTTCTGGCTGCTGCACATGATTTCCAGTTATGTGTAAATAAAAATGAACTCTTTAAATGGGAAGAAATGCGAAAACGACATGAAGATTCCGGATACGGAGATAGATTTTGCAACAAAATTTACTCTCGTATAAATGCAGATAACATAGAAAACAGTTCTGCTGCATCTGCCTGCGCAAATACACCAGAACAATTATTTAAAAAAATGTGGAAAAATGTTGTCCCGGAAATGGAGGTTCTGCGCCCGGGATGGCAGGAATACTTAAAGAATTGTCTGACTCCACTGTATAATGGAAATACAGATCCGCAGTCTGACTCCGGAAATCTTTATTCCTGGCAGAAAAGTGAATTTGATTTCTCTTATCCGGACTGGCAGATTCAGGAGGAACAGCTTCTTGTTTACTGGATCTATACCTATTTCTGCGGTGCAGTTTATGATGATGAGATCTTCACCAAGGTGAAAATGGCAGTTGTGGGCACCCTGTTCATCCATGAATTAAATGTGGGAACCTATCTGAAAAACAACCGGCAGTTTAAGCTGGATGACCAGATCCGTATCTGTTATCAGTTTTCAAGAGAACTGGAACACTCAGATCTTAACCTGAACAGATTTGAAGAATTAATGTCTGAAAAAGAGATTTTCTCCTTTGAAAATCTGCTGAAAATCTGCTGATGCAAATAAAAAATCCAGTTATTATGAGCACTAAATCAATCGGAAGGCCTCTGATGGTCTTCCGATTGATTTTAATAATTAATATTGTCCTCTCATTACTGTGTTTTCAGCATATGCCAGAATTCTATCTGTTTTCATTTAGAGCGTGTTTGAAAAATCATTTCAACAATCTGTACGCTCTAATCTACGGATCATAGATACCAGATGTCCGGCACAATTTCGGATTTCTTCTTCTGTAAGTTTACCTTCTTTATATGCCTGGCGAATATTCTTATCATCATCCGGATTTCCAGGCATGATAATGTCATTGCCTGCTGCCACACATTTCCATGGAACGCTTCCATCTTCCGGAACTGTTGTGTTCCAGTCTGACATAATTGCTCCGTCAAATCCCCATTCTTTTCTGGCAACTGTCATGCACAGATCTTTGCTGTTCGCCGCATGAATACCGTTGATAAGATTATAGGAAGTCATAATAGAAACAGGATTTCCTTCTTTTACTGCAATTTCAAATCCGCGGAGATAGATTTCTCTGAGCGCACGTTCGGATACGCAGGAGTCAACACCCATGCGGTTATCTTCCTGATTATTACATGCAAAATGCTTGATTGTTACGCCACATCCTGACTTGCTCTGAACACCCCGGATCACTGCTGCTGCCAGCATCCCTGACAGATATGGATCTTCTGAATAATATTCATAATTTCTTCCACATAATGGATTTCTGTGGATATTCATGCCTGGTGCAAGCCACAGATTCACATGAAATTCTTCCATTTCTTCTGCGATTGCTTTTCCAAACTCTGTCATGAGATCTGTATCCCAGGTCTGTGCCAGTGCTGTTCCTACCGGAAAAGCAGTACAGTACTGATAATAAGTGTCTGCATTCTCATGATGCACACCAGGTTCCAGAATTCCATTTTCCAGTGAACCAAGAACACCCATTTCATAGATACTGTCTGCCTCTTTATCTACTTCATACCACTGTCTAAGGCGGATACCTGCCGGACCGTCCGCCATAACAAGAGAGGGGATTCCATACTCTTCCAAAGTACCGCAGGTTTCACCTGCTGATCCCGGTACTCGAATCCCTGCTGCACCAAGAGTACTGATATTCTCTGAAATCTTTCCATAAAGCAGAGGAATCAGCTCTTCTGTAGTTCTGTCTTCCAGAACAGAAACAAATCTTTTTTCTTCCTCTGTCAGATTTTCCTGATTTTTTCCGGCATCTTCCGATTTTGCCGGTATCATCGCAGGTTTAAAATAATATTCCGGAACCTGCGCTGTTATCAGTTTTTCCTGTCTCTGCACAGATTTTTCTTTCAATTCTTTTGTCAGATAAATCTGTTCCAGTTCTTCCTGAAGCGGACAGATTTTATCCATCTGTTCCAGTACTGTATCATCTGAAACTACCAGAACTGCTTCCAGTTTCAGTTTGTCTGAACTGTTTCCGATCAGAATGCCATATTTGCCTTTTTCCACTATCCATGTATGTGTTTTCTCATTGAAAGAAGCCAGTTGTTTCTGTGGAATCTCAACAGTAAGTGTTTGTGTTTCTCCCGGCTTCAGAAGTCTGGTTTTTGCAAAACCTGCCAGTCTCTTATACTCTTTTTCCAGTTCTGTCTGCGGAAGCGTAACATAAATCTGTACCACTTCTTTACCAGCATATTCATTTCCTGTATTTGTAACCTGAACCTCTGCTCTGATCTTACTTTCTTCCATATTTATGCTGCAACACTTCATCTCAAACATAGTATAAGAAAGACCAAACCCAAACGGAAACATCACCTTTTTGTCAAAGCTGTCAAAATATCTGTAACCTACATAAATACCTTCTTTGTATTTTTCCTTTTCCAGATTGCCATTCAGATACCCATACTCTTCTGAAGCCGGATAATCCTCGTATCGCCTTGCCCAGGTTGTTGTCAGTTTACCGCCCGGCACTTCTTTTCCCAGAAGTACATCAGCCAGGGCATCTCCCCCTTCCTGACCAAGCTGAGAAATATTTAAGATTCCTTTTATATTGTCTGTCTGTTCCAGAATATCTGTCAGCTCCACAGGACCACCTGCATTAAGAATAAGGATCACAGGTTTGTTCATTTCTGCAAGATAACGTAAATCTTCCTCTTCTCTCTCGCTTAAATAGTAATCTCCCTTTACTTTGCGGCGGTCTTTTCCTTCTCCTGAAATACGACTGATCACATAAATCACCACATCTGCTTCACAGATATCTTCCTCTGCCACCTTACGTCCCAGCGGCATTGCAAAAGGATTCTCTGCATAGGCATCAAAAGGATTATCTACTTTCTTAGCTTCTTCCAGAACTTTTTCTTTCCACGCCTCTCTCGCCTGCTCATAGCGATTGTGATAATCGCTGATCCAGTCTTCGCTTACAATTTTTACTCCTGCTTCTTTCAGTCCCTGATAAATAGAAATATTCTTTCTGTTGTTAACATCTCCAGAACCAATTCCACCCTTTACGGTTTTCTCTGCTCCATACCCAAGAAGTGCAGCAGCTGTATCTTTCTTTAATGGAAGGATTCCTTCATTTTTCAGCAGAACAATGCCTTCTGACGCCGCTTTTTTGGCAAGCTTTCCATGCATCAGTTCTCTCTCTGACGGCTGTTCTTCTCTAGTTCCACTGTAAATCCATTTCTTCATATAATTATACTCCTGTTTTTAATATTATAATTCTCATGAAAAGAACCTCCATAGCATTCTCTCTATGGGGGTTCTTAATTCTCATTATTCTTTTACACCACCAAGTGTTACACCTGCAATAATGTATTTGGATAAAAGCAGATATACAATAATGATTGGCACGATCGCAACAGTGATCATCATGTAAATTTTACCCATATCAAAGTTCATATAATCAGCACCACGCAGAGTTGCAATCAGGATCGGCACTGTCATTTTGCTCTTTGACTGAATGATCAGGGCAGGAACGAAGTAATTGTTCCAGGATCCTACGAAAGTAAAGATTGCCTGTACTGCTACTGCCGGTTTCATGATCGGAAGTACAATACTGTTAAAGGTTCTGAATTCTCCGGAGCCATCAATTCTTGCCGCTTCCACAAGGGATAAAGGAAGGGAAGACTGAAGGTAACTGTACATAAAGTAAAAGACTGCCGGAGATGCAATGGATGGAATGATCAGCGGAAGTAAAGAGTCATACATTCCCATCTTTGTGATCAGTCGTAAAAATCCCATTGCTGTTACCTGTGTAGGCATAACAAGAATTGCCATAATAAAGGTAAAAGCTGCTTTCTTCATTTTAAAATCATAAGCATATAGACCATAAGCTGTCAAAGAAGAAAAATATGTACAAAGTGCAGCACTGCAGGAAGATACAACAACACTGTTAAGAATACCGCGGAACATCGGGAAACTTCCGTCATTTGCCACATTCTTCAGATTCTCAAGAAAATATTTTCCGGGAAGTGCTGAAAATCCTTTCTGCAGATCCGCATGGGAACGTGTTGCATTTACAATCAGAATGTAAAAGAAAAACAGACACAGGAAGGATAAAAAGATCAGCACAAGATGAACAAAAATACTGCGCACACGACCTGATGTATTTGATTTCATAGTTTATCTCCTCCTTCTTTCTTCTTTTGCTTTTTTCTTTGCAGCTTTCTTGGAACCGTCCGGGTCTGTGTCATTTGTCATCTTATATACGATCATACATAAAATACCGCTGACAATAAACAGATATACGGACAGTGCACCTGCCATACCATAGTTCTTGCTCTTTAAGTGGCTGTTCAGGAACATGATCAGAGTCATAGATGTACGGTCCGGATTTCCCTGTCCATTTGTAAGAATCTGAGGAACATCGAACATCTGAAGACCACCGATGATAGATGTGATCAGTGTATAAGCAAGGATCGGACGGATCAGCGGCAGTGTGATATAGAAAAATCTCTTGATACTGTTACAGCCATCCAGTTCAGATGCTTCAAAAATATCCATACTGATACCCATAACAGCAGCCATCAGCATAATTGTTGTATTACCAAACCACATCAGGAAGTTCATAAATCCGACCAGAGATCTGGTTCCGATTACAGAACCCAGGAAATCTATCGGATTTTTAACCCATCCCAGAGACATCAGAATAGAGTTAATCGGTCCGTTGGTAGAGAACATGGTAAAGAACAATAATGCAAATGCAGAAGCCATGATCAGGTTAGGAAGATAAATAACAACCTTGAAAAACTGCTGTCCATGGATCTTCAGACGCGCATCTGTAAACCAACATGCCAGAACCAGTGCGATCACGATCTGCGGTACAAATCCGATTACCCACAGAATCAGTGTATTAGCACTGTATTTGAGCATATCTGACTTCAACAGACTCAGATAGTTTGCAATTCCAATAAAATTCGGTCCGATTTCTTTAATTCCTGAACGATAATATTCATAGAAACTATAACGTACAGTATCTACCAGCGGAATCAAAGAAAAGATTAAAAAAGTTATAAAAAATGGAAGGATAAAGATGTATCCCCATTTTGCATAGCTGATGCTTTTCTTTTTTTTCATAGTTCAGCATTCCTTCCTTTACATATTAGCGCCAGACACACATCGCGTTCATGTGTGTCTGGCAAATACAAATGCATCTGTACAGGTTATTTACACCTGAAACTTTTTAACTGTCAATTCAAAAGCGTTTATTATTCAGCCCAGTTAACTTCCTGGATTTCCGGATAACGTTCTTTGATTGCTGTTTCAAAGTTTGATTTTGCTTTGTCATAGTCTACCTGACCCTGGAAGTAATCGCTGAAAGCGTTCTGGATCAGTTCTACACATCCCTGGTCATAAGCAGAAAGTGGTGCGATCTTGATGTTCTCTGCAACCGGTGCGAAATATTCAAATGGATTCTGTCCGCCAAGGAAGTCAGATGCGAAAGTATCATCTTTTGCAACTTCCTGCATACCACTCTTTGTATTTGTAAAGTCAGAATAATCTTTGGAAATCTTTAATAAATTGTCCTTATTTCCTGTCAGTGCAAGAATGATATCTTTTGCATGTTCCGGATTATCTGTTCCTGTTGCTGCATGGATGTAAGAACCGCCCCAATTGTATTCCTGTGGTGGATTTGTAACAGCCCATTCTCCGTCTTCTCCATCCCAGTTTGGTTTCAATGTAAAGTCAATTCCCCATGCCGGGAAGAGGAATGCAAATACTTTGGATTCAGATCCCATAGCTTTGTTCCAGTCATCATTCCACTGACCTTTTACAGTTTTGTTCAGGTATCCTGCATCCAGCCATTCTTTGGAATCTTTGATCCAGTTCATTACCTGCTGGTCCACATTAACAGTTGTTGCACCGTCTTCTACCCATGGCTGGGAAATGCTGTTTCCATACAGTCTGAATGTATCAGCATAAGAAGCAAATGTGTAATATCCTTTTGCTTTCAGTTCTTCAGCTGTAGCTTTTGCTGTATCCCAGTCTTTCATTTTCTTGCCTACTTCTTCAGGATCGTCGGTTCCGAACACATCTTTGGCAATATCACGACGATATACAAGAAGTCCAGGGCAGCACTGCCATGTAGATCCTCTCTGTACTCCATCTGCATCAGATGCAGTTGTTTTTGTAAAGTCATACTGATCTGCAAGATCTTTGTCAGGATCAATTCCAAGATCTTTCAGAGGCATTGCCACATCCGCTGCTGCATCTGTATATTTGTATACATAATCTGTTTCTGATAAGAAGATATCTACCTTATCATCTGCTGATGCATCAGCCTGATTCATAAGAGCTTCATCAAGTTTCTGCTGATAAACACCATCCTGATTTGGATTTATGATCCAGTGAATTTCTGTTCCATCGTTTAATGTTGTTACTGTTCCGTCTTTGGATGTTTCTTTTACTTCAGGATATACTGCTTCCAGACGCTGACGGAATTCATCATTCCAGGAATAAATATTGATTACTTTTCCTTCTTCATCTGCATGTACGATTGTAGCGGTTCCACCCATTGTACCTGCAATTACGGATGCTGTAAGTAAAACAGCTAATGCTTTCTTTTTCATTAAAAAAGCCCTCCTTTTTCTTTTTTTCTCTTTGTGAGTTTCTTGCCTCACCTGATGTATCAGATTATAGCTTAAACTGCTTTTCGGGTATATTATAATTTCCACCAAAATGTCAGATTCATGACCTCATTGTATTCTTTTTATGCACAGACAGATTTTGTCATTTAATAAGGAAATCTTTCCTAAAATCATAATCTTTCTGTTTTTTTATTAGTATTTTTGTATAAAAAGTACCATTTTTCTATAAATCAGCCAGATGAATATTCGCAATCTGATTCATTACCTGCTCATATATTTTTCTGAAATTGTGTTATTTTATGTCATGATTCTGATACTTACTTCATGTTTCTTATTTCCGAAAGATCTCATTTCCGATATAATTTCCATACAATATTTATGGAAGGAGAAAAATGTTGAAACATATTAAGTTTATTGATAATCATGGAAGCTTTTGTGTGAACAGACCGGAAAATACCAGTTATCTTTATTTTCCTCTTGCATCAGAAGCAGGTCTGAAAAGTTCCGTCACACCAGTGCTTGGAGGTGACAGCAAAATTGATCAGGATACCTTCCTGCTGGAACCGGTCAGTTCCGAAAATCTTCATAACAATCGTTCTTCCAGAAATTTCTGGATCGTAAAAGAAGGACACATTCCTTATTCAGTAACAGGTTCCTCTGCTCAGCAGGAAGCCGACCGTTTTACTGACAGGCAGGAAGACAGTGAACTAACCGCCGGATTCATGTGGCAGACTTTGAAAAGGACTTCCAGAGAACTTGGGCTCATCTCCACAGTTACTTCTTTTATCCCCAAAAGTGATAATGTGGAGATTATGTATGTGACGGTTGAAAACCAGACAGATACTGTACAGAAATTTACTGCATATGGTGCAATTCCTGTTTACGGAAGAAGTGCGGATAACATTCGTGATCATCGAAATGTCACTTCCATGCTCCATCGTATCGAGACAACAGAACATGGAATCAACGTCTGCCCCACCATGTCATTTGACGAGCGGGGACATCAGCCAAATCATAAAATCTATTATGTAAATGGCTGTTCCGGAAAGGGAGAAAATCCGATTTCCTATTATCCGACTGTAGAAGATTTTATCGGAGAAGGTGGTACCTATACACATCCACGCACAGTATATGAAGGATATAAAGGAGTTCCCGCACACAGTCTG
>OLGN01001726.1_pt1 | contig 11481 bp, 9 predicted proteins | sample 1605941 | NCBI WGS metagenome assembly OLGN01 (sample SAMN03283269) | human gut metagenome | biome: human-associated habitat; material: feces | host: Homo sapiens | place: USA | collected 2013
AGCACGATGTCCAGCGGGGTGCCGTCGGGCAGGAAGGGCATATCCTCTTCCGGCAGAACCCGGGAAACAACGCCCTTGTTGCCGTGACGGCCGGCCATCTTATCGCCCACGGAAATCTTTCTCTTCTGGGCGATATATACCCGGACGGATTTGGTGACGCCGGGAGCCAGCTCGTCGGAATTTTCCTTGGTGAAGACCTTGACGTCCACCACGATGCCGCTTTCGCCGTGGGGAACCTTCAGGGAGGTATCCCGGACTTCTCTTGCCTTCTCGCCGAAGATGGCTCTCAGCAGCCGTTCCTCGGGGGTCAGCTCGGTCTCGCCCTTGGGGGTGACCTTACCCACCAGGTAGTCACCGGCGTGAACCTCCGCGCCCACGCGGATGATGCCGTTCTCGTCCAGGTCTTTCAGGGTATCCTCGCCCACGTTGGGGATGTCCCGGGTAATTTCCTCGGGTCCCAGCTTGGTGTCCCGGGCTTCGGTCTCATGCTCCTCGATGTGGATGGAGGTGAACACGTCTTCCCGCACCAGACGTTCGTTCAGCAGAATGGCGTCCTCGTAGTTGTAGCCTTCCCAGGTGACGAAGCCGATGAGCACGTTCTTGCCCAGAGCCACCTCGCCGCCGGAGCAGCTGGGGCCGTCGGCAATGATCTGCTGGGTGTCCACCCGCTCGCCAACCACCACGATGGGGCGCTGGTTGATGCAGGTGCCGGCATTGCTCCGGGCGAACTTGGTCAGGTGGTAGGTCTGTACGTCGCCGTCGTCATACTTGACGGTGATGTCGGTGGCGGAAACGGCAGTGACGGTGCCGGGCTTCTCCGCCTTGATGCAGACCTCGGAGTCCACGGCGGCCTTATGCTCGATGCCGGTGGCAACGATGGGCGGCTCGGTGGTCAGCAGAGGCACGGCCTGACGCTGCATGTTTGCGCCCATCAGCGCGCGGTTGGCGTCGTCGTTCTGCAGGAAGGGAATGAAGGAGGTGGCGATGGAGATCATCATTCTGGGGGACACGTCGATATAGTCGATGATGCCCCGATCCACTTCGATGATCTCGTTGCGGTGACGGCAGGTGATACGGGCGTTGGCAAGGCAGCCGTTTTCGTCCAGAGGCTCGCTCGCCTGACCGATGTAGAAGTCGTCCTCCACGTCGGCGGTCATATACTCCACGTCCTTGGTGACGAAGCCGGTGGCCTTGTCCACCTTGCGGTAGGGTGCTTCCACGAAGCCGTACTCGTTGATTCTGGCAAAGGTCGCCAGATAGTTGATCAGGCCGATGTTGGGACCTTCAGGGGTCTCAATGGGGCACATACGGCCGTAGTGGGTGTAGTGAATATCCCGCACGTCGAAGGACGCCCGGTCACGGCTCAGACCGCCGGGGCCCAGAGCGGACAGACGGCGCTTGTGGGTCAGCTCAGCCAGAGGGTTATTCTGATCCATGAACTGGCTCAGGGGGGAGGAACCGAAGAATTCCTTGATCACGGCGGTCACAGGCCGGATGTTGATCAGGCTCTGGGGGGTGACCGCGTCCAGATCCTGAACGGTCATACGCTCCCGGATGACTCTGTCCAGACGGGAGAAGCCGATGCGGAACTGGTTCTGCAGCAGCTCGCCCACGCAGCGCAGGCGGCGGTTGCCCAGGTGGTCGATATCGTCAGGGGTGCCGACGCCCATGGCCACGCAGTTCAGGTAGTTGATGGAGGCCATGATGTCGTCCACAATGATGTGCTTGGGAATCAGGTCGTCGATCCGGTCGGCGATGGCTTCCTTCCAGCCGTCGGCGGGGACGGTCTCCAGCATTTCCTTCAGAACCGGGAAATGCACCTTCTCCCGGACGCCGTATTCCTTGGGGTCAAAGTCCACGAAGGCGTCCATATAGACCATGTTGTTGGAGAACACCTTGACATTGGTATCGCCGACCTTGATGACAGCCTCGTTGACGCCCTTGCGGCTCAGCTCATGGGCCTGGGCGCGGGAGATGAACTCGCCGGGCATGACCAGAATCTCGCCGGTCATGGGGTCGGTGATAGGCTCGGCCGCTTCCTGTCCGGACAGGCGGCTCCAGATGTCCATCTTCTTATTGAACTTATACCGGCCGACGGTGCTCACGTCGTAGCGGTGAGCGTCGAACAGCAGCCCTTCCAGATGGGCAGTGGCGGTCTCCACCGTGGGAGGCTCACCGGGACGCAGGCGGCGGTAGATCTCCAGCAGGGACTCCTCCCGGGTCTTGCAGGGATCCTTGTCGATGGTCGCGAGGATACGGGCATCCTCGCCGAACATCTGCTTGATCTGCTCATCGGTCTGCACGCCCAGAGCGCGGATCAGGCAGGTGATGGGCAGCTTGCGGTTCTTGTCGATGCGCACCCAGAAGACGTTGGCGTTGTCCGTCTCGTATTCCAGCCATGCGCCGCGGTAGGGAATCACCGTAGCGGTGTAGGTGTGCTGGTCGGCCTTGTCCACCTCGTGGCCGTAGTACATGCCGGGGCTGCGGACGATCTGGGAAATAATGACACGCTCTGCGCCGTTGATAACGAAGGTGCCGCCATTGGTCATCACAGGGAAATCGCCCATGAAGATTTCCTGTTCCTTGATTTCGTCGGTCTCGGTGTTGCGCAGGCGCACCCGAACCTTGATGGGCTTGGCGTAGGTAGCGTCCCGCTCTTTGCACTCCTCGATGGTGTACTTGGGCTTGTCTTCCATGGTGTAGTCCAGGAAGCTCAGCTCCAGCTTGCCGGAGAAGTCGGTAATGGTACCTACGTCCTTGAAGACTTCCCGCAGGCCGGTTTCCAGAAACCACTGGTAGGAGTCCTTCTGGATCTTCAGCATGTTGGGGATCTCCAGGATCTCTTCATACTTCGCGTAGGATTTACGCATGGTCTTGCCGTACATAACGTCCTTGACCATTGCCATATGGATCATCACAGCCTTTCTTTCGGATTGTGTTGCTTATTTAATACGCTCGGAGCCGTTGTCAATTTTGCCGAACTTGGTACTTGACACGGCCCGATTCCTGTGCTAAAATGTCCATGTTGGGATAGGTTCGCGTAAATGGGCATAGTACCACAGTATGGACTTCCAGTCTACCACATTGCCCAACTTTTGTCAATGAATATTTTCCACAATTCCGGGGCTTGCGCCTCGTTTTTTTGCGCCTATTTTGCCGAAAATCCCCTATACCTTCCATAGAAATCCCGGACTCTACGCTCCGTGTGTGTACGTTTTCCCTTCCCTCCCGTAAAATGAAGCCCGGAAAGGAGGCCCCCCCATGAATCAAATTCAGATCGGCAGATTCATTGCCGCGTCCAGAAAAGCCCGGAACCTGACCCAGAGGCAGCTGGCAGACGAACTTGGCATCAGCGACAAGACCGTATCCAAATGGGAATGCGGCAAAGGGCTGCCCGAGGTCAGCCTGATGCTCCCCCTGTGCGCTTCTCTGGGCATCACCGTCAACGACCTTCTCTCCGGGGAACGGGTCAGCGGCACCAACTACCAAAAAAAAGCAGAGGAAAACATGATGGATCTAATGAAGGAAAACGAAGAAAACAAGCGGTGGATGATCCTGTCCGTCATCTGCGCCGTTATCACGGTCATTGCGGTATGCGCTCTGGTCACGATTGCGTCCTGTCTGGAAATGCCCGCAGCCGCCCGGGCTGCGCTGCTCCTATTCGCCGCCGCGGTCGCGGCCACCGGCGTCGGCGCGGCCGCCGTGCTGGACGTGAAGGCCGGGTATTACCAATGCCCGAGCTGCCACGCGGTCTTTGTCCCCACCATGGCGCAGTACGTAAAGGGTCTGCACACCCTCACCCGCCGCCGTCTGACCTGCCCCAGCTGCGGCAAAACAGCCATGTGCCGCCACCGCGTTGTCCGGTGAGGGCGGTGTTGACATTCGCAGATGTTCCGCCTATAATAGGTCTTGCGCAGTCGGCAAAAAGGAAGGACATATCCCATGAAAGAAAACAGAAAACTCCTGAAAGAGGTCCTCAAGGACATCCAGCATGACATGTCAGACGAGGAAGTGCTGAATCTGCTGGCAGACAGCAAGATATCCGTCAATCCCTCAATGGAAAAGTATACGCTCGGTCAGCGGGCAGCGGACGCCATTGCCAAATTTGCGGGAAGCTGGGCGTTTATTTTTTCCTTTACCGGTCTTCTGATATTGTGGATGATCGTCAACACACTGCTGGCCTCCAAAGCGTTTGACCCCTATCCGTTTATTCTGCTGAATCTGGTGCTGTCCTGCGTAGCGGCTATTCAGGCGCCGCTCATCATGATGAGCCAGAACCGGCAGGAGGAAAAAGACCGCCGCCGCGCGGAAAATGACTACAAGGTCAACCTCAAAACGGAAATCATGATCGAGGACATCTACGACAAGGTCAACGCCATCCTCGCCAAGCAGTCGGAGCTGGAAAAGCAGCTGCAAAAGCAGAGCGGAGGAAAAAGCGAATCCGGCGCTGATATAAATTCCTGATCGCGGTATCGAACCTCCGCCGCCCCTTTACCCTGATTCATACTGAACTCCAATTAAAATCTTTAAAAAAGATTTTAATTGCCTGAAGGGCATGGAGTTCATATGAGACTTGTTTTGTGATTTCTTTCCTTATAAATCACAAAACAGGCAGCGCCGTCAGGCGATGCCTTCCTGATTAAAATTAAGATTTTAATCAGGAAATAGTATCAAAACGGGAGAACCCGCCGGAAATGCGGATTCTCCCATTTTCATGATGTTATTATATTGTCTCCACCGCCGTTACAGCGCGGAATAGCCGAAGCTGTTGACCAGAGCGTCCAGCTTCTGACCCGCCTTGCAGTAGGGGCAGTCCCGGTAGTCGTAGCTCGCGTAGCCGGGCAGGTCGTTGATGGTGTAGACGCTGCGCACGGGGTGGCCCGCCACTTCCTCCACAGCGCTGTAGATCGCGGCGACGCCCGCCACATGGCCGCCGTAATAGCCGATGGCTTCAAGGGAACGCTTGGCCGTAAAGCCGGTGGTAACGGAGGCCATCAGCACCAGAACATGCTTGCCGGTGATCATCTTGCGGGTATTGTCCCGGAAAATGATCTGGGAGTTGGCGTTGTATTCCGGCTCCAGAACGTAGATGGTCTGGTGGGCGTTGATGGTCTGGAAGCCGCTTTTCGTCAGCTCCTCGGCCAGACACGTACCCAGCACCGCGGTGCCGTCCAGACACAGAATGGTATCCACCGGAGTGTCGTTGATGAAATGGGACACCAGCTGATGGGCGCTGTCCTTGGCCTCGCTCAGGCGGGTCTTCTGGTAGGTGATGTCCACGAAGTAATTGATGTGGGAGTGATTGGTGGCAAAATGTCCCCGGGCGATGCGAAGCGGTGCGTTGCCTCTGCGGATGGGCAGATTCATCAATATGATCATAACAGTTACCTCCGGTTAAATAATAAAAGCGTTTTTCTCATGTCCGGCAGAAGCGTTTTCGCCGGACACCTGAAAAACGCTTTTTTTCATTATATCCCGATACCGCAAAAAAGGCAAGGGCAAACCGCCCCTGCCCCTGCCAAATTTTACCTGCCAAACTTAGGCATGTTGCGCAAACGCAGCGCCTTTTCCTGCCTGTAGAACTGATGGCCGATGATCCTGCACATTTTCCCCGTGCGGATCATCCAGTCCACCTTCCCGAAGCTCGCCCACATCACGTTGTCCGTCTCCCCGGGCTGCAAAACGATGCTTTTCAGGGGGATCCGCCGGAACAGGCAGTAGTGGTCGTAGAAAATGTTGCGCTCCCGGTCGCTGTCCAGTAGCTCAAATTCCTCCGGCTCCGCCTGAATGCCCGTCTCCTCGTACAGCTCCCGGGCGATGGCCTGACGGCTGGTCTCCCCCGCCTTCACCGCGCCGCCGGAGTTTTCCCATGTCCCGGCGAAGCTCTTTTCCCGGGCGCGGCGGGTCAGAAGCAGATGCCCCCGGCCGTCGTAGACCCAGACGCAGACCACGACGCCGTATTCTCCCGGCTTCCATGGCGTTCCCCGCCTGTGCAGCTTCCCCGTCAGGTTCCGGTTCTCGTCGTAGATATCGTTCAGCTCCATCCGCCGCTTCCCTCCTCACTATATTGTTAGTTTAACACAGGAGCGAAAAAAAGGCAATGAAGAAACGGTTCATTTTCCCTTTTCCTATTGTATCTTCCGAAAAAATGTGGTAGACTGAATTGGATTATCCTATTTATCGTGTTTTGGAGGCCGTATGCGTTTTCATTTTCCCCCATAGTCCCCCTCCCCTGCAACTAAAAAACGATATTCTGGAGGGAACACTATGTCTCAATTAACCGAAGAAATCAGCCGGCGGCGTACCTTTGCCATCATTTCTCACCCCGACGCCGGTAAAACCACCCTGACCGAAAAATTCCTGCTCTACGGCGGCGCCATCGCCCAGGCAGGCGTGGTCAAGGGCAAGAAAAACTCCCGCGCCGCCACCTCCGACTGGATGGAGATCGAAAAGCAGCGCGGTATTTCCGTCACGTCCTCCGTGATGCAGTTTCAGTACAACGGCTTCTGCATCAACATTCTGGACACCCCCGGCCATCAGGACTTCTCCGAGGATACCTACCGCACCCTCATGGCCGCCGACTCCGCCGTCATGGTCATCGACGGCGCGAAAGGCGTGGAGCCCCAGACCCGGAAGCTGTTCAAGGTCTGCGCTATGCGCCACATTCCCATTTTCACCTTCGTGAACAAGATGGACCGGGAGGCCAAGGACCCCTTCGACCTTCTGGACGAGGTGGAGCGGGAGCTGGGCATCGAGACCTACGCCATGAACTGGCCCATCGGCTCCGGCAAGGATTTTCAGGGCGTTTACGACCGGGAGAAGGCCGAGCTGCTGTTCTTCTCCGGCATCTCCGGAAAAAAGCGGGCGGACAAACTGGAAATCGATCTGTACGACCCGCAGGTCGCCCAGCTGCTGGACAGCGAGGAAAAGCACCGGCAGCTCATCGACGATGTCGAGCTTCTGTCCGCCGGACGGGAAATGGATATGCAGGCCGTCCGGGACGGGCAGCTGTCGCCTGTGTTCTTCGGCTCCGCGCTGACCAATTTCGGCATCGAGCCGTTTCTGGAAGCGTTCCTGAAGCTGACGCCGCCGCCCCTCGCCCGCACCGCCGACTGCGGCGTGATTGACCCCTTCAGCCCGGATTTCTCCGCCTTCGTCTTCAAGATTCAGGCGAACATGAACAAGGCGCACCGGGATCGTCTGGCCTTCATGCGCATCTGCTCCGGCAAGTTCCAGCGGGACGCGGAGTATTTCCACGTTCAGGGCAATAAGAAAATGCGTCTTTCTCAGCCCCAGCAGCTGATGGCCGCCGAACGGGAAATCGTGGACGAAGCCTACGCCGGGGACGTCATCGGCGTGTTTGACCCGGGCATTTTCTCCATCGGCGATACCATCACCGTTCCGGGGAAGAAGTTCAAATATTCCGGCATCCCCACCTTTGCCCCCGAGCATTTCTGCCGGGTATCCGCCAAGGATTCCATGAAGCGCAAGCAGTTCGTCAAGGGCACCGAGCAGATCGCGCAGGAGGGCGCCATCCAGATTTTCAAGGTCCCCGGCTCCGGCTTTGAGGAGGTCATCGTGGGCGTCGTGGGTACGCTGCAATTTGACGTGTTCCAGTACCGCATGAAAAACGAGTACGGCGTGGAGCTGCGGATGGATATGCTGCCCTACGAGGAGATTCGTCTCATCGACGAATACCCCGGCGACCTGACCGACCTGAATCTCGGCTCCGACGCGGAGCTTCTGGAGGACTATCGCGGCCGCAGTCTGCTGGTATTCTCCAGCTTCTGGGCGATCGACTTCACCTGCCGCCGCAACCCCGGTCTGAAGGTCTCGGAGATCGTGGTGGCCGAGGGCTGATTTTCGTACCTTACGTTGGGAGGGAATTGTGTGAAACCGTGGCAGCATTTCAAAACCATAACCAAGCACCGCTGGCTGGTGATGCTGGGCTGCTTTCGGGTGGGGCTGTACCGTCAGGGGCTGACCCACGACCTGAGCAAATACTCCCCCACGGAATTCTGGACGGGGGCGCGGTACTATCAGGGCAACCGCAGTCCCAACGCCGCCGAGCGGGAGGACAAGGGCTACAGCGAGGCGTGGATGCACCACAAGGGGCGCAACCGCCACCACTACGAATACTGGACGGACATGAACCGGGAGACGAAGTGCTACGAGCCTGTCCCCATGCCCCGGCGGTACTTCGTGGAGATGGTGATGGATCGCCGTGCGGCCTGCATGACCTATCAGGGCAAAGCCTACCGGGACGATTCCGCCCTGCAATATTTCGAGCGCAGCCGGGAAAAGGATTTGATGCACCCGGAAACCAGCCGCCAGCTCCGCTTCGTGCTGCGGATGCTGGCCGAGCAGGGAGAGAAGGAGACCTTCTCCTATCTGCGCCGGTCTGTGCTGAAAGGAAAGCCCTTCCCATGGGAGGAAGCGCAGGATAGCCTTACGCGCAAATAAAAAGAAAACAGGAGCTGACCGGCGTTACCCGTCCGGTTGGCTCCTGTTTATTGCATTTTTCACGCGATCAGCCATGGTGCGCCCTAATGATACGCTGCGTCGGCACTGTCCGGGTTTGGACGCCAGCCTTCCATAAGTTCATCGTTCTCCATGATAAACGGGCGCGCCGTGCTCTGTCCCCAGGAGACATCGTACTTGCCCATGAGATAATCGCTCAGTTCCGTACGATCAGCAAAACGCAGCAGCCGGTACGGCTCCTGAAAGGCCACCTTTTCCACGAAATAAAGGGTCCCGTCATCCGCCGTCAGAAGCACCCCGACATGCCCGACAAACAGGATGGATTCCTCCTCGGTAGGCTTATCGTGGAAGAACACAGTGATGAGGCGGATTCTTTCGTTCTCCCGGAACGAAATACCCCTGGATTTCCATTCCTCCCGCACAGCCTGAACATGACGTTGAACATCCGTGGTGTCCTCCGCCCTCATGGCGGAATACAGGGCGCGAAAATCGGTCAGACTGCTTCCCCCCAGCGCCTCCGGGTCAGTCCTAAGCGTTTCCTCGTCCATGAACAGCACATCTTCGCCCGCAGCATCCACAGGGGTGCTGTCTCCTGCGGACAGGAAATCACCGAACAGTTCCATTGCGGTTATCCGGCAGTTATAGCCCGGAAAATTGCCGTTCTTTGCCATCCACGCATCCTGCATCTCATATGGGTCATATTTTGTGTCCAGCGGTTTTGCCTTTTCAAAACCCGCCGTCAGCCATTCCTCCCGCACGCTTTCATTGAAGCTGTCTACACGGTTGAAGAAGCCCTGAATGCGGTTTCCTGACACCCCGGCGCCGGAAAGCATATCTTCCAGAAGCTTCTGTGATACGCTGTCGTTGAGGTTCGTGTACTCGATTTTATCCAATGCCGGACGCTCATCCGGCGAATCCGTATCCGCGCCGCAGCCCGCGAATGCGGAAGCGATAAGAATAACACATATAGCCAGCATGATCTGCCGAAATGATTTCATAATCTGCTCCATCCTTTCGTAAAGCCTATTATACCACCCAGGCATAAAATCTATGCTAAGGGAGAGGCCGTTGGGGCGATTGGAACAGCGAAAGGCTGGCTTTTACTACCCGGCTGACAAAACGGATCATTTCCTCTTTGCTGTACTTGTCGTAACCCTCCACGACGACGTGCATCAAACCGTTTGACAGATGGGTATACATCATTTCCAGTTCTGTCTCACTGGCTCCGGGCAGCTCTTTCCGCCAGTAGGCAATGCTGCCCTTCTTGGCCAAGGCAATCATCCGCATGAGAACCGTGGAGTTTGTATTCCCCAGAATCAGAACCCGGCAGGCTGCCTGATTCTGATCGACAATATCGTAGATCGCTTCGATCAGAGCCGTCACGTCAAACGAATTGACATAGCGAAGGGATTCCTCAAATGCATCGATGAGCTCGTTCTCGATGCTCTCCATCAGGGCAAAACAATCGCTGTAATGGGCATAAAAGGTGGCACGGTTCAGCTGCGCCAGCGCGCAAACCTCCTTCACCGTGATTCTGTTTACAGGTTTTTCCTTCAGCAGCTTCAGAAAGGACTGCTTGAGCACCATTTGCGTATAGCGTTTTCTTGCATCCATCTTCTCCATATAGAGCCCCTTCGAAAAAAGTTTACAAAGATTATCAACACTTGGGCAGACGGTGTTGCTTTTCTTTCAGCCGTATGGCAAGTGCTGATTGTTTCCGTCTTTCCCCTCAAGTATACTGTACTTGTGAAAGATAATCAACACTTGTATGCTTATTGGGAGGAGGCTTTTTGAATGTTTGATCAATATCTTATTACAGGTGCTACCGGCTTCCTCGGTAGGGCTGTTGCAGAGGAGCTGGTGCGCCGCAGAGCGCAAGTGCATGCGCTTGTACTGCATAATGACCCCTATATCCATTTGCTCCCCAAAGAAGTCCATACCGTCGTCGGTGATGTGTGCGTGAAAAACTCGCTGGCAGACTTCTTTGCGGATGCCGGCAGCCGTACCTGTGTGATTCACTGCGCCGGTGTCGTCTCCGTTGCGTCCAGACCCGGTTCGAAGCTCTATCAGGTCAATGTAGGTGGGACATGGCGGGTTCTCCGGCAATGTATGAAGCGCAATGTGGGAAGGCTGATCCATGTCAGCTCCGTCCATGCCATACCGGAAAAGCCAAAGGGCTGCATCATTACGGAGGATTGCGAATTTTCTCCGGGGCTTGTGGACGGAGATTACGCCAAGAGCAAGGCGACTGCAACAGAGCTGGTCTTCGACGCGGCGAAGCGCGGGCTGAATGCCAGTATTGTCTTTCCCTCCGGCATCATCGGGCCGGGCGACATACAGGGCGGGAGCTTCACCTCAATGGCGAAGTCTTTCCTCTCCGGAAAGCTGCCCTTTGCCGTTCGCGGCGGATATGACTTCGTGGATGTGCGGGATGTGGCAAAAGGCATCCTCGCCTGCTCCGAAAGCGGAGAACCCGGCAAGGGATACATTTTGTCCGGCCACTATGTCACCATTCGCAAGATGCTTCAGCTCGTGGGAAGGGCTGCAAAGCTGAGGTATCGCCCCATCTGCCTGCCGCTGGGGCTTGCAAAGCTGGCGGCTCCATACTACGAACGCCGAAGCCTGAGGGAGCAAAAGCCGCTGTTTTTCACCCCTTATTCCGTTGCCGTCCTTGCCTCAAACGGCTGCTTCAGCCATGCCGCAGCGTCGGAATGCTTTGCATATCAGCCGCGCCCCGTGGAGGAGACCTTGCGGGACATGACAGCCTGGCTTCTGAATCAAAAAGGAACGTGATCCTCTATCAACCGAAAGCACCCTGGGCAGACTGCGCGCTATGGATATGCTCTGCAATCCCGGTCGCCATCGGCACACATTCTATGATATAATGGAAGAGAAGGTTATGAAAGCGTGCATTCGCCCGCGGATTCATCCTGTTTCCATTCTCCCTTATACGAGTTTTTAATAAAACGCTTAAAAGCGTTTTATTCGGCCGCAGGATTG
>OLGN01001738.1_pt1 | contig 11368 bp, 8 predicted proteins | sample 1605941 | NCBI WGS metagenome assembly OLGN01 (sample SAMN03283269) | human gut metagenome | biome: human-associated habitat; material: feces | host: Homo sapiens | place: USA | collected 2013
ACCTCCCATGCGTTGGTCTTGACGTTCCAGTAGCGGAACGCCTTATCGTCCAGCGGGATGGTGACGTTCTTGCTCTCGCCGGCTTCCAGCTGCACCTTGGTAAAGCCCTTCAGCTCCTTGGCGGGGCGGAAAATTGTTGCATCCGGCTTTGCCACATACAGCTGTACCACCTCGGCACCTGCACAGCTGCCGGTGTTGGTGACAGTCAGGGTCACGCCGTTTTCGTCTGCTTTCAGGTCACTGTACGCAAAGCTGGTATAGCTCAGGCCGTAGCCGAAGGGGAAGGCGGTGGGCACACCGGCAGTGTCGTAGTAGCGGTAGCCCACATACAGCCCCTCGCGGTACTCCACAGTGGGACCGTCGCCGCCGAAATGCGCCTTTGCGGGGGTGTCGGCGTAGCTGCGCGCCCAAGTCTCAGCCAGCTTGCCACAGGGGTTCTGCGCACCGGTGAGCACCTCGACCAGTGCGCCCGCACCGGCCTGACCGCCCAGGCAGCCGTAGACCAGCGCCTTGCAGTCCTTGACCCAACCGCTTTCCAGCGAGGAGCCCGCACTCAGCAGCACCACCACGTTGGGGTTTGCCGCCGCCACAGCCGCCAGCAGTTCCAGCTGGTTCTCTGCCAGCTTCATGTCAGCGCGGTCGATGCCCTCGCTCTCTTTGATCTCGTCCAGACCCATGCACAGCAGCACCACATCGGCGTTCTTTGCCAGCTGCACCGCCTCGGCCTTCAGCGCCTCATCGGGCTTGCCCTGCCGGTCAAAGCCCTTGGCGTAGCCGACGCTGTTCAGGCCGCTCTCGGCAAGGCAGTCCAAGAAGGAATCCACCTTGATGGAGTTGACGGCGCTGGAGCCTGCGCCCTGATAGCGGGGTGTCTGGGCAAAGTCGCCGATGACCGCCACCTTTTCCCCCTTTGCAAGGGGCAGCAGGCCGTTTTCGTTCTTCAGCAGCACGATGCTCTGGGCAGCAGCCCGGCGTGCCAGTGCGTGGTGGGCGTCGGCATCGAACTTGCCGGGTGCGGCATCCACCGCCGCCTTGGTGGTGAACACCAGCTCCAGCAGTTCGTCCAGCCGGGCGTCCACGTCCGCTTCGGTGATCTTGCCGGTCTGCACCGCCTTCATCAGCTCCCGGATGGCGTCCCCGCCGGGGGCAGGCATTTCCAGTGTAGAGCCGTTCTTTACGCCGAGGGCGTGGTCGTTGCTGCCGCCCCAGTCGGTGACCACTGCGCCGTCAAAGCCCCAGTCCCTGCGCAGGATATCCATGAGCAGGTGGGTGTTCTCGTTGGCGTAGGTGCCGTTGACAAGGTTATAGGCGGACATGATGGTCTTAGGCTGCGCTTCCTTGACCACCATCTCGAAGCCGGTCAGGTAAATTTCCCGCAGGGTGCGCTCGTCCACGATGGAATCCGAGGCCATGCGGCGCAGCTCCTGACTGTTCACCGCAAAGTGCTTGGGACAGGCGGCAATGCCGTTTTTCTGGATGCCGCGGACGTAGGCCGCAGCCATCTTACCGGCAAGGTAGGGGTCCTCCGAGAAATACTCGAAGTTGCGGCCGCACAGGGGGCTGCGCTTGATGTTCAGGCCGGGGCCCAGCAGCACCGACACGCCCTGTGCCGCTGCTTCTTCGCCCATGGCTGCGCCCACAGCCTCGCCAAGCTCCGGGTCCCAGCTGTTGGCAACGGTAGCCGAGGTGGGGAAGCAGGTGGCAGGCACACTGGGGTTCAGGCCCAGATGGTCAGCCGCGCCCGCCTGCTTGCGCACGCCGTTGGGGCCGTCCGACAGGGTAATGGCCGGGATGCCCTTGCCCGGCAGCGCCCGGGTGGTGAACACCGTGCCGCCGCTCAGCAGGGCGCATTTTTGTTCCAGACTCAGGCTGTTGATGATATCTGTGTGTTTCATGGGTCTCTCCTGACAATCAAAAAAAGGGGGCGGGCGTTTGCCCGCCGCCCCTTCTGTTCCTATGTGTTGATCAGACGGTTTTTACGTCCTCTTTCTTTTTACGGAAGCGGAGGATCGTCAGAACGACCAGAACTGCGATCAGACCGCCGCAGACACCATCCACTGCGTAGATGACCTTCTGGTAAGGCTCGACCTTTGCCATATAACGGCTGCCCGGCATACCGCCGTTCATTGCCTTGGAGTTTGCAATGGTGTACAGGATGTTATGGATTGCTTCACGACCGTAGTGGTAGTCTGCAACGTCATCCTTGTTAAAGGTGTACCGTGCGCCGGTGGGCAGGTTCGTCAGCTTGCCGTCTGCACCGGCCTGGATCATCTGGCCAGCGTCCATAAAGACACCGGTGTTTGCATTATCGGTGATGATAAAGCCGTGGAAGCCCCACTCGTTGCGCAGCAGGCCGGTGATCATGTTGTAGTTGCCGCCGGCCCAGGTATAGCCAACGCGGTTGAAGGAGGTCATGATGCCGGTGACGGACGGGATCTCGGTGGTGGCATTGCTGTAAGTGCCGTCGCCGTTGTCCTTTGCATAGTTCATCTCGACCTTATCAGACTTGACGCACATCTCAAAGGGCTTGAGGTAGATCTCGCGGGCCGCCTGCTCGTTCAGGAAGGTCGCAATGCTGTACTGGCCTTCACGGTCGCCGCGGTGGTCCTCCTGATCGTTGATGGCGTAATGCTTGACAAAGACATACATACCGCGGGAGGCGACACCCTCACACTCGAGGGAAGCAATGTGACCGCCGATGAACGGATCCTCGGAGTAATACTCGCTGTTGCGGCCGGAGAATGCAGTGCGGTGCATGTTGACTGCCGGTGCATACCAGCCATCGACATCCAGATAGTAGGACTCGTCGCCAATGTTCTCGCCGTAGTGAGTGGCCAGATCATCGTTGTAGGTCTGTGCCAGAACGATCACGCCGCAGTGCGTGATGTTGCCCTTGAAGTAGAGGTTGCCGCTTGCATCAAAGCCGTAGTTGACCAGGCCGGTGGCAGTGTCGCGGTCGGTCGTGGAGGGCTTATCCACCGACTTGATGGCAGCCGTGCCATAGCCGGACTGCGTGATCAGGGTCTGATAATCGCTGGGGGTCAGCTGGTCGAGCAGTGCGTCCCACTTTTCATCATCGTAATCCAGACCGCGCATATCGATCAGACCCAGACCGTTGTCCTTGCCGTAAACGATCTCATCGGTCAGGGTGGAGAAGTCGGTGGGGTTCAGGGAATCAAAAGAATCCAGCTTTGCAAGGTCCTCCTTGCTGATCGTCTTGCGGTAGGTATAGGATGCAGCCTTGCCGCTGGCATCGGTACCATTGATGGGGTTGCCCCAGGTGCTGATCTGGTCGCTGACCTCGCCATCGGTGGTCGGCCAGGTGCCGGTCCAGTCGTTGCGGGACAGATACTGGAAGCCGCCGTTTGCCTGATCCAGCTGGTTGGTGACCTCCACGCCGGTGGTGGTGTCGTTCTTATAGGTCGTGGTATCCACGGTGCCGTTTGCCGGGGTGTAGATTTCAACAAAAGCAGTGTCGCCATCCGCGGTCATACCGTCTGCCACGCTCTTTCCCTTGGCAGAGAGGATGTTGTTGACCGCTTCGTGTGCGTTTTTAGCCGCAGTGATATAGTAATCACCTGCGTCCAGAATGTAGGTCTTGGCATTGACGTAGTCGTAGGACTTCAGCTGTTCCTGGTCGAAGGTGACCGTCACGGTCTCGCTTGCACCGGGAGCCAGCTCCGAGGTCTTGGCGTAACCGACCAGTTCAACGGCAGCCTTTTCCACCTTGTTGGCCTTGTCATAATCGGTGTAAGGGCTCTGTGCGTAGACTTCCACAACGTCCTTGCCTGCAACAGAACCGGTGTTGGTGACCTTGACCGTCACGGTGCAGGTATCGCCATCCCAGCTGGTGTTGTAATCCGACCAGTCAAAGGTGGTGTAGGACAGGCCGTAGCCGAAGGGGTACATCACAGCATCGTCGTAGTTGTAATCGCCCGCATTGCCCTGACCGAGGACTTTATCCTCGTAACGGGTCTCGTAGTAGCGGTAGCCAACATAGATGCCCTCTTTGTAGCTGACGTAGTTGTACTTGGTGAGGTTGCCATTCTCATCGTAGTAGGCAAAGTCGCCGAAGTTCTGCGCCGCCGGGCTGTTCATGGCATCCACTTCATAGGTATCCACGGTGCGGCCGGAAGGATTGACCTTGCCGGAGAAGATCTCAGCCAGAGAGCACAGGCCGTAGTCGCCCATGGCAGGAGCCGAGATGACCGTGTGGATGCTGGGATAATCCTCCACCCAGCTCAGATCGACCGCTGCACTGGAGTTGAGCAGCAGCACCACATCGTCAAAGTTGTCGTTCAGATACTGCAGGATCTCCAGTTCCGTAGAATCCGGCTCCAGATAAGTCTTGGTCTTGTCCTCTTCCACATCGGTGTGGTTGTACATGGAGCGGGGCATATCACGGCCTTCGCCCGCCACACGGCTGAACACAAAAACAGGAACCGTATTCTTCATGGAATCGGTCAGACCCGGCTCTGCTTTCATAACAGACAAGGGGCATTCGTTGATGGAAAAGTCCTCGTCATCACCGTAGGAAACGGAACCAACGCCCAGACCGTAATCCTTGCCGTTGCCTTCGGAATAGAATTTCCAGAGGTCCTCGTTGACACCGAACCCGGCATCTTCAAAGGCCGTTTTCATATCGACTTTGTTGCCGCCGATGTAGCTGACTGCCGAATGGCTGACAAAACTGAAGGTGGTATCCGTGCTGTACGGCATTCTGCCTTCATCGTTCTTCAGCAGGACGATGCCCTCTGCTGCAATCTGCTTGTTCAGGGCGATTTCATCCTCAACCAGCGCATCCTCTGTGTCAAAGCCGGGCTTGCCGTATTCCATATTAATGCCTTCGGTCTTTGCCTTGCTGTTGTCGATGCCTCCGCTCTTCAGGCCCAAAATGCTCTGCACGCTGCTGGCGTTGGGCGGGATCAGCACATTGGCCGCAACTATACCGCCCGCCAATGCGACACACAACACACCCGAAACGGCAGTTTTGATGATCTTGCCCATCATCTTACCGTCCTTCTTTTTCTGTGCCATAACTGTTAACTCCTTCTCTTTTGGGTACACGACCCGGTTCATGGCTGTTCTCCGGAGTGCGTCCACTCCTTTGCTTGATGTCATTTTATCATATAAACCGCAAAACGAACCGTTCTTTGCACAATCTGTCGTTTGGGATGCATAATTTGAAAAAAGTTTCAAATTGGTTTCATTTTTTATTGTGCTTATTCACAATTCCACTGCCCCTGATTTTGTGCATATTGCAAAAAGGGCGGGGATCACTCCCCGCCCTCGGTCTGTTGAATCCCCGCCTGCGGCAGAAGCACCCGCAGGGTGAACCAGCCGTCCTCCCAGTGCACGGTCATGCTGCCGCTGTGCTGCTGCGCAGCCGCCCGCAGGCTGCGCAGGTCGTAACCGCCGTGGGCACTGCGCAGCGGCAGACCGTCTGCACCCAGCTCCACCGGCTTTTTGCAGTAGTTCTCCACCCGGAACAGCACAAAGCCGTTCTGGGCATACACCGCCGTGCGGATCAGCCGCTTTTCCGGGTCCTGCTCGGCGGCGCAGCTTTCAATGGCGTTGTCCAGCGCGGTGCCCACCAGCGTGCAGATCTCCCGGGTGGACAGATGGTCCAGCAGATGCCCGTCTGCCACGCTGGTCATGCGGATCTGCTTTTCCTGACATTCCATGCTCTTGGCGGTGAGCAGGATGTCCAGCACCGGGTTTCCGGTCTTGTTCTCCGCCTCATACTGCAGAATGCTGTTCTCCATCTTTGCCAGCGCCGCGTCCTGCTTGGCGCGGTCCCGCTGGGCACGGATATCAGCGATCTGGACCTTCAATTCATGGTAGCGGCTGTTGATGAGCTCGATGCCCTCCTTGCTGCGCTTGTACTGTTCGTACTGCCGGTGCAGCACATTGTCCATGGCAGAAAGCTCCTGATGCAGCGCGCTCTCCCGCAGTTGCTCGTGCTGCAGCGTCAGGATCAGCACCCCGCAGAAATCCACCAGCGTGCGGATGCAGAACACGTTCATGGTCGCCGGGCTCTCCCCCAGAAACAGAAGGTTGCTGACCACGAACACCGTGCCCGCCATGACAAATGCCGCCAGCGCAGCCTTGTTGCTGATGTCCAGATGCTTTTCGGGCAGCGGACGGCTGCGCTCCAGCCAGAACATCAGGCCGTAGACCGCGCCGTAGACCGCCGCCAGCAGCGCCAGCGCCAGCGGGTCAAAGCCGCTCCGGTACGGGAACAGCCAGCAGTGCAGCTGCCATTCTGCGCTGGCAGCAAACTCTGCCAGCAGAAACGCCCGGGCGGTGATGTACAGTGCCTCCAGCCAGTTGACCGCCCGGCTGCCCCACAGATACCCGTAGAGCAGCAGCACCGCGCAGAGCATACAGGGCACCCACCACGCCAGCGGCACATAGCCGGTCTTGTGCAAAAAGATTCCCAGCACCAGTGCCCACACCACCGTGACCGCGGTCTGCCGGTGGAACCGCCGCGGCAGGCGGCGGGCGTAGAGCAGCACCGCCAACACCTCTGCCAGCGCCGTGTACAGGCGGGGGATGCTCGGCAGCATGGTCATGAGCCCTCACCTCCGATGTAGTCGGTCAGTGCGGCAAGAAAGGCCTTGCGCTTGGGGCGGCTGATCTGCAGCTCATAGGGTCCCACCTGCACCGTGTTCTGCTGCACCGCCTGCACCTGCGCCAGATTTACCAGATAGCCGCTGTTGCAGCGGGCAAAGGGGCGGCCCGCCAGCTTTTCCTCCACTGCCTTGAGGGTGCCCGGTGCCGAAAAATCGCCGTCCTCGGTGTAGTAATGCACCCGGTGGCCTTCGCTTTCCAGATAATACAGCCGGGAGCTGTCCAGCCGCCGCAGGCCGCTCTCCACCGGGACCATGAGATAGTGGCTGGCGCGGCGGGCCAAATTTTTCTCGGCCTTTTTCAGCTGCTCGGAAAATGCAAAATACGGCACCGGCTTCAGCACATAGTCCAGCGCCCCCACCGAGTAGCCCCGGATGGCATACTGCGCCATATTGGTAATGAAGATCAGGATGACGTCTGCATCCATCTGCCGGATGCGCTCTGCTGTGGTCATGCCGTCCAGATGCTTCATCTCCACATCCAGAAAAATAACATCGTAGACGGCGCGGTAATTGTCCAGAATGTCCACCCCGTCCGCAAAGACCGATACCTCAAATTCTGTCCCGTACTGCCGGGTATACCGCCGGATGTACTCCTGCAATACCCCCTGCACCTCCGCGTCATCCTCTACGACTGCCACCCGGATCATGACCGCACCTCCCTTACCACACCTTTGTGGAACTGTTATGGCTCTATTATAGCGCAATCACGTTGGGTTTGCCAAGTCCCCTGCCCCGACAAGTTTCCACCTGCAAATTTTACGCTATCGGGGTGTTCTTTCCTTGGCGGGTGTGGTATACTCGATTTAGTTCAACAAATTGAAATTTGGAGGCTCGAATCATGTGGAACGAATTAGGCATCAGCGGAGGGACCGCCATCCTTATTTTGATCGCGCTGTATTACGTTATCAAATGGGCCGTGAAAAACGGCATCAAAGAAGCTTACTGTGCTATCACCGGAGAGAAAACCAATGAAGATCTCCAAAACGAAAAAGAGCTGGAAGAACTTGGATCGGGTTCGGAAGATCAATAAATCCGCACGCGCTCCCGGCAAAGGGCAGCGCACAAAAAAGCCACATAAAGGAGATGCTTTTCCATGGAATACAAACGTTTTGGCAATAAGATCATTGTACGCATCGACAAGGACGAAGAGATCCTTGAACAGGTCAAAGAGCTTGCCCTGAAGGAAAACATCCGCCTTGCCGCCGTGCAGGCGCTGGGTGCCACCAACAGCTTTACGGTGGGCGTATACAATGTAGCGGAGAAGAAATACTACGCCAACACCTTCAGCGGCAGTTTTGAGATCGTGTCCCTGACCGGCACCATCAACACCATGAACGGTGCGTTCTACACCCACCTGCACATGAGCGCCGGCAACGACAAGGGCGAGGTGTTCGGCGGACATCTGAACCGGGCGGTGGTCAGCGCCACCTGTGAGATGGTGGTGGATGTTCTGGACGGCACGGTAGACCGCCAGTACGACCCCGTTACCGGGCTGAACCTGTTCAAGTTCTGATCTTATCTGTAAAAAGCCAAGGCCGCTGCGCGATGTCTGCGCAGCGGCCTTTTGCTTATAGCTCTTCCTGCCGGGTATAGGGCTCCATGCCGTGGTCGGCAGGGTCATAGTATTCCAGCAGGGTAATGTAGGTTTCCAAAAAGTGACACAGCACTGTTTTCAGGATGCCGCTCAGCTGCCCCTTTACCGTGATGGTGGACAATACAAAGTCTGACACCAGCTGCAGCGTCTCCGGGTCCAATTCAAAGCACAGACCGACTGCCAGCATGGGGATCACGATCTGCTGTGCCTGCAGCGGCACTGCATTGCCCAGCTTTTCCAGCAGCGGGCGGCTCAGGGCGGAGGCCGCCTGCACACAGCGCTCCACCTTTTCCTGCGGGAACTGCTGCATGGGCTCCATACTGCGCAGCTGCGCCACCACGGCAGCATCGTCCAGAATGACGCCCCGGGTCACCTCTGCTTCCGAGCGGGTGGTCACGCATTGCAGTATACAGCGCATGGCATCCTCGTAGTCCTCGTGATAGGTCTGACGGCTGCCGAACAGGGTCATCATGGACTGCAGCACGGCATCGGTCTCCTCGGTGACGGCCAGCCGCCCGAAATCCAGCGGTGCGCCCTCCATTCCTGCGCTGCGGTCGTTCAGCGCCTGCAGTTCCTCCGGGACAACTGTAGCGGGCAGAAAACGGTCGTTGCCGTTGCGGTGATAGCCCCACTCTTCCGGCATGACCCGGGCCACCACGTCGCCGCTGGAAATGAGATTGAAGATGTTGCTCCCGTCCCAGTCCGCTTTCAGCTGGCCGCTGGCAGTATGGTTGTTGTCGTAGTCTGCCTGCAGCTCCGGCAGGTCTGCCGCTGTCAGTGCCGCCGGGGCTGCAAAGGTGTACACATAGGTATCCTCCTGCGCGATCTGCGGCAGCTCCCTGCGCACCCGGGCTGCGGCCAGGTTTGCCACTGCCGCGCCGCGGCTGTAACCGCCCAGCCACAACTTGATGGTGCCCAGCTCTCCGGCTGCGGCCTTTGCACAGGCCAGATAGTCCTGCAGGTCTGCAAAGAACTGCTCTGCCGCCATGACAAAGCCGTAATGCCAGCTGTTCTCCCCCAGATGCAGGTTGCTGACCCACTCTGCGCCATAACCCACGCCGCGCAGCATCGCCACAATGATGGTGGTGCGCCGTCCCTGCTGCACCAGCGTTTTCTGGGCAAAGGCGCAGCCCGCCCGGTCTGCCGGTGTATTCAGGCTGCTCTGATAGCCCACGCAGACCGGATTGGCAAAGCCCAGCTCCCGGTAGGCCGCCGCAATGTGGTCTTCGCGGCCCGCTTCCCCCTCCAGCCAGTAGAGGTCATCGCTGCGGTAGGTATTGCCGCATGCCGCCACAAGGCCCAGTGTGGCCAGCGCCAGCCGATGGTCATACTTCAGCGCCGTGTTCTCAAAAAAGGCGTCGGTATAGTAAAAGTCATGGGTCAGGTCGGTCTCGCTGTGGTCGCTGCGGAAGGTCATGGGATACCGGTCTTCCGGCACGATGCTGCCCACCACGGCCTGTGTTTCTTCCGGCAGCAGAGCGTCTGCCGCTGCGTGGGGAGCCAGTGTTCCCGCCGCCAGCAGCGCGGCAGCCGTTTTACAGAAATCTCTTCGTTTCATGGTCTTTTCTCAAACGCCCCGGCCCTGACGGGTGATCTCTCCGTACCACTCCGGGCGGCGGTCCCGGAACACGCCCCAGCTCATGCGGTTTTCTTCCACCTTGTCCAGATCGAAGGTCGCGGTCAGCACCTGTTCGGTATCGCGGGTGCCGTCTGCCACGGTGCATCCTCCACCGATTTCTGCACCTGCACGTCGCTCATCGACCAGACGCCCCACTCATCAAAACAGATGTTGATCTTATGTGACATTTTCTTTTTTACCCTCACATAGTCGCAAATGTTTAAGACCGTCTCGATATAGCGCTCCATATCCAGCGACTGTGCCAGAAACTCTGCCGTGCCCTTCTCCTGTCCCCCGTAATACTGGTGCAGGGAAATGTAATCGAGGCAGGGATAACAATGTTCCAGTACGGTCTGTTCCCAGTCACCGAACGTCGGATTCGTGGACATCGAACTTCCGCACGCCACCAGCTCGATGGATGGATCTAAGATTTTCATTGCCTTTCCGGTCTCATAGGCGATCCTGCCGTATTCCTCCGCCGTCTTATGCCCGATCTGCCAGTCCCCGTCCATCTCATTGCCCAAACACCAGGTCTTGATGCCGTACGGCTTTTCGTGCCCGTTTGCCACCCTGAGATCACTGTAGTATGTGCCGGTCTCCATATTACAATATTCCAGCACCGCAAGCGCTTCCTCGATTCCCTTGGTCCCAAGATTCACTGCATAGATCGGTGCAACCTCTGCCGCGTCCGCCCACTTCATAAATTCATCCAGACCGACCTCGTTTGTCTCAATACTTTTCCACGCCAGATCCCGCTTCCTCGGGCGTTTCTCCACAGGTCCGATCCCGTCCCGCCAGTCATAGTTGGAGACAAAATTGACGGTATCCTTATCGATATCCGCCAGCAGTTCCAGGGAGATCCGGGCCAGCCGGGCCTCGGTATACCGCATGGCGGCGGCGCTGTCCCCGTCGATGGAGCCGAAGTTGCCCTGGCCCTCCACCAGCATGTAGCGGGTGTTGAAATCCTGGGCCAGGCGCACCATGGCGTCGTATACGGAGCTATCCCCGTGGGGATGGTATTTGCCCAGCACGTCCCCCACGATACGGGCGGATTTGTGGAAAGGCTTGTCCGCTGTGAAGCCCTGCTCGTCCATGGAGTAGAGGATGCGCCGGTGTACGGGCTTCAACCCGTCCCGCACATCCGGCAAGGCCCGGTTGATGATCACCGCCATGGCATAGGCGATGAAGGATTTTTTCATTTCCTCCTCGATGTCCAGGGGTTTGATCCGGGGATTGACTTGGTTGTCCTGCATGACGTTCTCCCTTATCTATGGTTACAAAATGGTGATCGCTTATGAGTTCCTGGGCCGGACCCGGCCCACCGGCAAAGGGCCTAAACCCCTCAGCCGCCGCAGCCCCCGCCCTTTACCAGGCGGGAGACCAGCAGGACGGCGATGAGCAAAAGCAGGATGCCTGCTTCCCCCTGGGGGCTGACCTGGGAGGCGGCTTCCGGCTGGGGGGAGGCCGCCGGTTGGGGGGAGGCGGGGGCTGCCAGGGCGGGCAGGCCGGCGCTCCAAACCA
>OLGN01001740.1_pt1 | contig 11332 bp, 5 predicted proteins | sample 1605941 | NCBI WGS metagenome assembly OLGN01 (sample SAMN03283269) | human gut metagenome | biome: human-associated habitat; material: feces | host: Homo sapiens | place: USA | collected 2013
TCCGACCTGCTTGCCGATCTGCCCGCAGCGTGCAAAGAACGACGGATCGTCGTACTCATGCCCCTTAACGTTTTTGCAGATGTCGAACGCCAGCCCAGCCTTGACGCCGTGGAACGTCGGGCGCGTCGCGGTCTTTGCCGCGTAGCCGTTTGCAGCAAGATAGCGCTGGTACTCGTCATCTCGTACTGTCTCGGTCACGAGCACCGAAAGCCCCGCCTCCTTGCAGAGGTCGAGGAAAATGACGCAGTTTGTGCGCACGTCCGCCCGCAGGTCAGCAATGTCCCTACTGTGATACATCGCTGTCACCCTTGCTGTCGATCACGTCCTGCGTCTTCTGGCTCTGCGTGCCGAAATAGAACGCGATGATGACCGCATAGATCGTCATAAAGTCCTGCGAGATGTTGCCCGTCACCGCCATGTACGCGAAAACGCCCGTCAGCACCAGCGTTACGATGCTCTTGACGCTCATCAGGTTTGCCAGTCTCTTGTGAATCAGTTCCATGTTATTCGTCCTTTCCCTTGATTTTAATTCCCGCCAGCAGCCCCAGTTCCGCCGTCCACGCGGCGAACCACGCGACGGTCAGGCTGTCCGGCACTACCTTGTCATGCGCGGTCAATACGAGCACCGCAATGCAGTACCAACAGAGGTTGAGCACTGCCGCGATGACGTACTTGTCCCGCTTTCTCAGCTTCTTCATAGGGCCACCCCCGACAGCAGCCACGCGATAAACGCGCCCGCCAGCGCCGCGAGAGCCTTGTCGACCAGCCCGTCCCACCGTTTTCCCGCCTTGCCCGTGATGGCTTTCACGTCCTCTTTGATCTCCTTGACGTCGCCCTCAACGGTTTCCTGCTTGGTCGCCAACACTTCGACCGACGTTGCCAGCCTGTCAAGCGCCGTTTGGTGCTCCTGCAACTCATTGATGCGGTGCGTATTGCTTTTGCATCGTGCATCGATCAACGCGATCTCTGCGTCATCGTAGTGCTTTGCATTGTCCATTTTTCACGCCCCCTTATTTTTATGGTGTTCTTCATTGAGCCTATCATGCCGCCTCCGCAAATTCACCACGGGGAAAAAGAACCTGTCGGATTCCCGACAGGCTCTTTTTCTTTACACCGCTTTCTTCCGTGCGATTGCAAGCTGCTCGTCTACCCGCGCGCGGTTCCAATGGCGAATTTTCTTCGGCACGTCCAGATATTCGTACATCGCCGTGCGCTGCTGCTCGTTAAGCCCAGAGCGGAACAGCATTTCCATGATCTGCAAGCCCTTGCTATAGTCGATGCTGTCGCCGTCCTTGTCCTTCAGCATTTCGCACTCGCTCGCCGCCGCCTTGCAGGCCGCGAACACGCCGGGGGCGATGCGATACTGCTTCTGCGCCTCCTGCGCATTCTGGATCCATTTGGTCGTGATCTCGTACTTCCCGCCGGAATTTTCTTTCAGCGCCACTGCCTCTGCGTAGCTCTCGACGTAGCCGAGCGCCTTGTCTTTGCCCTCGTCAGAGAGGCGGGAGAACGCGCCGCTGCTCGTTGCCTTGTCAGCCTGCGCGCGGTAGGCCTCGCCCTTCTGCGTCTCGTACTTGCTGTACGAGCTCGCGTTCAGGTCCGCCGCGCTGAATTCCTCCTCGTCCTCGCCGCTGTCGTAGGCGTACTTCCCGCGAATGCCCAGCAGGTCAAGCGACTTCTGCGGGAACAAGTAGTTGGCCTCACTCTCGACCTTCTTGTTGTAGCGGGTCTTGAGGCTGCTTTGGATGCTCTCGCCGTCAAGCCCCATCTGCTCCATCAGGTCGCGGCGCACGTGCTCATAGGTCGCGTAATCGCCCTGTTCCAGCGCATCATAGAGGATACCGATAAACCGGCTTCTGTTGTCGCTGCTGGCAAGATTGTAACTGAACTTCTCCACCTCATACTGGAAGCCGAGGCTGCCACTCGCCTGTGCGATGGTGCGCAGCGTCGCCATAAGGTCGCGCTTGATGTTGGCAACCGGCAGACCAAACATCTTGCTCGCCGCAGCCAACAGCGTGAGCGTGGCCTCCTTGCGTGTCTTCTTGCCGTCGCCGCCTGCGCTGTCAACAAAGACTCTCGCCGCGTTAATCAGATCGGAGAAGACCTCCATGTCAGGGCGTGACACATCATAGCCCTGCGCAAGCGAGAGAACATCCTTTGCGAATGGGATTTGCGCCACGGGGTTCATGTTGCTGCCGACGTTGCCGTTCAGCACGACGTTGCCGATCAACTCGAGCGCGTTCTTCTCGTCTCCCTCCACGCCCGTAAAAGCCGAGAAGAACTTCTCCCAATAGTCCTTGTCGCGGTCATCGTCGCGCAGGCCGTCGACAATGCTCTGCGCCAGCGCATTCACCACATTCGTAACGACCAGCGCCGTCGCCGCGCGACCCAGCGTCTTGAGGGCCTTGCTGCGCTTCGCCGGGTTCTCCTCATATCGGAAGTTGTCGTAGCTGCGAAGCAGCACGTTCAGGCTCATGATGGGCTCGCCCATAAAGGCTGTCGCCTGCTGCGAGAGGGTGCTCTTGCCACGCATGATGTTGCTGCGCTGCAAGATTCCGTCGACGACCTGCGTCTGATCGATCATATCGGAGAACACATCGTTGACCGCGCTGTAAAATTCGTTGCTGCCCGCGCGGACGTCTGGCTTTTCACGCTTCACCTGCCACTCGCAGGCGTTCCACAGCTTCCCCCACGTTGCGGCGTCCGCCTTGCCCGCAGCAGCGCCAGCGAGGTCGTTCAGTTTGTTCGTCACGCCCTCTTTACCGTAGAAGCGGTCTTTCAGCGTGTACGGTGACGAGATATCAAAGCTGCCGACGTCCTTGCGCATTGCGATAGGGGAATGCTCAAGTGCTTTCTCCCAGCCGCTCCCCTTCGTCACGCCGCCGGTCATGCCCTTTGCCATGTCCTTCGGATCGAGAACCGCCGCCGCGCGGAAGAACGCCGTCGGCTGCTGGATGACGACACGGATGTTCGCGCCGACAGACGCGCCCTTGAATTTGCCGACAAACTTTCCCATCTTGTCCGTGCCCGGTTCAAAGTCCTTGACAACGATGCCGTTCTGAATGTCGCCCATCAGTTTTTGCCAGTACTGCTGCGCGCCCTTGCCGCCCTTTTCGTCGAGCAGGCCCTTGACGCTCACGCCGGTCTTATTGCCCGCGTCATTGCGGTACTGGAAGTTGAAGAAACGGTTTGCATCCTCCATCGGTGCGAGCCATGCTGCGTAGTCGATCATGTCGGATGCATGGTCGGCGAACGTATCAAACACGCTGCGCAGCTCCACGGCGTTGTTCGCGTTCGGTGTCACCTGCTGTGCCATGCCGATATTCTTGATGGAGCGCACATTGCCACTGTCCTTCTCGAGGTTGCTGTGCAGTGCTTCCTTTGCTGACTTGATGGGCCAGTAGTTTTTCTCGGTGAATTTGCGGTAGCCGTAGGCCTGCATGCTCGCGTCGTTGCCGTACTTGGCAAGCGTAGTCGCCGTCAATTCCTGCAAGCCGTCCGCCACGCGCTTCTGCTCGTCCGTCAGCTTGCCCGTGATGCGCTCGATATCGCCATCAGTCAAAAAGACCTGCTGCGTGCCGCGTGGCACTTTCGTCCTGCCGGTCTCCGCGCTCTTGATCTCCGGCTGGATGACGCCGCCGCCGAGCAGATGCCCAAGCGCCTGCTTGCGCTTGCTCAGAAGGTACAGTTCCATGATCTGTGGCGTCGTCAGTGTCAGCTTACCGCCGTTTGCGACGGTGATGTCGTGCGTCTCCGCCTCCCACTTGCCGATGGCACTGCCGCGCGCGTCGCGTAGCGCGCCTTTCAGGTCGCCGTGGATAGCCTTCCCAGCAATATCCTTGAAGCCCGCCTCGCCCAGCTCGTCGCCAAGCACCTTCCGCGTCTTCTCGGCAATGTCACGTGCCATGATCTCCTGAGAATCCTGTGCATTGCGCAGCATCCGGTAGATGCTCTTGCCCGTCTCGCCGTAGTGGGCAAAGAACGTGTACGGCGTCTCTAAGCTGATCGTCGTATTGCCGCCGAGCTTCTTCCGCCGCGTGCTCACGTCGGTCTTGAAGGCATCCGCCATCTGCTTTGTGGTCTCGAATTTGCTCTTGGAGAGCACCTTGCCCGCCGTCGAGACGGATTTCTCCACCGCGCGAATGGTCTTCCACATCGTCCCAAGCTCTTCGCGCGTCAGCTCAGAGAGCCGCTTGTCCTTCATGCCGATAACCTGTCCAAGCAGGCCGTCCTTGCCGTCCGTGCCCAGCAGCGACGGGTCAATGACCAGGTCGTCGCCGTCTTTCTCTCGCCCTGAAAGAATATCTTGATACTGATCTCGGAGTGCTTCGAATGCCTGCGTGCGCTGCGTCGGCGTGCCGCTGCCGTCATAGACATGCTTGCCGCTTTCGTCCACGGTGTAGGCGCTCTCCTGATTGATGCTGTTCAGCACTGCCGCCACCGCCGAGCGCATATTCTCGGGGATGTGCTTCGTGTCCGTCGGGCGCAGCAGCTTCTTCGACAGGTCTTTTGCGTGCCGCGTGATCTTCGCGCGCAGCTCGCGGCGCTTCTGCCCCTCGCGGCGCGTCGCGTCCTTCTCGCGGTAACGGTTTCGCAGCGCATCCAGCTTCTCCGCCTGCTGTGCGCGGGCCTTTTGCAGGGCTTCCTGTGTGTGGCGCAGCTTCACCGCATCCGTGCGGCCTTGTGCCATCTGCCCGGCGAGTTTTGCATCCGCTGCCGCCTTGCGGCCCGCCGCTTTTGCCGCGTCCAGCTTCTCCGCCTGCACATCGGCAAAGGTTTTCTTCGCCTGCGGTAGGTCAAAGAAGCGGTCAAGAATGTCATTCGATATTGAGCTGACCGCCTGACCCATGTACCCCTCGAAGGGATTGTACCCGGATACGTTGTAAAGCTCGCCCGCAACGTCGGCAATGCGCGCGATCTGGTCGCTCACGTTGTTCTCGCGCGTCTCGCTGAAAAACTCGGGATAGCTTTCCGCCAGTTCGGAATAGACCTGATCGACGTTCGTGTGCTCGCCCTTGCCGAGATTTACCTTGCCGAAAAGCCCGCGCCGGAAGTCGGCGTAGTCCGTGATGCCAGCCGCATCCTCGGTGGAGAGCGTGATCTTCGTATCTTTCAGGTACTTGCGCAGCTCGCTATACTCGCGGTATACCTCGTCATCCTTTGCGATGGCGCTCTCTGCGATGCGCTGGGCGATGGCGTCCGCGCGGCTTCTCGCCTCGGTGTAGGTCAGATCGCCGGTCTCGTCGCCGCCGCGCGCGATGTAGTCATACAGGCTCGCAAGGTCGCCCGCGATCTCGCTGCCCTCGATCTCCGCCCCGTAGCGGCGCGTCAGCTCCTTCGCCGCCTTTTCCACGCTCTTGCTGTCGGTGCGCACACCGTCGCTGCGGCGCGTCTGTCCCTTCCAGTAGTCCACGCGCTGACGCAAGGTCTCATTCTCACGCTTGAGCGCCGCGATCTCCTGCGCGTTCTCAGTGCCCTTGAGGGATAGGAACTGTGCAAGGCTCGATACCTGCGGCGTCGTGCCGTCCTCAAAATAGGCCTTGATGTCCGAAAGTACCTTGTTCGCGTGTGTGCCGCGCGGGTATTCCGTGCTTGATACCGTCTGCCCGTCAGGCGTATCAAGGTCAAGAATGACCTCACCGCGATTATGGCTGATAAAATCAGAAAGAGAATCAAGCTGATTCTTTGTCGGCATAACAGAGAGGTTAATGCCGCCACTTTCCGGCGAAATGCGGATATTGCCCTCGCTCATAAACTGAACCATGCTCCCGCTGTAATCGCTGCCGCCGTAGTCATCGCCCAGCGCGTCACGAATGTCACGGTGGTCAACAGTGCGATATCCGCCGGGGCCTCCTTCGTGCCTGCCGGAGAAGTCGAGTTTCTTACCGTTCGTCAGGATGTATCCGGTCTCCGCCCACTTGTAGGTATGCCCGAAATACTCGTCCGCGTCCTTGCGGTGCTGCTTCTTCTCTTCGTCGGTATACTCTTTCAGTGAATAGCGCTTCTTGCCATTCTCCGCGCCCTCAAGGGAATAGTCCCCATTGACATTTTCGCCATCGGTGCGTATACTATCCATAGAAGCATCACGCAGGAATGTAGACTTCGGGTTCTGCCCGTATGAGCTACTGATGTCCTGTGTGATGTTTTCTATTTTTGTAATGTCTTTCAGAAGCAGCCCCTTTGAAACCGGTTCGATATTAACGGTGCCCTTGTAGTACTCGTTCCCGACCTTGAATGTCGTATCGAAGTATTGAAAGTCCCCTACGGCGTTGGGGTGGACATGCCCGTCTTTTCCGTCCGGGGCCGTTCTGAAATTAGTCCCTGCATCAATCAGGTTGTCCAACTCCGTAGACGCCCTCATTTTCGCATCGCGGATATCGGAAGAAATATTCTTGGACGGGTGCCCATATTCTGCCGCACTTCGGCCATTGACGAACACGCGATTATCAATGCCGATGACTTTCCCTGCAAACTTTTCCTTGATGACTTGGATTGCTCGCTTCGTTTTCTGCTTGTCATCCAGCCCGTCAAATTGGCTTTGCTCCGTCTGCACATCGACAAATCGCTTACCGTCTGCGAATTCATTCAGGGAATACCGCGCGCCGCCCTCTGTGGCGACATTTTTGCTGTTCTGCGCCGCCGCTTCAAATGCCTGCTGTAAAAGCCCCTCCGCTGTCTGCGCCTGCTGTTTCGCCTTGCCGGTCAGCTTGCCCACGATCTCACGGATGGCGTCGCGCAGCTTTTCAAGCAGCGTGCGGTCTTCGCTGTGCCTGCGGATAAACTCGTTCAGCACGTCCGTATTGGCGATCATCTCGCCCGCGTAGTTCGCCGCGGCCTCGTCCAGCGCTTCATCCGCGCTGATCTCAACGCCCATGCGGTTATACTGCTCATGCAGAATGTTCGCCGCCTCGGCAACGTCGGGGTCTTCCATGATGGCATCGCGGAACGCCGTGTACTGCTCGGGCGCAAGCTCCTGCACACGGTGTGTCCACTCATGGCCGACGACCTGCATCACGGGGTCCTGCGCATCCTTTGCAATGCGGATTTCGTTGCCCTCGATGACGCCGTTAGCCGTGCCGCCACGCACCACGTCAGCCATGCGCACGCGCACGCCGAGCGCCTTTGCAACGGTGTTGATCTCGTCTGCCGTCGCACTGTCCATTTCACGTGAAACGTAGTCATCATAGACAAGGCCGCTGCCTCCGTCGCTCTCCTGCGCAAAGGTCTTCTTGCGCGCCTCGGCCTTCGCGTCGTTCTGCCCTGCGACATACCCCGCATAGGCCGTCTCATTCGTCGGGTTCGGGTTCGCCTTGCCCTCCACGCCCGCATTGTAGGCAGGAATAAAGTCTTTCACGTGCTCCGCCGTGTCCTTGCCCTCCTGATACGAGCCACGGATCGCCTTACGCCCGCTCTCACCGAGGGAGTTATCAAAGCGCGCGAGCGATTGAAGCGCCGCATTCACGCCAACTTGTCCGCCGCCAAGAACACCGCCGACCACTGCGCCGCCGAGAAATTCCTCTGCGGATGTCCGCGGGTTCAAAATGGCGTTTTCATCCCTCATTGATGCGAGAGGATTGCCTTTCTTGTAGGCGACGTTCTGCGTCGCTCTTTCAAGAATGCCCTGCACAACTTCTTCTTTACCTTCATCAAAGGCGGATTCAAGCCATGCTTTCCACGCAGCGGAACCGTGTTTCAACTGTTCTGGAAGCGTCTGAATACCGCCGCCAACTTCAACGGCAGCGTTCATCAGGCCGTTTCCTGTGGCATAAAGTGCGGCCTTCGTGCGAGAGGTGTTGTTATCCACTCCGGCCTTCTCCATGTCATCAAGTGCCTGCTCGTAACTGGAACCTACGACTTGCGAGAATGAAAGCCAATACTGGGGGTCTTTCCCCATCGCAAATACGCTGTTGCGGATCGTGTTTGCAATGCTCGGGGCCATTTCCGTTGCAGCAGTCTTCGCAAGCGTCGCTGGCGTCGCCCCGAGGCTCGCGCCTGAGGTGAGCACCGCTGCGACCGCCTGCGGGGCTGCTGCGACGGTCAATGCGCCATACTTGTCAAAAATCTCCGCAGCCTTGCCGCCGCGCTCAACATTCGCCGCGTATTTGTCCTCTATCTCTTGCCCCTCATTTCGAATGCGGCGCTGTAACTTATTTGCAAGACCGGAATCCGACAAATCGCCGAGCTGCTGCCCGGAAACTAACTCAAATGGGGAAAGTGCAACATCTTCCGCAAACGCAAGCGTGTCGGCAATGCCCTGCGCGGCTTGGTTGATGCCTTTCATAGTTGCTCCGGCAATGCCCTTTCCAACGGAATACTTCTGCTGTTTCCCGGGTGTCCTGTTCCCTGAAAATGTTGCTTTGCCAAGCCTGCTTTGGTTCTTCGGCATCACGTCATTCTGCTGCGTCATTGGCGTCGTCTTCACCGGGCTCGTGCGATATACTGTAGGTGGAGAAGAGACCGGGGCGCTCGCGCTCCCGGTCTGCATCAATTTCCCGCGCCGCCCCTGCGCAACAGTGGTCGCAATTGGCTGCTCGGTCTTTAATTTCTTCTCTTCGTTATTGGTGTTCAGTGCTACCAGCTTTCCCATATCAGTCCTCCGTGTAAGTCAGCCCGTATTCGTCCAGCATCTTCTGCACGCGCGCCTTCTGCTCGTCGCTCAGTTTATCCCAGAAAGAATCAATACCTCCGACAGCATAATCGGTACGCCCCTGTGCAAGCATCGTGCGCAGACTGCTCATAGCCGCATTGAAATTGCTCGAATTATAGCCCTCGCTTGAACTTCCACCGTTCTGCCCTTCCAGCCAGTTTTCATAGTCGGAATAGAGGCCGCTCGAAGATGTAAAGCCGTACTTCTGGTAGTTAGCCTTCTGCGCAAGCCAGCTCTTGGGGTTCCCGCTCGCCTTTGCCGCAGCAAACAGGCCTTCGTAGTCCATCGCTCCGCCGGTAGCTCCGCTACGTGTCCCGCCACCGGAAGTCCGGCGAGAGCCACCGCCGCTTGCCTTCCCCGCCGCTGCCTGCGCGGCCTGCTGCAATTTATACTGCCATTCCGCATTATAGCGTGCGTCCTCGATGGCGTCGCGTTCCTTCTGGTAGTTATAGTTGAGCTTGTCCTGCTGCTTCTGATACGCCAGCGCATCCGCCGCCTGCTGGTCGCCCACCTGATCGCGCGCAAGCTGGTAAAGATAGTTGCGGTCAGCCAGCCAGCGGTTGTAGTTGTTGTCCTCAAGGCCGATGAGCGTATTCAGGTCGGCGCGGTCAGCATTCAAGCCGTCCTGATACATGCTATAGGCAAGCTGCTGTAATTCGGGAATCTTGTCCGTCATCTGGCTCATCTGGTAGTCGCTCGCCTGTTGGCTCGCTGCCACCGCCGCCGTGGACGGCATCCCGCCCGTCATCACTGCCGCCTTGCCGAGCACATCCTCAGCGCTGCGGTCTGCCTCGCGCGTGTACTGCTTGCGATACTGCTGATAGAGCGGGTCGCTCGCTGCATCATAGGAAAACGGCGTGCGGTTCAGCAGCGCGTCGAGCTTTGCGCTGATCTGCCCGCTCTGATCGTAGTTGTAGTTGCTGTCGCCCAGCTTATCGAGCCAGCTCGTGTCAGCCTTTGCAGGGCTCGCGCCCGTGCCGAGTTTGATGTACTCGCTGCCGTCCACGCCGCCAGAATAGTCGTACTTCGCGCGGATTTTCTCCGCTGCGTCGTGCGCCGCCTGCTGGCCCGCCTTGTCTCCCTCGGCATAGGCCTTGTTGTAGGCCTCTGTATACTGCCGGATGAGATCAAGGTCGCCAGAATCGTTGATGAGCGTCAGGTCTGTATTCTTGTGTTTGAAATTATCTGCCATTGTCCCCTCACTTTCTGCCGCCCGTCACGTATTCGTACTCGAGCGCATAGAGCCGGTATTCTCCTGTGGCTTTGATTTTTAATCTAAAGTGGTCGCAGCGGCGGATCGGGCAGTTGAGCGTGAAAACGTCTTTCTCCTGTGCCCCGCAGCGGTCGACCTCTTCCCACGCGCCGTCGTCGAACTTGACAAGGAACACGACCGTTGCACCCTTCTCGCATTCCAGCCGCGCCCGCACACGCTGCACGTGCTTCGCGTCAAACGATCCGCCGTCGTAGTCGGCAAACTCCGCCTCGCTGCTGACGGCTCCCTCGCGTGTTGCGCCGGTCGGGATATCTGCCGGATTCCCCAGCAGCACGCACCCACCGTCTACTAAGGCCATGATACCGCCCGAATAGGCCATTTGCACCACGGCAAGCGTATCTTCCTTATGCCACACGCCGTTTTCGCTGCTGTAGCAGTACAGCGCCGCCTTGCCATCCTCTTTCAGGCTCACGTAGTAGTTGAGGCCGTCGCTTCCTCCCACCGCGTCAGAGAGGCGCGCATCGTCGCCCAGCGTGCGGGAGATACAGCGCGGCATGCCGCCGCTGTACGCCATGATGCCGACCTTTGAGAGGTAATAGAGCGTTTCCCCCGCCACGGCGAGGCTCTTGTGGTTTCCCTTCATCACACCGAGCACAGCACTTGACATGAGTTGGAAGTTTGTCGGAATCGTGCCGTACATCTTGAAAATTTTGTCTTCTTTGAAAAAGCACGGGTAACCAAGGTAGCTCACGCACGCCGTGAATGCTCCCGCCGTGCCGCTCTCCACGCTGAACGCATCCGTGGATAGTCCGTCAAACACGTTCCAGTTGTACGGGTCGCCGAGCTTTGAAGCAAAGATGCTGTCGCCCTTGCAGCCCCACACGCGGTTCTCGTTCGTGCAGACAAAATCCATGTCGGGAACGCTGCGCTTGAGCGTGACTGTTCCGGGCTCCGTGATGCTTTCCTGCCCATCGGGCAGGCGGAAAGTGTTTTCATAAAAGCGCAGCGTCTTTTTGTCTTCGCTGATCTCTCGGATGATGGGCGTGCGGTTGTTGTAGGTCTCCTTTGTACAGCCCGAGATCGTCACGGCGTCGCCCACGTTGAATGGGAACGCCGCGCCGGTCGTCGTGATGCTGTTTGCCGCCGCCTTTTCGTCGGCATACGTACCATTCCCGAATTTCAGCCCCGCCGCGGCGTAGCTCGCCTCCATCGGCTTGATCGTGCCGTCCTTTTCACACACGATCTTGTCGGGGAAGATGAGCACGCGCTCGCCCAGTGCACAGAAAGTCTTTTCGCTGTCTGCGACCGTCGACTTCTCCTCGCCGTTGACGTAGAGCTTCGTTCCGTATACCTCGTAGAGCTTTCCTGCACTGAAAATGCCGTTTGCCGTCCCCATATCCTTGCGGACGGTATAGCGCCTCGCACGGGGGGAAAGAAGCGGGAAGTATCGCGCCGACAGGTTCTTCATGTCG
>OLGN01001758.1_pt1 | contig 11244 bp, 7 predicted proteins | sample 1605941 | NCBI WGS metagenome assembly OLGN01 (sample SAMN03283269) | human gut metagenome | biome: human-associated habitat; material: feces | host: Homo sapiens | place: USA | collected 2013
TTCAATCCATAAAATCCCAGAATAACAAATGCGGCAAGCCACAAATTGTCAGGGCGGCAAATATGGGATCAATATCCATCCCCGGACGCTCGGCATGCTGCAAAGACGGATTGCCGATTTATCCCGAACGCAGATCCATTGCAAAGGCGTGAGCCGAGGTTTCCGTACCCCGTCGTTGCGCGGATGCTGTGAATTGATCGATCGCTTGGCGGAAAAACTAAAATAGGATTTTCAAATATTCACCCTGTAATTTAACTCAATATGAAAATTATGTGTCAGGAGCACTACGACGAAGTAGTGCGTTATGCCGAACGAATCGGCGACGAAACATTGCAAGAACGGTTGAACGATCTGAAACGGTGGGAGCGGAATCCGAACTGTCCTTGTGAAATCGAACTGTATAAGGATTCCGCGCCTTATTCCTTTCTTTTCAAGCAGCGCTATGCCGACGGCAGTACAGGCATTGTCGGCGGACTGGTCTATCACGGTACACCCGATCGTTCGGGATGTTACTGCGAACCGAAAATCTGCGGCTGGGAAATTCATACGTGAAATGCGGATTCTGATTTGACAATGAATCTTGATTAATAAATGACGTATAAAAAACGAACCGATGAAACGAAATAAAAGTATTATAGACCGCTATTTCGACTATATGCGGGATAGCTGGTGCGAAGAAGAATGCCGCACGATCTTCGGCACACGGGCTGCGAGCGTGTGGAAAGTGTGGTGCCGAAGTATTGCACCTGACCTGTGCAGTGGAGCCCGACGATTCTATGTCGCTCTCGATAGGGGCAATCGGTGGTTGTTGATCGAGCACATTGCGTGTGCTGTTCGAGGACAAGACGAGGAATGCCCTGCTAAGGAGCCGAGTGTCCTTGTTTGCGAAAGATGCGGCTCGCGTGAGATACAGATGATGGCGTGGGTCGATCCTAATACGTTGGAGTATGTATCCTCGATAGACGCGGATGCTGACGATCAATGGTGCGACGCGTGTCAGGAGCACGTATGGTTTTGCTCGCTCGAAGAGTTCGGAGATAACCTCGATGCCTGGTGGTTGGCAGTGGACTTCCCGAAAATGGAACGGATTACGGGATTGTCTGCGGCGAATTATCCGGCGAATGACGGGGGACAAGCGTTCCTCGATGCCTGCAACACCTGGTGGAAAAACCTTGATTACGAACGAAAACAGGCTATCTGGATGGAGAACGACGAGAGTCGGGCGGAATGACACAGCAAAGACGCAATAGAACCGCGCCCCGAGATCGGCATAACGGGGCAAGGGTACCACGGTCCTTTTCCGCTCCCCGAAGAAGTGCAGCAGTTGGTTCCAAGTTTTGCCGAAGGGATAGTAATCTTATGGTCAAGATCGATTCTATCCGGCTTTTCCTTCGCCACTACACGCTTACAACCCTAATGATCGGTCAAAAAATAACGTAACTTCATTTGTATTGTCATTACATATCTAAGAACTCTCTCTATTATGTGAATTTTCTACATCATAATAAAGACGCAGAGCCGTGAATATATTCACGGCTCTGCGTCTTACGTCAATTTTCTGCTGGAACGAACTTATATCTACTTCTGGCTTTCGAATTTTTATATATATATTCTCCTTTTTTCCATTTAACCTTTTGTGTTTCTAACATTAATCTATTTTTCTTAATTATAAAGGTATCCCTCGCGGGTGGTGGTAGAATTAATTCTACAATGTCACTATATTGACTATCTATAGTCTGTTCCGTATATAATGTATTCCCTATTCGAGACCATTTACCTGTCCAATTAAGCCCACCTCCTACATCATACCATCTAAAAAGATGGTATGTTGAGTCCGGATTAATAGTAATGTAAGAACATTCATAAGGGCCTCTAAGACCTCTACATTTATAACTATATTTCCCGTATTTTAATATCGGAGAACAGGCATATAGCACGCAGCCAATCACTAACAATCCAAAAATCCTTTTCATCATTTCTTTTTTGGTAAATAGGTTTTGTTATTTATTCTAAATGCTTGATTGAACACATTCGCAGCTTGTTGATATGTATATTCGTTGGAAAATGGAGTGAATTCCTTTGTCGAATAGGCCGTTATACTTTGGCGAGGTAGAGCTTTATAGGAGTCTCTACCTTTCCAATCCGATACATAATGTCCAAACATCTTGCCTCGTTCATAAGCTGCTTTTTCATCCGTAAGATCATATAAAAAATTTCCCATTCCGCCATGAACCGGCCCTGCACTTAGTTCTCCTTTTTCAAATTGATATGCATGTTTCAATTCGTGAGCAAACAATCCCAAGGGGCTATCAGCAGGGATCAACACATCCATTGTTCCGGCTTCCTCGTTATACACAAAAGCTCCATTCCCATCGTTGCCGTTTGATATGGTAATCCCATATAGCTGGTCTGAATCACGTAAAGCCGCAATTTCTTTCGTTACCTGATCTAATCTCGCATTTCTTGCTTCTGCTTTTTTAATTTTACGGTCTGTTCTTTTACTGTTTTTGGCTGTCCGTCCGGCTTCATACCTTGCAATTTCCGCATTGTTTCTCCGTCTCATGTCGTCTATTTCCTTTTCCAACTCTTCGATCCATTCTTCGAGAGCGTCGGTTGTCTCCATCCCGTTGGGATCGATCAAGCGAATTGGATTGCTCAAGCAATAATTGTATTGGCCAATCGGATAGTATTTCTCGGACATCGGATCCTGCTGCAAGAACATTACCCCTTCGGAATCGTAGAACCGTGCACCGAAATCGGCATAATCGATCTCTTGGAATCGCAGATGTTGTTTTTCCTTACCGGAGAAGGTGTAGCGATTATCCGATGTCGGCATGTCGGGCTGTTCCCACGCCTTGCCGAAGGGATAGTAGTCCTTGCGATCAAGGTCTTCGCGGCCTGTCGGCGTCACCTTCGCCACGACACGTGTACTGCCCAGATGATCGGTCAGGAAATAATGTACCTCCGAACTTGTTCCGTCATTCGTTCCTATGATCCTACCGCCGCCGAACGAGGCGCTTTCGAATGTCCCGTTATTATATACCAAAGAACCTGCGTAACGTGTGGGTTCGTTGTCGTCGTATCCGCACACCTCGATCTTCGTACCGTCGGAAAGATAGGTATAGTACAATCCCATATCCCCTTCGGTATAAATCACCGTAGGCAAGTTAAGTAAATTATAGTAAATATAAAAGCCCGTCAAGGCATCCTTATGGATGTTGCCGTTGGCGTCGTATTCGTAGTCCGAGTTGCTTGTTTCGTCCTTAATGCGCTGACTACCAGAATATGAAAACCGATAGTTCTTCATGTCATCCGACGACAGACTCGATCTGTTCAGCGTAATAATATTGCTGTTTTTGTCATAGGTGATGCCATTTTCCACAAATTCGTCTGTAATATCTTCAGATTCATTGTAGGTCAATCGGGAATCGTTCAATCGGGACAGATCGTCGTAATGGAAAATGTAGGTATTGTTATCCGCATCATAATTTCCGTTCACGTTTTTGTGCTGCCACCACCATTCGGAGATATTGCCCGTATAATAAGCATCGCCACCGTAATAGGGCTCGGGATCGTAATAACGCAATTTCATCTCAAACAGTTCGCTGGACTTCTCTGAGAGCCACCCCTGCATGTTGTAATCCATTGTCTCATGAATGGCATGTGCTCCCGTACCATACATCTTTCCCGAAAGTTGTCCCAACTCGTCGTAGGTATAGGCGACCACGGCCTGCTCTCCGTCATTGAACTGTGCGGTCTCTTTGGTCATGCGGCTGCGCGAATCGTATTCGAAGGTACGGTCGAGCACGTCGATCGTTCCGCCGTGGGTATAACTTTCGCGTTGCGCCAACAGATTTCCGATCAGATCGTATCGGCTGGTCGTGCGGAGAATATTGCCTTCGAAGTCGCATTCCACACGCTGAATCTCACGCCCTTTATAGTCGTAGTAGTAGGCACGGTGATATTCTCCGCCGATTGAGGAATCCGTAATCGCAGTCAACTTTTCATAGGTCGGAAGTCCCGTCGTCGAAGTATCGAGCAGTGTTTCGGGTTCGATACCCGTCAGATCGCAGGTCATGTCGGAAATCTCTTCAAAAGCCAAAGCCGCGGGCATCGTCGTCGGATATCGGTCATAGACATGCTGTGTCAAGATCTGCGATGCGGACGAAGAATAAAGTTGCGGATAAGAATTCGTATCGAATGACATTTGCAATGCCTCGCGTGTCTGCGGTGTCTGTGCGGAATCGGTGACGAGTTTCTGTGCTGTCACACGCCCCATGCCATCGTAATGAAAGGTGAGCCATCGATTCTTCTCACGCATCAATCCGTCTTGTATCATCATCGGCCGATCGCCCCGGTTGTAGACGACATACATCGCCTCGCGTCCCGGGAAACGTTTTTCATAGACCCGTCCCCACTCGTCGTAGAAATAGACGTAACAGTTTTGCTTTGCGAAGTCGCTGTCAGGCGAGAAACTCGATCCGGCGGAGAGCAGATCGCTGCCTTTGGGTGTCATGACCCACGCAAGGCGTCCGCAGTCGTCATAGGCATAGTAGGTGATTATATTCTCGGTGGCACTTCCGTTGCGCAGCTGTCGGTTTTCATAGACCGTGCGACCCTCCTTATCCGCATAGGTTATGACGACGGCTCCGTCTTCGTTCGTAGAACGTGTGCCGGAGAGTTCATTGGCGGCATAATAACCGTCGGCTGTCAGCGAACGATCATCGGGATCGACACGCAGGCGAAGAACCGTTGATACGGCATTACCCATATAAAAAGTCTGCATGGAACGGGTATCAGATTGGTATTCCGCACCGGGTTTATGTGTGCGTAATACCCGATTCAGTGCAGAAGGTTCGTATTCGGTACGAACACAAGCGTGAGGATCGGTCGCCAAGCCGTATCTGGTTTTATAAAACTCCTCTTGATTGGCCAATGCTGCATCGTCACTTTGCCCATTGTTGGCATCCAGCGTATAAGGGAGGTATTGTAACTCCTCGCGGTACAATCCGTCGTAGACGAATGGTTGTATAATATCTCCCTGTCCGTCGCCGTTAGCGCAAATTTGTACGTTTTGCAATGCATATCCCAATCCGTCGTAATAGCTTACATCATAAGAGATTTGTTCCTCTTCGGTGTCCCCGTGGTTGTCGCAGTTGAAGGTTCGTGTCAGAATCCAGTTACGATCGTCATTGAGCGAGAGCATATCGGAGTTGTAGCGGATGCCTTCCAATTCGGCAGAGTCGCTCAAACCGCCCTCGGAGTAGGTAGCAACAATGCGATAGTAACCCGATGTAGCAGGAGTCGAGAGACGTAACGAACCGCCGTTTCCTGTAAGACTTTGCAGGTAGCTGTTTTCCCTATAAAGCGTATACGTTACGAATGGTTGTGTATATTCAACTATCGCAATAATTTGAGAAGTCTCTTTGTCGTATTCGTATGATACGGGAACCGTCCGAACCGATCCTCCGAAATCTTGCGAAACAGTCGCGTTCCATCCCGAAGCGTTCATTATCCCCAACGTACTTTGGATAAATTCGTCTGTCAGATTCGGAGGACAAGCGATTTCGAAGTAGGCTTGTCGAAGTTGCGTATCGTACCCGTAAGACAATCGCATACGGGGATTCCAAGATGCGATCTTGCCCGTATTGTGATCCTGCACCACTCGATCGAGAAACGACAGATCGGCAAGACTGTTGATTGCCACTTTCATACCGTTCCATTTGGAATAGGAGTCGAAATAGACCCGCATGACATCGCCCTCCGCAGGAAATGCCAACGCTCGGGTATCGAAGGAGTAATGATTTCTATAAGCTTCGGGGTAACTGACATTGAATTGACTGTTGGAGAAACTGAACCCGAAATCACCCTCCGGAAATGCTGACGTGTAAAGATAATCTCCGCCCGTGTTGCTGAAGAACGTATCGAATATGTCTATATCGTTCTCTGAATAATATTGGTATACGTCGTATGACGTTCCGGCTGATAGACCATGCAGTTGGATTGAAATTTCTTCGCCCGGCAGCACCTCGAACTTCCGATTCGCGGGCAGATCAGCGCCAAGTCCCTCGAAGTGTTCTTGATCCTGCTTTAATTGCGTAATGATAAAATAAGCACTGTAACTGTAACCCATGTGGATGGAACGAGACATGTTATCTTTGTTTTCATCCAAATCGAACCACACTTCGAAAGTTCCGTCTGCCGGATTTTCGACAGAATTCACACGGATCCACGTAATACCGGCGGCCCGGAGCTGCGCATCGAGCGCGTCCCAAATATCACCTGGGCTGCCGAACTCTTCGCCGTTGTCGACTTGAAACATATAGCTGCGTGTATCCCACGGTAGGGAGATTGCCCCTGCATAAGGTGTACCCAGATCGGGATGCCAAATAAATTGTGCAAATACAGATTGCAGGCCGGTGAACAACAGCACCAGCAACAGATATATCTTTTTCATACTATACGTCTGTTTATTGATTGTCGGTTACAATATGATAATCATAGGATTTCAATACCTTGCCTTTGTCATCGCGGATAACTTTCAATTTCCCGCTATCGTCGTATTCATAGTAGACCGAATGTCCCGAAGGATCGGTGATGCTCGTTATACCTACCAATGGTTTATAAGTATAGGTCGTAACGATAAAATTTTCCTCCTCGTCATTTCGCAACTGAGCCTCGACATCCGCAGGCAATGCTTCGGAATAGGTAGTTCCGATACCATATCCGAGCAAAATATTGTAAGTCGAATTTTCGATCTTGGCGACGATATGTCGTCCATTGTATCCCCAAAAATAACAAGTCGTCTTACCGTTTTTATCGACTACCTGACGAGGGTTTCCGTGTGTATCGTAATGACTGTATATACAATCGGGGCGATATTCAATATTCGGAGGAGTTACTCCCACTGCTCCTTTCCAAACTTTCGAAGGAGTGTAATGATCCTCAGCATTACTTTGCTGTTCATAATCAATTTTCATTGCAGAAATCACATTTCCTTTATTGGTTTTAATAATCTCCGTAGGATAAGCCGGTACACGCTCCAAATAAGAATATATTTCACGAATTTCATCTCCCTTGCTGTCTGTTCGTATCACAGAATTTACTCTGCCCAAATCATTTACAGAGTAATTATCTTCATTGCGGTAGATTAGTTCAGCATCCTTATTATAGTTTTCTTCGGTTTTTTGTTGTAGAACAATGGAATTCGGATTGTAAATGTGATTTGCTGCCATACACATGAATACTGTATTCACACCTATTTCATCGTTATCGGATTCAGAGTAGACGTATTCTTCCCGTTTTACCGGATGATCCATATCTCCCGCATATTCGGTTTTCATACGCAACTTTCCTCCCCGTAATGTCGAAGTATGCAGCATACTCGTATTGAATTCTGCACTGGGATATAACGTAACTTCAACGGTCCATCCATCCGAAGCTCGCAAATTTTCGGCTTGTTCATAAATTTCTTTCGGGGTTCCGCCGTTGTTGTCGGCGTTGGCTGAATAGAATTCGTATTCGGTGATCGACAATGGTGAACTGTCCGTTGATTTCTTACGTACCTCTTCAATGACACGCAAATATTCGAAATAGGAATCTTTCGCAAATCCCACATTGTTAAGCGAAGAGACAATCTCTCGATTAAACGACGCCCCAGCGGCAATGATTGAATATTGCCAATAATAGCATGGAATATGAATCATTGCTCCGGAACTGCGATTCGCATTCTCTTTTTGGGTGTATTTGAAGATTCGATTCTGTGTCTGATTCCCGTCTTGCGAGAAGACATCGATCTGTTTAACACGCAACCCTCCGACTTTAATATTTTGTCCTAAGTAGAAGGCTTCGTTCTGTTCATAGCCGAAATTTGAATATCCTCCCGTAGGATAGTGGATCGTCTTCAGCATACCCATGCGAGTACATGTTTCGTTTGGATCACGCCACGTACGAAGTTTTTCAGCCAACTTCTTTAAATCTGCTGGAAAGGGAGGTTTAGAGTATGCATCCTGTCCATTGTAATATCCGTGTTGATCTACTTTAAAAGTATGATTGTTCGCGAATTCCGATGTTTCATCATAATAGTCCATTGTATATTGTCCTTCTCCGGATAAAGCGACCTTTTTTAGAAAATTAACATAACCACTTCCCTTGTCATTTAAAAAATATTCAAGAGCACAACTCTTTACCGGATTCCTGTCGCGATCATTAAAAACTTTTATCGATGTCAGGTTTCCCGAAGAATAGGCGAATTCTATACGAGCTTTATTTTCGACGACAATGCTGTCGAGAAGGTATTCATTAACAAAATTACTGACTGTATATACAGGTGTCGGATCATTATCCGGATTGCGGTCGGAAAGGTAATCGATTGTGACTACCGGCGTAATTGTTTCGTAAGTATTGTATTTGACCTTGTTATAAAAGAATCTGACATTGTTGCCGTTCGGTGCCTCGATACGGGTTAATTTCCATGTGTAATTCCTGTTCGGATTATCTCCACCGCCCAGAAGATCACTTACGGTTCGGCAAGATTCTATGTGCTCGAAATAGTATTTTGTCTTATCGCCAGTTGTGATGATGAATTTACTTGTTGACGAAGGTGCATAATTTTCCATTGAGAACTCTACATGAAATTCTCCTGCAGGTTGATTCGTATTAAAGACCTTAATCTGATGATTAGGTTGGAGAATAAACGAGCCGGAGTAATTCAGAACCTTGAAATTAAAAACATCCGGTTCTGTCTCGAATCCGAGACGATTATTGGTTTCATCTTTCCAATAAGGCATGTATTCCTGTCCCGCAGCACCAGTATAAACGATATTAAGTGAATCTGTCGGCGTTGTTTTAAAATAGCTTTGTGCGTATCCGTCTATTCTAACCGAATGACCGTAGATATATGATCCTTGATTGGGGAATGTATATTTATCCCACCAAGGAATCTCATTCATCTCTTGATCGGCTTTTTCCCGCCAATCATACATTTCCTGTATTGCATCATCAGGAATACCTCTGACCTCACGCGTAATTGCTCCTCCGAAGTTCAGATACCAACCTTGACCGACTAAACCACTGGGAGAACCAGGTTGAAAACCAGACGATGCATAATCAATCGAAATAGGGATTTCAAAATTATTGTCTTTATAAGTATAAATTGGGATACTTATTCCCAAAGTGCCAGTGTAATAATCAATATTCGCATTGCCATATTTAATCATGCTCCATACATCAGGAGATTGCGGCTTGAAATAACCGTCACTGAGTACGGCGTGCATGGCAATCGAGTTTGTACTGTTAGAATCTTGTGCATAGCTGGATTGTAAAAATAAAACTCCGAACCAAAGCCACCCAATACAAGTTCGAAATAAAAGAGAAGATCTTTTCATAATAAGGTTAGTGTTTGATAGTTTATGAAAATATGATCGTGGCGGTCTGAACCGCTCGGAATGCCGAGCATATGCCGATGTAACAAAGTTAAAGCACGTATTTCGACTCCGTTTGTCCAAACGGCATAATGTATATATTACACGTTGCTTGTTAAATTTCTGATTATCAATAGAAATCAAAAATATAATCTTATCAACGGCATTTCATTTCGGAAACAAAATCGCAATCTATTGATAATAAGCGTAATAGGGGTTAAATAATAAGTAAAGCGTATAAGTACTTAATGTATAATACAATAAATAAAAATCGACCGAAATAGCTCTTCGATCGATTTTCATAAGAATAATGAGATGTCACAATAGCGACTTATGCAAATGATTGTATAAGGCAGGAAAAAATAAAAATTCCAGCTAATAATTTGCCGGATTGTACAATAATTTCTATCTTTGAAATAGACGATAATTATTATCGGGTTTTCTCTGTCTGCTCACAACTCAAAGACCAATTTCATTAATAGCGGTAGACAGCGAGAGAATCGTGCTATGCACGGCTCTTCGCTTGCTGCTATATGGTTTGGTCACCGGAGTTGGGGCAAACAAAGAGTCCGTGCATACTTTTTCGAGACGACAAATTGTATGCACTATGATTTTCATATTGTGTGCCATAATTATGTTGCAGGCAGGTATTCTTTACCGTTTATGGCAGCAACGACGGCAAGCCGAACTCTTGGCACGAAACAGATTGCGTTATATCGAGGAGTGGCTGGATTTGTTGTACTTATATAACAATGATCCTGTTTCATTTCATACACGTTGCAAGGAGCTTGCATCTGTTAAGCGGCTTTCGAATTATCATATCGTAAATGATTCGTTACGTTTGTCCGACTGTCGAAGACATCGCCGGAGCAACTTGACACCGGCAGAAAAGGAATTTCTATGTCTGATGGAAGCGGGATTCTCGAATCGGGCATTATGTGTTATTTTCCGGGTCGGAAAGGTCGGGTCGATCTACGTGAAACATCACCGGATAAAAGCAAAGATCGTAAATGTGAATAAATCTGTCGGCGGAGACTGAGGTATATGTCAGATTTTATCATTTTCGAATAAGACGGATCGGGTTTATCCGGCGTCAACAACCGATAAATCTTCATGTATTTCGGTTTGTTACTGGAATCGATCCTCGGAATTATAACGTGTATGGCACCGTATGCTGGCAATCGGTTTTAAGAATTTCTTTGCCGTAACGCATCAATAATCCCATACTTTCATTATGTCTTGGACCTCTATGTCGAGGTCCTTTTTCATGGTAGCTATTCCTCGAACAGTCATCATTTCCCGAGGTGGTTTTTCCGAATTATGCACAGGGTGGAACAAGGTAAAAACACGTGAAAGGCGTATGTATAGATTATTTTTCATCAATATATTGATATACAGGTATTTGCAGATTGAAATGTAAGGTTTGTTTTTCGAAAAATCAATCAAAAGCCACCTTATCTTTGTTTGCAAACGAACACCGTCTATGCAAACACTGTCTTTTTATCCGTGTCGCCGTCTCCGCGGCTTTTCACTGCCCGAACTGTTGGTCGCGCTGGTCATCATCGGTATTCTGGTGCTGATCGCGCTGCCGAATCTGATGCCGTTGATCTCGCGAGCGAAGGCTACCGAAGCGCAGCAGCAGCTTACCTACCTGCATACGTTGCAGCGGTCGAATTTCTACACTTATTCGCGCTATTCGTCATCGTTGGACGAGCTGGGCTTCGAGCAGTCACGGCTGGTGACCGACGGCGGTCAGGCCAACTACCTCGTCGAGATCGTCGAGGCTTCGGAGCACGGATTCCTCGCCACGGCGACTGCCGTC
>OLGN01001762.1_pt1 | contig 11225 bp, 8 predicted proteins | sample 1605941 | NCBI WGS metagenome assembly OLGN01 (sample SAMN03283269) | human gut metagenome | biome: human-associated habitat; material: feces | host: Homo sapiens | place: USA | collected 2013
CTATATCCGAATCACGGAAGAAAACATCGACAAGGAGCACATCTGCTGCGCCATGGCGGGCAAGCAGAGCGTCGCGAAAAAGGCGTGGCTCAAGGAGCGGTTCGCGGAGGGGCTGGTTTTTTACCGGAGCGAGGAGCGGGGCAAGTGCTTCATCGAGTACATCCCGGCAGAGAACGCGTGGGTCCCCATCGACGCGCCGGGGTATCTTTACATCAACTGCCTGTGGATCGCCGGGTCCATGAAGGGGCATGGGTATTCCTCCGACCTGCTGGGCGAGTGCATCCGGGACGCCAAAGCGCAGGGGCGGCAGGGGATATGCGTCCTTTCTGCGGAGGGCAGGAAGCGGGAGTTTCTTTCTGACCCCAAGTATCTGGCCTACAAGGGCTTCACCGTCGCGGACACCTCGGACTGCGGGATCACCCTCATGTATCTGCCGCTGACGCCGTCGGCGGAGAAGCCAACGTTCAAGGAATGCGCCAGACATCCGGAAATCAAAGAGGACGGCTTCGTTCTCTACTATACGGATCAGTGTCCGTTCACCTATTACTGGGTGCCCCGGGTGGCGGAGGCCGCCGCAGAGCACGGCATTCCCCTGAAAACCGTCCGAATCGCAGACAAAGAAACCGCGCAGAATCTCCCCGCCCCGGTGACCACCTATGCACTGTTCCGGGACGGGAAGTTCGTGACCCACGCCATTCAGTCCGATAAGAAGTTCCTCGCCCTCGCGGGGGTGAAGGGCTGACGCTTTAACATGACAAGATATTTTTTTTAGGAAGGAATGGCAGTACAGTGACAAAGCACTCGAAATTGATATATGCACGAAAAGATGGCAATATCGTAAGTATTGATGAAGTACAAAGTGGCACGCGATTTGTCAAGGATAAATTTCCCCTGTTCCCTTTGATGCGTGGTTTTTCTGTGTATCGCACAAAGTGATTTTATCCTTTTTGTGGACTATAGCCTATATCGTACTACCAACGGTGATGTTTTACAACACAGGAAAAAGAAAAGATGGGCAGCATCCGTAAGTGATTACAGATGCTGCCCGTTGAAATTATGCTTTTATCCCCTTTCTGACAGAATGAAGGAATCAAATTTCCTGATCCTGTTTGTGGGATGTGCGCTGCTGCGCCTGTTCAAAATTCTTGCGGGCAGAGTCCACATGGAATTTAATTTTCCAAAGCTGCTGAGAATCCTCCCGGACGAATTTGAACTGGGCATAGGTTTCCGCATGCTCCTGTTCCAATCCGGCATCCGTAATTTTCGGAATGAAAAATCATGGATACCCGTCGCTTTATGATCTTCATATTAAAATTTCCATCCTCACGAATGAAAGTCAGTATGAAAATGCGGATATTTTTCCCACTTTTTGAGCTGCACAGCTGGGACTAAAGACTCGCTGTCCAGCCGAAACAGAACTGTTCAGAGGTTCCCCGATACACGGTATCAATCTGATAAAAGTGTTATAGCAACTGCGCCAGAAGCGCGTCCGGCATTACGCCGGAGAAGCCTGGGATGGTCAGCTCTGCCGACGGGAGCAGCCGGGCCGTTCCGATGCCGATGGCTTTCATTCCGCCCCGGTGGGCGGCCTCGATACCTGCGGCTGAGTCCTCGAAAACCAGGCACTGCTCAGGTGGGAGTCCCAGAGCCTCCGCTCCTTTGAGGAACACCTCCGGGTTGGGCTTGCCGTTTACAATTTTCCTGCCGTCGATGACGGCGTCAAAAAACGCCGTAATTTCCAGCTTTTTCAGGACAAACTCCGCATTTTTGCTGACACTGCCAAGAGCTGTCCGGTATCCCTCGGCCCGGGCAACGCGTAAGAATTCCGACACGCCCGGCAGCAGCGCCGCCGGGGTCAAAGTGCCGATCATCTCCCGGTAGCGGTCATTTTTCCGGGTGCACAGCCTCTCTTTTTCGGATTCCGAAAGGGAGCGGTTTCCCTTTTTCAGCAGAATTTCCAGGCACTGTGCCCGACTGATGCCCAGAAAGGCCTCCTGGTCTGCCGGAGTGAAGGGAATTCCCAATTCTTCGGCAAGCTCCTGCCATGCCCGGGCGTGGAGGGGGTTCGTGTTCACCAGAACGCCGTCCAGATCGAATAACAGTCCCCGGATCACAGCAGCTTCAGGGTGCCGGAGGTGATGCGCCGACCGCTTGACCGGTCAAAGAGCATTACGTTGCTGCCGGTGATATCCAGCAGGTGTTTGCTTCCGATGGTAAACAGGGTGCTGCCGAAGACCACGCCGGTGAGCAAATACTCTCCGATGCGCACCTTGACGGTGGATTCCATGCCGGTGGGCATGGCACCGTAAATCTCGCACTCCACATTTCCACCGCCGGTGATGGACAGGAACTCCGGGCGGATGCCCAGCACCAGATCCTCGTTGGTGAGAATCGGCTCCTCGTGGATGCCGTCGTCCTCGTCGTTGACTCTGGCGATGTGGTAGCGGAAGGTCTCGTCCTTGTTGCTCTTTTCCACGTAGCCGCTCTCTCCCGCACGGGCCTTCAGAGCCTGCGCCTGGGCTTCCAGCTCCTCGTCCCGCCGATGGAACCACTGGGGCAGCTGCAATGGCTGCTCGGGGGTGAAAACTGCCTTGTGTCCGTCCAGCAGCGTCAGCTCAATGCTGCCCTCAGGCCCCTGCCAGCCCTTGGCCTCCACAAAGTTGATGGAGGGGTTGCCCACGAAGTCTGCCGCAAAAAGATTGGCAGGGTGATTGTAAACTTCCAGCGGCGCGGCATACTGCTGAAGGACACCGTTGTTCATCAGGCAGATCTGCGTTGCCAGCGTCATGGCCTCCATTTGGTCGTGGGTGACGTATACGAAGGTGGAGCCGGTCTCCACATGGAGCCGCTGCAATTCATAGCGCATTTCCAGACGCAGTTTGGCATCCAGATTGGAAAGCGGCTCGTCCATGAACAGCACGCTGGGCTCGGGAGCCAGCGTCCGGGCGATGGCCACACGCTGCTGCTGACCGCCGGACAGCTCCGCGGGATAGCGGTCCATGAACATACTGATTTTGACGATGCGGGACACCCGGCGCACGGACAGGTCGATCTCTTCTTTGGTCAGCTTGCGCACAGCAGTTTCCACCTCGCCGTCCTTGAGAAGCTCAAAGTTCTCGTTGAAGGGCTGAGCCTTTCGAGCGGCCTCCACCTTTTCTTCCAGAGCCTTTACCTCGGCGGACACGTCCTTACCCTGCTCCAAATGATAGCCGAACAGCTTTTTGGCAGTGTACTGGGAGATGGTGTAGGTATCGATCAGCTTGATGATGGCCTTCGTTTCGTCCAGCTTGCCGTTTTTATCCCGGCATTCCTCAAGCGTCTTTACCACATCCTGAGGATTTTTGAGGATCTGTGCCAGACGGGCGGCGTTTTTCGCCTCAAAGCTGATCTTCGGCATTTCCTCCTTGATGTTTGACAGGCCGAAGGAAATATTCTGGTAGACGGTCATGTTGGGCCACAGGGCATAGTTCTGGAAGAGGAAGCCCACCTTCCGCTTGTTGGCGGGGATGTTGATGCCCAGCTCGCTGTCGAATACCACCGTGTCGCCGATGGTGATGCGTCCGCTAGTGGGGGTCTCCAGTCCCGCGATCATCCGCAGGGTGGTGGTCTTGCCGCAGCCGGAGGGGCCCAGCAGGGTGACAAACGCGTTATTTTCAATGACCAGATTCAGGTCGTCCACACCATAGAACTTGCCCCAGCGCTTGGTGATATGCTCTAATCTGATTTCAGGCATGATTTAACCTCCGATTCCTTTATCCAGGCTTGCGCCGGTGACTTTGTTGACAAGGGTGTTGCACACCAGAATGGTGATGATGAGGATCAGGTTGATGCCGCTGGAGAAGGCATACAGGCCCATTTCATCGAAGTAATCCAGCGTGGTGGACAGGATGAAGCCCTGTACGCACAGCAGCATGAACAGGCTCAGCTCCCGCAGGCAGGTCATGAAGGGCAGCAGATAGCCGCTGATGATGGAGGATTTCTGGATGGGGATGATGATGCGGGTCATGCGCTTGATCCATGGGATGTCCTGAATGATGGCGGCTTCCTCGATCTCGCCGGACAGCTGCAGCATGGAGTTCAGGGAACTGCGGCTGGCGAAGGGGATGTACTTGATGGTGCCCACGATGATCAGCAGGGTGTAGGTGTTAAACAGGTTCAGCTTCTCCGTGGAGAACAGAATGAAGAAGGCCGCGCCGACTGCCAGCGAGGGCATCAGGTATGGCAGGAAGGCCATTGAGTTGACATAATTCGCCCATTTGCTTCGCCGGTTCTTGGACACCGCGTAGCCAACCAGCGTGCCGATGGTGCCCGCCAGCAGTGCGCAGCACACGCTGACAAAGATGGTACCCCGGAAGGCGTGCCAGATGGTCTCGTTGTGCAGGATGCCCTTCTGGCCGTACATACCGTTCTCGGTGACGTTTTCGCTGGTGACCCACCACTTGGCGGTCAGGTTGCTGGTATCGCCGGTGTACAGGAAGGAGTAGTCGCCGGGGTTGGGCAGGAACGTCTCGAAGGCGAAGGAGACGATGGGGAAAATGCTGGTGAAGAAGGTCAGAATGACCAAAATCACGGCGATGATGTACTTGCCAGATTTGCCCAGATTGATCTTGGAGATCTGACCGGATTTGCCGGTGACGGTGGTGTAGTTCTTCCGGCTGGTGAGAGACAGCTGATTCAGCATCATGATGGCCACGCCGAAGATCATCATGATGATGGCAAGGATGCTGGCTTCGCCGGTATACTTGGAGTTCATGGAGACGTACTTGGTGGACAGGGTGCTGAGGCCCAGATAATGGGGCACGGGGTAGGAACCCATGGCGCTGCCGAAGACCAGCAGAATGGTGGACAGAATGGCGGGCTTGACCATGGGCAGGGTGATGCGGGTCATGATCTTCCACCTGGGGGTGTCCAGAATGGTGGCGGCTTCCTCAAGATTCGCGTCCATGTTGCGGAAAATGCCGCCGATAAGAATGTAGGCAAAGGGGGCGTAGTGCAGGCCCAGCACCACCATACTGGGGAACAGACCCTTGCACCACCACATGGGCATCTCGATGCCGAACAGGGCTGCGAGAAGACCGTTGGAGGTGCCGGTGACGGCGTTGGAGTTAAAAAGGTTCTGCCACACCACGGCCAGCGTCCACTGTGGCATGATATAGGGAAAAATAAAGATGGAACTGATGTACTTGCGCCATGCCATGTTGGTGCGGGTGACGAGGAAGGCCACAATGCCACCGAACAGAATGGACACGATGCAGGTGCCCACTGCCAGCAGGAGGGTGTTCAGCAGGGGCGTCCACAGGTTGGTTTTTGCCATCCGGCTGGTAAAGAGGTCGATGTAGTTGACGAGGGTATAGCCGGACACCTGCCCGGTCAGGTGGGCATCGATGGTGCCGGGGTGAATTTTCAGGGTGTCCTGAATGATGGCCAAAATGGGGGCGACGGTGGTAACGGTAAAGACAATGCCCATCAGCAGCAGGATCACGTTATAGGGCTTGGAAAAGAAGGTTTTCGTCTTGTTCAGCCCGATGGTGAGGCGGCTGGCGGGGGGATTGGCGGTTGTTTTCATGGAACCTCCTTCCGGAAAGGGAAGCGCCTCCGGATCGATTGTTGGGCAGATCCAGAGGCGCCGTCTTTGTTACTTGACTGAAATTTTTCTGGAATTTAGCCTGCGCTGTACTTGGTCAGCATTTCGATCCAGCTGCCTACGGTGAAGGCAACGGAGGCGCAGTACTCGGGATCTTCCAGAACCAGCTTGCCGTCGGTGGTCCACCAGTCGTAGCCCCGGTCGTTCTTGGCCTCGTAGACGCTGACGCCGTCCACGTAACCGCCGGTCTGATGGTGACGGGTGTTTTCGGTAGCCTCAGCAACCTTGGGGTTGGAGGAGTAGCCGCCCATGTCCTTGCCCCAGGCGGAGAAGCCGTCCTCGGTGCAGGTCATGTAGGCGATGAAGGCACAGGCAGTCCAGGGCAGGGGGCTGTTGTCGGTGACGAACAGGTAGTGGCAGTAGCCGTAGCCGCCGATGCCCTGATAGCCGTCGGTGTAAGCGGCAACGTTGACGTTGTTCACGGAGACGGAGTTGGATTCCTCAACGGAGCGGAGCTTGGAGTAAACCAGCAGGCCAAACTGATCGGTAGCACTCTTATCGACCAGAGTGTTGCAGATGGGGCCGTCATCGGTCTGGGCGTTGTAGCTCTCTACCCACAGCTTGATCCAAGCCAGCGCGTAGGCACCGTCGGGGCCAAGGCCCAGATCAGCGGCCTCGGACTCCATGGCCTTGACAGTGGGCTGGAAGTAGGCCTGCTCCTCGGCGGGCAGGGCGTTGTAGGCTTCTTTCAGCCAGCCGGCGTAGGTGTCCTCGGTGAGCATATACAGGAAGTTCTTGCCGACGATCTCGGAGTCGATGTCCATGTACAGACCATGCTCGCCCTCGGCGACGAAGTCCCAGCAGTTGTCATAAGTCTTGCTGCCGGTGTTGTTGTACATGAAGACCTTGTTCAGGGTCTGCAGAGCCAGGAAACCCTTGTACTCTTCGGCAGTGGTGCCGTTGGCTTCGGCCCAGTCCTTGGGGATGAAGGTGTCCAGAACACCGGTCTGAACCATCTTGCTCTCGATCTGGTTGCCGTCCTGAATCAGGGTCATGGCGAAGGTGCCGGTGCCCTTCAGGGAGTCAGCGGTGAGCTGATCGAAGATCTTGTTGTTCTTGGGCTGCTGCCACTCGAACTCCATGTTGTAGCTGGGGTCGATGGTCTGTAAGTAGGCGATGAACAGAGGCAGGGCGCTCTTGCCGCGGCTGGAGTTGCCCACGCCGTAGAACATCTTGCCGTTGGACTCCTCGATGGCCTTTTTGGCCAACTCCTCGAGGGTCATGGTCTGAGCTTCCTTGATGATTTTCTGGGTTTCCGTCAGATTCTCCTCGACGGGGGGTTCCGTAGCGGCGGGAGCGGCCTCGGCGGAAGCAGCGGGGGCTTCCGTGGGAGCGGGGGTCTTCTGTCCGCAGGCGGCTAGGCCCAGCGCCATGCACAGAACCAGAAGCATTGCGACGATACGTTTCATTTCAGTTCCTCCTCAAAAGATTTATTCGGCGGCAGGTCTTGTTCCCTGCTGTGCTTATAGTCTAACGGCAAAACAAACAAAAATAAACCGGTCAAAACTGATATTTTTTGCATATTTCTGATTTCTGTGTAAAATATGATGAAATTGCAAGACCTGTGTGCTATAATTTAGTCACTTCATTCAAAGCATAGCGGAGATATGCCTATGAAAAAACAAATTCTGATTCTGACCCTGCTCCTTCCCCTGCTGGCAGGCTGCACCGCAAAGCAGCCGGAGCCGCTTCCCTGTACCCCCGGAGAGGCTCAGCGGCTGGTGGTCTACACCTCCCATAAAGAGGAGGTCTACACTCCCATTATCCGGGAATTTGAGGAGCGCACAGGCATCTGGGTGGACGTGGTCAGTGGCGGCACCAATGAGCTGCTCCAGCGCATCCAGCAGGAAGCGGACGCGCCAAAGGCGGACGTGATGTTCGGCGGCGGTGTGGAGAGCCTCGAGTCCTATCAGGACTGCTTCAGCCCCTATATCTGTCGGGAGGCCGCCGGTATCTCCGAGCAGTTTCAGGCGGAGTCCGGCTACTGGACGCCTTTTTCCGCCCTGCCCGTGGTGCTGGTGTACAATACCAAACTGGTGGCCCCGGAGTCCTTAACGAGCTGGAAGGATCTGGAATCCCCGGCTTTTCGGGGAAAAATCGCCTTTGCCGACCCCCAGATATCCGGTTCCTCCTATACGGCGCTGGTGACCCGGCTTCAGACGGGCGGTGGGATGGAGGATAGCCTGACTCGGCTGTGCACTGCGCTGGATGGAAAGCAGCTGGACAGCTCCGGCGCGGTGCTGACCGCAGTCGCTGACGGAAGCGCCTTGGTGGGCATCACGCTGGAGGAGACTGCCCTCCAACATATCGCCGCCGGGGAGGACATCGCTTTGGTCTACCCGTCCGACGGCACTTCCTGTGTCCCCGACGGCAGTGCGCTGGTGAAGGGCGCGCCCCACGGGGACAACGCCAGACTGTTTCTGGATTTCACCGTCAGCACCGATGTACAGTCCATGGTGGGTCAGCGGTTCTGCCGCCGGACGGTCCGGGCGGACATTCCCGCGGACCCCTCCCTGCCGCCGCTGTCCACCCTGAACATGGTGTCCTACGATGTGGAATGGGCCAGCCAGAACCGGGACCGGCTGCTGTCGGAATGGTCCTTCCTGCTTGGGGAGGTGCCGTCATGACCCGACCTCAGAGCCGTTCCTTCCGAAACCGGCTGCTGCTATCCTTCCTGATCGCCTCTCTGGCGCCCATGATCATCTGCTCCACCATGCTGTCCCAAATTTCCCGGATCCAGATGACGAAGCAGCTGGACACCGACGCCCAGACCCAGACCGCCCACCTGATGACCGCCCTGAATCGGATCAGCGACGCCCTGCCGGGGGCAGCCCGAGCGTTGGAAGAAAGCCGCCTGCTGCCCCGGGCTTTTACCAGCCGGGAGGACACCCAAATCAATACCGCCCTGTTCCTGGCCACTGAGGGCAGCCGGGATCTGGCGGATTACTCTTTGTATGATCTGCGGGGCAGTCTGCGCTATTCCACCGGCAGCGTTACAGCAGGCACCACCCTTTCCACCCGGTGGGGCGTCCTGTTCGCGGCGAAAAATGCCGGCGGGCAGGCGGTGTATCAGGCGCCCATGGACGGCAGCAAAACCCTGCTGCAGGGCGCGGCGCTTCTGAAAAATCCTCAGGGAGAACCGCTGGGCTATCTGGTGATGGAACTGTCCGAGGAGAATTTTCAAAAGCTCTTCGCCGGCAAATACGGCAGTTCCAACGAGGTTCTGATTCTAAATCGGTACTGGCACCCGGTCTACGCCAGCCAGAGCGGCATGAAGGAGGAGCTGGCGGATTCCCTGCGTGGCCAACTGCTGCGGAACGGCAATCCCGGCGCGGAGACGGAGGAATACCGCCTGCTAATTCAGGAGCATCCGCCCACCGGCCTGTATCTGGTACTGCGTCAGCCCCAGATGTTTACTCAGAGCACCATGAAGCTGCTCCACGCCGCCAGCTTTTTCTGTGTTCTGATGGGCATTGTGATTTCCGTGGTGCTCTGCCTGCCTCTGAGCCGCCGGATCTCCCAGCCCATCGGGCGGCTGCTGAACGCCTTCTCCCGGCTGGAGCAGGACGATCTGGACGTCCACGTCTCCCGGGACGGAGAGGATGAGCTGGGTCAGCTGGCATCAGGCTTTAATCACATGGTTCTGGCCCTGAAGGCCAACCGGCAGGAGCTGGTGGAAAATCAACGGGAGCTGAATCAGGCCCAGGTACGGATGCTGCAGGCTCAGCTGAATCCCCATTTCCTGTGCAACACGCTGGACACCATGAAGTGGATCAGCAAAATCAACCATGTGCCGCAGGTGGCGCTGATGTCCACGAATCTGGCGGATATTCTGCGGTTTTGTATCTCTGCCGAGGAATTTGTGCCTCTGCGCCGGGAGGTGGAGGTGCTGAACCGGTATGTGGAAATACAAAAAATCCGGCTGTCCGACCAGTTCAGCTTTCTGGTCAGCCTGCCGGAGAAGCTGGAAACTTGCATGGTTCCCAAAATGATTTTGCAGCCCATTGTGGAGAACGCCATTCTCCACGGCCTGGAAGGGATTTCCGACAGCGTCATCCGGGTGGAGGCGGCTCAGGAGGGGGAAGACCTGCTCATTACCGTCACGGACAACGGTCACGGCCTGCCGCCGGATATGATCGGCCATCCTTACCGCCGGGAGTCCGCGCCCAGCGGACACCATCTGGGACTATTCAACGTGGACACCATTCTGAAAAAGCACTACGGGGAGCGCTACGGCCTGTATCTGGACAACAACCCCGCCGGCAGCGGCGCGAGAGTCCGGGCGCGGCTGCCCCTGCGCCGAAGGGAGGAAGAAGAATGCTGAAAGTACTCATCGTGGAGGACGAAGAACTCATCCGCAAGGGCATCGCGCTGACCGTGGACTGGGCGACGCTGGACTGCGTGGTGGTGGGCGAAGCCGCCAACGGCGCGGAGGGGTTGGAGAAGGCAGAAAAATGCGACCCGGACCTCATCATCACCGACCTGAAAATGCCCCAGATGGACGGCATCGAAATGCTGGAACGGCTCCGACAGGCAGGAAAAACCACTCATGTCATCATCTTGACCGCCTACGACAGCTTTTCCTACGTTCAGACCGCCCTGCGTCTGGAAGCGGTGGACTATCTGCTCAAGCCCTTCCATGACGGTGATCTGGAAAAGGCGGTGCAGCGGGTGCAGGCAAAGCTGGCACCGAAGCAGACAGTGCTGCCGGAGCCGAAAACCGGCAGCGGCAACCGCTATGTCTCCGAAGCAATCCAGTACATCAAGAACCACTATCAGGAGCCGGATATCAGCGTCAGCTCCGTGGCCCAGAGCCTGAACATCAGCGAGGGTCACCTGAGCCACACCTTCAGGAAGGAAACCGGCAGCACACTTCTGGGATATCTGACCCGCTACCGCATCCACAAGGCGGCGGAGCTGCTGAAGGACTGCCGGGTGAAGGTCTACGAGGTGGCGGAACAGGTGGGCTACCGGGACATTGGCTATTTTTCTAACACCTTCAAGAAAATCACCGGGAAAACACCCTCGGAGTATCAGGACAGTCTTTCATTTCGTTTTTAGGAGGAAACGCCATGTACTGCATTCTGGTTGCCGGTATGCCCGCCAGCGGCAAGAGCACCATCGCCGTCAGGATTTCGGAGTCTCTGGGAATTCCAATGCTGTCCAAGGACTCCATCAAGGAGGTGCTGTTTGACGATCTGGGCTTTCACAGCCGGGCAGAAAAGGTTCAGCTGGGCACAGCGGCCATGCACATTCTGTACTACGCCGCGGCCCAGCTGATGAAAGTGGGAAAACCGTTTATTCTGGAAAATAATTTTGAGGACGCTTCCATTCCCGGGATTATGGCACTGCTGGAAACCCATCACTATACCGCCGTGACGGTTCGCCTCACCGGTGACCCGGAGGTCATCTACCGGCGGTTTGCCGCCCGGGATCTGTCCGACACCCGGCACCGGGGCCATGTGGTCAACGACTGCTACCCGGAGCCGCCGGGAGCCCCCCTAGAAAACCCCACAAGAAAAAGCTATGAGCAGTTTCTGGACGATATCGCGGCCCGGGGATATACCCGCTTTCAGGCCAA
>OLGN01001771.1_pt1 | contig 11162 bp, 8 predicted proteins | sample 1605941 | NCBI WGS metagenome assembly OLGN01 (sample SAMN03283269) | human gut metagenome | biome: human-associated habitat; material: feces | host: Homo sapiens | place: USA | collected 2013
GATAGTAGTTGATCGACAGGACGCATCTCAAAGTCCGATACGGTGATAATGTCCGCTTCCATATATCCTTCTTCGCTGATCTTTCGCAAAGCATGTGTGATAACAGGTTCCATATCGGTTCCGCCATGAAAGGATTGGCATAAGAAATCGACCAGGCGATCGAAACTGCTGCCTAAGTCTGTGATTTCAATGCACTCGATATCATCGGAAAACAGGATGACGTAACATTTTCGGTGTTGCACTTCCGTCAGTTCGGCAATGGCAAGTAGGGTGGATTTCGCGATTCTTTCCCGTTCGCCTGCCATGGAACCGGAAGTGTCCAGACAAACAATGAAAGGGCCTTCGGCTTCTTCGGAAACTTCGTTCCCTATTGTTTTCTTGTCGTTGATGGTTTGCTTTTCGTGTGATTGATAGTCGATGACTTGCAATCTCTTCTCAATGAAACGCTCAAAGAAAATGGGTTGCAGGCTTTTTTCAGCCAGATAACAATATTCCAAGGGAAGAAGGCTGTTTAAGTCGTTTCCTTCGCAAATACCTGCAATATCACTTCGGGTGGCATGAGATATAATTTGTTCCCGATGAATACCGGCAGTCATTTTGAAACGTTTCCGGCTGCTTTGGTGTTTCTTGCCTAAGATTTCTACCAGTTCATGGATAACGGGATTTCGTTTGATCGTTTCTTCGTATTCTAAAATCTGTTCTGCTATCTGTTTATGGTTGCGGAGTAACCAGACGAGGCGTGAGCCGCCACGCACCGGAAGGTTTTTGGCAAGTGATAGCTGAAGACGGTAGAAATCATCACAAAGCCGCTCGATATGTTCCATCTGATAGTTGAACTCGTTGTTCGAGAGCAGTGTGTGCCATTTGTCGAAGAAGAGAGTCCGCAACGCTTTCCATTCTTTAGAGCGCGGGCTGATTGCGTCAAAACGCTGGAGGTAGTATTTTACGTTGAGGTCTACCAGGTGATATTTCATCGAGAACGGGTAGGCGCTGTTTTTTAGGAATTGGAGAAACTTGGTGTCGGATGCTTCATTCATTTCATGAAAGTATTCCCATTGCGACGCGTAGTGGGAGTAGAAATCTTGCAGGGAGGGTTGCGTGTGACGAAAATACCGGTGAATGTCCGCATCCAGTTCTTCGGGACGGATAATCAGGTTGTGCAGTTGTTCGTCGTACACATCGTAGGCTATTTCCTGCAATTTCTCATAATAAATGTCTTGCAGGTGTTTGAGCCTAATACTCTCTGTTCTCTTGTTCATGGGCATGAGCGATGATGCGGAGTTCGTTCCGGTAATTCTCTATGATATGTGCAGTCTCTCCTAAGATGCGTTTTATCTTGCTTTTTTGCGATGGGCTTAAGAAGAGATGCTCTTTTGTATATGCTGTTTCCCGCTCGGAGATTGTTTTATATTCCACTTCCATTTGATGCAGCAAGTCGATCACTTCCTGCAATGTAAATTCGAACGGAGTATTGCCATCCTGTTGTGCGGGCAAAGGGTCGCAATTGTCATAACATAGTAACGGATATTCCTGATTGTTGACGAAAACAGACCGTCTTCCTTTTCGGAGGGAATAGATATTCTTTTGCGCGATATTTCTGTTTTTTACAAAATCGTAGGCTTTTAGGATTTTGTTGACCGGACGGAATTTATCCTGCTGGATATAAAACAGCCGGTTGCTGTCTTTCTTCAAAGACTGGTAATCGGAAGCAAAAATGAGTAGGTTTCCGGCAATGTGATAACCTTCTATGCGATGATAGAAGGTGTCTACGACCTGGATTCCCGGATCGCTAAGTTCACGCAGGCTGTGTTCGGACTTCATGTTTTCTTTCAGTGTGTCCAGTTTTTGTTCCAGCCGTTTTTCTCCTAACAGATAGGTGTTGATGCCTCGTGCTATCGACTGTTCTACAATCTCTTCGATAATGGGGAGCTGCGAAATTTCATCCCATAGGCAGGCGCTCATCAACAGGCAGTCGGAGAAATGAATTCCCGGAGATTCATTCAGATAGGCTGATGTGCGGAGCAGACCTACTATTTTCTTCCAGCGGCGGTCGGATACATAGATAGGAGGGGTGTTTTCATCCCGTCCTGTGTTGTATTGTTCAATTTCTCGTTTGATATTGTGAATCAGCTCGAAGATGGTATAGTGAATACCTACTTTTTCGCTTTCAGCTTGTATCTGGTTGTATAATTCATCGTTCACTTGGAGCTTTTCAGGGATTTCAGGTTCTATCTCCCGCGTAGAAGAAATCATCTGATCGAACGCATATTCCTGTTCGATACATCCGACAAACTGACGGATCAGGAAACGGTCGTATAGGGCTTCCAGTCCTTCACCTTTTGCCGGCAGTTCGTTGGAAGCGGCAATCAATGCTTTCAGGGGTACACGCACCGTAAATTGTCCGTTGCGGTATATCTTTTCATTGATTACCGTCAAAAGGGAATTTTGGATAGCAGGGCCGGCTTTCCATATTTCATCCAGAAAGACGATTGATGCTGTCGGCAGGTATCCTTTTGTGATGCGTTCGTACGTATCTTCATCCTTTAATTTTGAAATGGAGACGGGGCCGAATATTTCGTCCGGTGTACTGAAGCGGGACATCAGATATTCAAAAGCATCTGCGTCTTTAAATGCCAGTTTGAGCCTACGTGCTACCAAACTTTTAGCTACTCCCGGAGGGCCCAGCAGAAAGATACTTTCCCCTGCCATGGCGGATAGTAAAGACAGTGCGATGGTATGCTCTTTTTCGAATACTCCCTCATTGAGGGACTTCAATAATTGGGTGATATGTGATTTGATAGACTTCATGCGACGGATAATTTCATGTGTTGTTAGTGGGAGGCAAAGATACAAGAATTCTTTGAAATAGACTTCACCGGAGGGATTTACTCCTAGATTTAGGCAATTTCCTCCTGATAAGTAGGAGTTTTCAGTTTCATGGGGAAAATTCATTCTCTACTTTTGTTCTATCGAAAGATAAATGATATATAATAATTAGAGAACCATTAAAAATAAAGGAATATGAAAACGAGCACATTTAAATACTTCGGTTTGGCGTTGATGGCTATATTGATGGTAAGTTTTACCTCTTGCGAAGTGGAAATAGATAGTTTCTATGATGATGATAATAATGGTGCAGGGTACTATAACCGTTCGGCTGATTTATGTAGCCGTACCTGGGTTAGTTTCTACCGCGACATGGACGGTAACTATTGCCGTCAGGAACTGGACTTCTTTTTAGACCGTACCGGAATCGACTATATACGGGTGGAATATCCTAATGGAGCAGTCGATCAATATGAATATAATTTCCGTTGGAGTTGGGAAAATTATGCACAGACTTCCATTCGTATGTCATACGGACCGAATGATGTTTCATACCTGGATGATGTATATATCGGTGGAAACAGATTGAACGGTTATCTGGACGGACGAAATAACTTTGTGGAGTTTCAAGGGAAAAGATGAAACGTAAAGCAGGGAGAAACGTGAAGCAGGAAGAAATAAGAAAAGGTTAAGAAATTAGGAGAGATAAAGAAATTAGAAAAAGATAAAGAAATAGGTAAGCGTAAAGGAAGAAACAGGTAAAAAAGCATCGTTGGAAGGATAACAAGATGCGGGTAAAAAGAGAAAGGATAAGATTGTTAAGATAGAAATATAACAGATATTAAGAACAAAATAACAGGTAACAGTGTAAAAGGGTAATCAATAAGATTTCAGGATATATGAATCAGGGTATAATTAGGGCGCGAAATGAAAGCTTAAAAGTTTTGAACCGGACTAAATAGTTTTTATCTTTGCGCCCTATTAGTTTTTATATACATGGAGTGGTTATATAGTCTATTTATCGAACATTCTGCCTTACAGGCTGTTGTGGTACTTTCACTGATTTCTGCCATTGGTTTGGGCTTGGGAAGAGTGCATTTCTGGGGAGTTTCCCTGGGAGTCACTTTTGTTTTTTTTGCGGGTATCCTGGCCGGCCATCTCGGGCTTTCGGTCGATCCGCAGATGTTAAACTACGCAGAAAGTTTCGGACTGGTCATTTTCGTTTATTCCCTCGGGCTACAAGTCGGTCCCGGTTTTTTTAGCTCTTTCCGTAAAGGTGGGGTAACGCTGAATATGTTGGCGTTGGGAGTCGTTCTGCTGGGAACGTTGTTGACGGTGGTGGCTAGTTATGCAACGGGTGTCTCTCTTCCTGATATGGTGGGCATCCTTTGTGGAGCAACGACAAACACTCCGGCATTGGGAGCTGCGCAACAAACTCTGAAACAGATGGGAATAAACAGCAGTACGCCTGCTTTAGGATGTGCGGTGGCCTATCCGATGGGAGTAGTCGGCGTAATCCTTGCCGTTTTATTAATCCGTAAAGTATTGGTTCGCAAAGAAGATTTGGAGATAAAAGAGAAAGACGATGCGAACAAAACTTATATTGCAGCGTTTCAAGTACACAATCCTGCTATTTTCAATAAAAGTATCAAGGATATAGCTCGTATGAGTTACCCGAAGTTTGTCATATCCCGTTTGTGGCGTGACGGACATGTCAGTATTCCGACTTCAGACAAGATTCTGAAAGAAGGCGACCGTCTGCTGGTGGTAACTGCGGAAAAAGACGCTTTGGCCCTGACAGTGCTTTTTGGTGAACAGGAAAATACGGATTGGAATAAAGAGGACATTGACTGGAATGCGATTGACAGCGAATTGATCTCGCAGCGTATCGTTGTCACCCGTCCCGAACTGAATGGTAAGAAACTCGGTGCACTCCGGTTGAGAAACCATTACGGAATTAATATCAGCCGTGTTTACCGGTCGGGGGTGCAACTGCTTGCTACTCCGGGATTGATACTTCAGCTGGGCGACCGCCTGACAGTGGTGGGCGAGGCTGCTGCTATCCAGAATGTGGAGAAAGTATTGGGAAATGCCGTGAAAAGCCTGAAAGAACCCAATCTGGTTGTTATATTTATCGGTATCGTGCTTGGTTTGGCACTGGGGGCTATTCCTTTCTCTTTTCCGGGTGTCAGTACTCCTGTGAAGTTGGGATTAGCGGGCGGACCGATCATTGTCGGTATCCTTCTGGGGACTTTTGGACCACGGATACACATGATTACCTATACCACCCGTAGCGCGAACCTGATGTTGCGTGCCTTGGGACTTTCCATGTACCTTGCCTGTCTGGGACTGGATGCCGGAGCTCACTTTTTCGATACCGTATTCCGTCCGGAAGGCTTATTATGGATTGGTTTGGGAGCCGGATTGACTATCATTCCAACAGTGTTGGTTGGATTCGTGGCTTTCAAGATGATGAAGATCGATTTCGGTTCTGTATCCGGTATGTTGTGCGGAAGTATGGCAAATCCGATGGCACTGAACTATGTAAACGATACAATCCCCGGCGACAACCCATCCGTAGCCTATGCGACTGTTTATCCGCTATGTATGTTCCTGCGGGTAATTATCGCCCAAGTGTTGTTGATGTTCTTGTTAAATTGAGAATAGTATATTGCTGGATCGTAATTAGTAACTAGTAAATTGTAAATAGTAAAATAGTAAATAAAATGACTGCTCAAAGTAACATAACTCCTGAAAGCATTGTGGGCGATCTCCGTTACCTGCAATTGCTTTCCCGAAGTTTTCCTACGATTGCCGATGCTAGTACGGAAATAATCAATCTGGAGGCTATCTTAAATCTACCTAAAGGGACAGAGCATTTCCTGACTGACATTCATGGAGAATACGAGGCTTTTCAGCACGTACTGAAAAACGCTTCAGGTGCGGTAAAACGTAAAGTAAATGAAATATTCGGCAACACTCTCCGCGAGGCTGAAAAGAAAGAAATCTGCACGTTGATTTACTATCCCGAAGAGAAACTTCAATTAGTGAAAGCCCGTGAAAAGGACCTGGATGATTGGTATCTGATTACCCTGAACCAACTGGTGAAGGTCTGTCAGAATGTATCTTCCAAATATACCCGTTCGAAGGTTCGTAAATCGCTGCCTGCCGAGTTCTCTTATATTATTCAGGAATTATTGCACGAATCTTCCATCGAGCCGAACAAGCATGCTTATATCAATGTAATTATCAGCACGATTATCACTACCAAGCGTGCCGACGATTTCATTATCGCTATGTGCAATCTGATTCAGCGTCTGACTATTGACTCTCTTCATATCGTAGGCGATATATACGACCGTGGTCCCGGAGCACACATCATCATGGATACTTTGTGCAATTATCATAACTTCGACATTCAATGGGGCAACCATGATGTTCTCTGGATGGGGGCGGCGGCCGGCAGCCCGGAGACCACGGGCACGCTGCCGTTCACGGACGTGGCGCCCGATGCGTGGTACTATGCCGCGGTGCGCTGGGCGTACCGGACGGGGCTCGTGTCCGGCACGTCGGCCGCGACGTTTGACCCCGACGCACCCATCACGCGGCAGGACCTCGCGGTCATCCTCTATGAACAGTCCGGCCGCCCGGCGGCGACCGGCGGGGAGCTGGCCGCCTTCCCGGATGTGGGCCATGTCGCGGGCTATGCCTACGCCGCGCTCACCTGGGCGGTCGAGCAGGGGCTCGTCAGCGGCGTCGGCACGGACGACGGCGTGCGCCTCACGCCGCGCGGCTACGCCAGCCGCGCGCAGGTCGCGGCCATCCTCATGCTCTACTGCGACCGGGAAACAGCATAAAAACAGCCCCCGCTTCCAGACGGAAGCGGGGGCTGTTCTGTTTTGCCCTTCCGCGCTTATTCCTCCGGCGCGGGTTCCTCGGTCACCTCGACCTCGATGTCCTCCGGCTCGACGGTGACGTCGGCGTCCACGGTGTGCAGATCCGGCGCGGGGCGGTACTCCTTCGCGGCGGCGCGCAGCTCGTCCATCTGTGCCTCGAGCGCGGCGACGTGGGCGTTGGCGTCCGTCACCTGCTGGCAGAGATCGGCGAGGAAGGCGTCGGCCGTGTCGCGGTAGTTCTCATAGTACAGGCGGCCGATCTCGGTGTACGTGCGCTTGACGCGCTCGAGCTCGGCGTTGCAGTCCACGGTCAGGCGCGCCATGTGCGAGGCGTACTTGGCGCGGTCGCCTACGGCATGCGCGGCGCCGGCGACCTTGTCGCGCATCTCGTCGCTGACGACCTTGTTGGCGGCGTTGGTCACGGTCTCACCGGCCTTGCCAGCCGCGTCGACGACCTTGTCCTTCAGGCTGCTGAGCATGCCACGGTAATCTTTCATGGGTAAAAACCTCCTTGGAGAATGAAAATACAAACGGGGATTTATGCGTTCGGCTGCTCGCCGCGGTCGACATAGCGCGGCGGGTGCCGGAGCTTTCCGGTGTAAAACAGCGCGAGCACGACAGCCGCCGCGGCCGCCGACACTCCGGCCAGCAGCTGGCTGACGCGGATGCCCGTGCCGGTGATGTACAGGCTGTCGGTGCGCAGGCCCTCGATGAGCGCGCGGCCGATGCCGTACCACACGGCGTAGAGCAGGATGAGCTCGCCGTCAAACTTCCGCTCATGCTTTCGGAACCAGAAGTGCAGCAGCAGAAAGCCCGCGAAGTTCCACAGGCTCTCGTACAGAAACGTCGGATGTACGTACACGGTCTCCCGGCCGGGGAGCGTGAGCCCCATGCGGGAGAAGGCGGTCGTCTCGCGGCCGAAGGCCTCGCGATTGATGAAGTTGCCCCAGCGGCCGATGCACTGGCCGATGAGCAGGCCGGGCGCGCACACGTCCGCCATCGCGCCGAAGGGGATTTTCTTCTTCCGGCACCAGACGATGCCGGTCAGCAGTCCCGCGATGACGCCGCCGTAGATGGCGAGCCCGCCCTCCCAGATCTTGAGCGCGTCGATGGGGTGGGCGCGGTAGTCGCCCCACTGGAAGATGACGTAGTACAGCCGCGCGCCGATGATGGCGATCGGGATCATCCAGATGAGAAAGTCGTAGAGCGTGTCCGGCTCGATGCCGCAGCGGCGGCAGTGCCGCGAGCAGTAGAGCATCGCGAGGATGAAGCCCACGGCGATGATCACGCCGTACCAGTAAAACGTGCGGCCGAAGAGCGTGAACGACGCGCTGGGGTCAATGCTCCAGTCGCCGAGCAGGGGAAAGCTGATGGCGGCGTCACGCATCATCGTCGGCATCGTCCTCGCCTCCTTTCGGGTCCACGACCGAGAGCGCCAGGCGCTCGGGCGCGAGCGTTTCGGTCAGCCACGCGGCGCACTCCGCCGCCGTGATGGCGCCCAGCAGCGGGAACGCGTCCATGTGCTCGTACCCGCCGAAGAGCCCCTCGGCCATGTCGACGCACACATCGTCGAACCGGTCGAGCCCGCGCAGCCAGCCGCCGTACACGGCGCGGCGCGCCCGCTCGAAGGCCGGGCCGTCAAAGCCGTCACGCGCGATGCGCGCGACGGTCTCGCGCACGCGCGCGCACACGGCGTCGGGGTCCTTGCTCTCGCCGCCGAGCACGGCCAGCGCGATCGGTCCGCAGTAGTCCGCGCTGCAGCCGAAGTCGTCGCCGAGCAGCCCCGCGCGGTAAAGATCGTTGTAAAACGCCGTCGCCTCGCCGAAGGCGGCCTGCAGCGCGAGCTCCGCCGTGAGCGTCTGGCGCAGGCGGGCAGTGCCTTTTTCCGCCGGGCGGAACTTTGCGCCCAGCAGCATCTGCGGCGCGGACACCGCGAGCTCCACGTGCATGCGGGCGTTCGCGGGCGTCATGTCCTCCGGCTCGCCGTGGTCGGCGGCCGGGACGGGGGCGCGCTCCGGCGGCAGGATCTCCGCCGCGATGGCGGCCACGCGCTCCGGCGTGTCCTGACACACGGCGCACAGCACCATGTTCGACGGCGCGTAAAACGCGCGGTGGCAGGCATAGAGCGTCTCGGGCGTGATCTCCGCGATGCTCTCGACCGTGCCGGCCACGGCGTCGCGCGCCCCGTCGCGCGCCATCAGGCAGCGCATGAGGTTGCGCCACACAGCGCGGTCGGGGTCGTCCTCGCCCATGCGGATTTCCTGAGCGATGATGCCCTGCTCCTTGGCCACGCTCGCGTCCGTGAAGTACGGCGTCGAGACAAAGCGCAGCAGCGTGCGCAGGTTTTCTTCAAACCCGTCCGTGCAGGAAAAATAATAGGCCGTCATGTTCGTGGACGTGAAGGCGTTCGGGTCCGCGCCGTTTTCGCTCAGCGTCAGCAGCGCGTCCGACCCGTCGGGCATGTCAAAGAGCTTGTGCTCGAGATAGTGCGCCACACCGGCGGGCGTGTCCGTCCACGTGTCACCCACGCGGAAGCGCCGGTCGGCCCCGCCGTAGCAGGTGGCAAACACGGCATAGCTGCGCTGAAAGTCGGGCTTGCAGAGCACGCGCACGCGCAGCCCGTTCGGCAGCGTCGTGGCCCAGACGTTTTCGGGTCGTTCATTCGTCATCGGCAGGTCCCTCCGTTCCCTTGAGCAGATACACACAGTCGCACACGACGCCGGCGGCAATGTCCGTCACGTCCGTGCGCGTGACCTCTTCCACGAGCGCGGCCATCTCGGCCGGGTCGATGTCCAGCCCCTGCACCGTGCGGTTGAGCCAGTACCACGCCAGCGCGTCGGGCGCGTCGGCCGTGGCGCGCAGGTCGCTGGCCACGCTGCGGATGGCGGCCTGAAGCTCACCGTCCGTAAAGTCGCCGGTGCGCACGGCGTCGAGCTGCGCCGTGATCTCGGCGAGTGCGCGCTCGTAGTTTTTCACGTCGATGCCGCTCGTCACGGTCAGCAGGCCCTTGTGCGTGCTCAGGCGCGAGCCGACGTAGTAGCACAGGCTGAGCTTCTCGCGCACGTTCAAAAAGAGCTTGGATGTGACGCAGCCGCCGTAGAGCGCGTTGAAGACAAACAGCGCCGGAATGTCCGGCTCGGCCATGCACGTGCCCAGCCGATAGCCCACGGCAAGCTGCCCCTGCGCGACCGGGAGCGTCTCGGTCACATAGCGCGGCTGCTCTTCGAGCGCATTCATGCGGATGTCGGTGCCGATGTCCTCGTCGATCTCGCCGCGCGGCATCGTCGCGAGCACGTCCGTGAGGATGCGCGCAACGGCCTTTCCCTCGAGCGAGCCGCAGTAGAAGATCTCCACCGGGCTTGTTGCCAGCACGTCGTGGTAGCGCATCGTGAGCCTGCGGTAGTGGATGCGCTCGGCGTCCGCCTCCTCGCCGAGGCGGGGCACGGCGTAGTCCTCGCAGCAGCACATGTGCGCGTACAGGCGCTCGATGGCGTAGGCGCGCTTGTTGTTCATCCCGGCGCGGATGCGCTCGAGCAGCTTCTCGCGCTCGCTGTCGACAATATCGGGCCGCAGCAGGCCGCCGCGCGTGTTCGGGTGCAGCAGGAGGTCTGCCACATCGGCCGCGAGCCGGGGAAACACGTCCTCGCCCACCGCGCCGTCGTCGGCAAACTCGGCCTCGAAGCCCACGGCCTGAATTTCGCCCAGCTTGCGCACGCTCGGCGTGATGCTCGCGCCGTAGAGGCTCTCGAGCTCGGCCGCGATCGTCTCCAGATCGGGCAGACGCGTGCTGCCGCGCCGCAGCACATACGGCAGTACGGCCGTGCACGCCGCCGTAGAGCGCCGCAGCTGCGTCAGCAGGTTCACGCTCAGCCACGCGGTCTTGAACTTGTCCGTGCGCAGGGCGGTCAGCCACACGCCGGGGAGAATTTCCGTGCGGATGCGTTCCATAAGATACGCTCCTTTCGCCTATGGTGTGTCCATATTTTTTGAATACTTTATTATATCACGCCTTACCTATCTTGGGAATAGGGTTTCGGGCGCTTTTTGCCGATGCCGCCGCCGTCGTAGGGCGCATTGTCCACGGTCACGCCGTCGGGCCGCAGGCGGATGGTGTGCAGCAGCCCCGCCCCGTCGCGCCAGCGCACGGTACACTCCGGCCAGCCGGCCGGCAGGTGCGGCTCGGGGTAGAGCACGCCGCCGCGCAGGTGCAGCCCCAGCAGATCTTCCGCCGCGATGCGCAGGTACCACCCCGCCGCGCCCGTGTACCACGTCCAGCCGGCCGCGCCCGCGTTGTCCCCGCCCGCGATGTCGGCCGCGAGCACGTAGGGCTCGCCCTCGTAGCGCGCGGGGTCGTGCGCTGTGGGCAGCACGGCGTGCAGGATCTCCGCGCCCTCGGCCGTGCGGCCCGTGCGCAGCAGCGCCATGGCCAGCCACAGCGCG
>OLGN01001774.1_pt1 | contig 11142 bp, 8 predicted proteins | sample 1605941 | NCBI WGS metagenome assembly OLGN01 (sample SAMN03283269) | human gut metagenome | biome: human-associated habitat; material: feces | host: Homo sapiens | place: USA | collected 2013
GCAGTTATTCGGTTATGAGCAAGTAGCGAAGCGGATTGCGAATATCCGCTTGACAATTCAGGAGTTTTTACATGATGATGAATTCTGTGTTATAATGAACGGACGATGTTGGGTAACTATTTGATAGCTATTGTTGCGTGAGGTGTTTTCATATGGATAAGCCGGTGGTTCGTATTTCCGTCAGAAATCTGGTGGAGTTTATATTAAGAAGCGGGGATCTTGACAACCGGGGAGGATCTTCTGACAGAGAAGCAATGCAGAAGGGCAGCAGACTGCACAGAAAAATACAGGGCAGGATGGGAAGCCATTACAGAGCGGAGGTCTCTCTTAAATATAAAACAGAATATGAAGATGTAAGTATCCAGGTAGAGGGCAGAGCTGACGGAATCTTCACAGAGGATGGACAGTGCTGGATCGATGAGATCAAGGGTGTCTATGCAGATGTCAGTCAGTTGGAGAAGCCTGTAGAGGTTCACCGCGCACAGGCAATGTGTTATGCCTGGATCTATGCGCAGGAACAGAAAGCAGAGAAGATCGGAGTGCAGATGACATATGGGAATCTGGACACAGAGGAGCTTAAGTTTTTCAGAGAGGAATATACGCTGGAAGAACTCGGGCTGTGGTACCAGAAGCTTCTGGACAGGTATCATAAATGGATCGCATACCAGCTTGCATGGAAAAAAGAACGGAATGCGTCCATGAGTGATCTGGAGTTCCCTTTTGAATATCGTGAGGGACAGCGAAAAATCGTATCCGGTGTATATCACACTATATCCACAGAAAGACAGATTTTTGTCCAGGCACCTACAGGAGTAGGAAAGACCATGTCCACGATCTTTCCGGCAGTGAGAGCAGTTGGTGCAGGACTGGGGGAAAATATTTTCTATCTTACAGCAAAGACCATTACCAGGACTGTGGCTGAAGAAGCTTTCTCCATATTAAAGGAGCATGGACTGAAATTTAAAGTGATAACCATTACCGCTAAGGAAAAGCTGTGCTTCTGCGATAAAACAGAATGCAATCCTGAGAACTGTCTGTGGGCGAGAGGACATCTGGACAGAGTGAATGATGCTGTTTTTGAACTGTGGACCACGCAGGACAGCTATGACAGGGATACTCTGCTGGAATATGCGAAGAAATGGCAGGTGTGTCCCTTTGAAATGTGCCTGGATCTGGCAGTCTGGGTGGACGCTGTGATCTGTGATTATAATTATGTATTTGATCCCAATGTTTATCTGAAAAGATTTTTCGGGGAGGGTACTTCCGGAGAATACATTTTTCTGATTGATGAAGCTCACAATCTGGTGGACAGGGGAAGGGAAATGTACAGTGCTCATGTGGACAGAGCGGATGTACTGGAGGCGAAGAGACTGGCCGGGGATTACAGTAAAGGTCTGGTGCGAGCACTGGAAAAAGTGAACAGACAGCTTCGAACTCTGGAAAAGGAGTGTACAGAGTACGAAATCCTGCCAAATCCCGGAGCAGTTTCTCTGGGAATGCTTCAGGTGATGGGGGAGATGGATAAGCTCCTGGAGGAACTTCATGGAAAGGAACTTCCGGAGCAGCTGCTGGAATTTTACTTCTGTGTGAGAGATTTCCTGAACATTGATGAACTTCTGGATGAAAATTATGTGGTTTATACAGAAATGGGAGAAGGGGGAAAGGTGATTCTGCGGCTTTTCTGTGTAAATCCTGCAGCAAATATTCATAGATGTCTGGAAAAGGGAAAAAGTGCGGTGTTCTTTTCTGCGACTCTGCTTCCCATGGATTATTACCGTGCACTTTTAAGCACCAGAAAGGATGACTATGGGATTTATGTGACTTCTCCTTTCAGGCAGGAGAACAGGTGCATTCTCACAGGACGGGATGTGAGCAGCAGGTATACCAGAAGAGGATATGAGGAATATCACAGGATCGCATCTTACATTGCCAGAACTGTATGGACAAGAAAAGGAAATTATATGGTATTCTTTCCTTCTTATAAATTTATGGAGGATGTTCTGGAGGTGTATGAGAATGAGTTTTCAGCGGAATGGGTTCGCTGTATTTCGCAGACATCGGGAATGAATGAGAGGGAGAAAGAGGAATTTCTGGAGGAATTTTCTGCATCAGAGGGAACGCTGGTAGGATTTTGCGTGATGGGCGGGATTTTTTCAGAGGGGATTGATCTGATGGGAGAGAAGCTGATCGGAGCAATCATCATAGGGACTGGTCTTCCTCAGATTGGAACAGAAAGGGAGATCCTCAGGCAGTATTATGATAAAAAGGGTGTGAATGGATTTGATTATGCATACAGATATCCGGGAATGAATAAGGTGCTGCAGTCAGCCGGGCGTGTGATCAGAACCCAGGAGGACACAGGGATCATACTTCTGCTGGACGAGAGATTTGCAGGGAAAGATTACAGGAATCTGTTTCCTGCTGAGTGGTCTGACAGGGGAAACTGTACTTTAAATACTGTGGAAGAACAGCTGGGAAGCTTCTGGAACAGGATAAGAGAAAAGAACTGAACACTGATACTGAGATTCTGGTCTTTGCTGGAAAAAAGATAAAAATCTTGCTATCCTGAATAAAACAATATATACTTTGCTTACTGTGAATGGGATGTGAAAAGAAACCGTAAAAGGAGTTTTGCATGAGAAAAAATAGACAAACAGCGAAATATCATATTAAAAGTTATATCATAGCCGGAAGTCTGGCCGGAGCCATTTCCATGGCACTGGCTTTGCCGGTTCCTGTTATGGCTGCACAGCAGAGCCTTGCATCTGTCACTGGGCAGGCACAGATTCAGCCCATGGGAGACGGAAGCGGGAAATATATGATGAAGAGTGACGGATTTTACTGTCTGGATGTGAATGGCGCCGGAAGTACCCAGGCGGAGATCCATTATTTTCAGGATTATGAGATAGACGGAACTGTATTTGACGGATATTATTACCATGATACAGATGGGAAATTCAAAGCCTGCAGTCCTCATATGGAGCATCTGAAAGGTGTTGCAGTGTTTGGGGATAAGACAGATGAGGAAGCTGATACACAGAATGCCCAGGAGGCAGAGAAATTTGACGGATATTACTTTGTGAACAATCTGGGGCGTCTGTCAGCAGCACCGCAGGTAAGGTATATTGACAATCTGGCAATAGACGGGATTACTCTGAATGGATATTATTATTTTGATGAAAATGGCAGACTGGTAACCGAGCCAGGTATCCATTCACTTGAGATGGACTGTTATGAAATGAATTTTGACGGAAGCTATTATTTTGGCGGTACAAATGGCGCCCTGCTTCAGAAAAGCACAGTGACGGATGATGGTTTTATTGTGGATGATACGGGAAAGATCGTGAATATGGATGATCTTGGGATGGATAATCTGAAGCCTCAGCTTGAGAAGATGCTGTCCGGATATCAGGGAACCTGGAGTGTTTATGTGAAAGACCTTAATGAAGAAAAGGAAATCCTGATCAATGATACTTCCCTTTATTCTGCAAGTCTGATCAAAGCCTTTGTAATGGCAAAGACATATGAGGACATGGAGCAGGTAAAGGCAGATGAGGCAAAGAAATTAAATACTGCAGATACAAAAACTGTAGATGTAAAATTAAATGACCTGCTGTGGAATATGATCACAGTCAGTGACAATGAATCCTGCAATGAACTGGTGAAGCTTCAGACAGATTCCCTTGATTTCAAAAAAGGTGCGGAGGATATTAACAAATATCTGGAAAAAGAGGGCTATACAGAGACAAGTGTGCAGCACACCCTCCATCCTGCAGCATCCGCACAGGAGAGTCTGGGTGGCAGAAACATGACTTCTGTAAAAGATTGCGGCACTCTGCTTGAAAAAATCTACAAGGGGGAATGTGTCAGCAAAGAGGCGTCAGAAGAAATGTTAAATCTTCTGTCAAATCAGGAAAACACCTGGAAAATCCCCCAGGGACTTCCGGATGGAATAAAATCTGCCAACAAGACCGGCGAGACAGATCAGGATCAGCACGATATCGCAATTGTCTATGGCGAAAAGACAACTTATATCCTATGTGTGATGTCTGAAAACTGCCCGGAGAGTACGGCGGTGACGAACATACAGAATATTTCAAAGATTGTATATAATTATTTGAACCTGTAGCCGCCAGACCTGCGCGGAATGATTGATTTTTACAGGAAAATCATGTATAATACCAACGAACTATGCCTATAGAAAAAAGTTTAACCGAATCAGGCTGTGAAACAACTATTCAATTATGAGCAGATAGTCAAACGGATGATTTTATCCGCTTGATTCAGGAAAGTCAGGAGGAAGAATTTAAATGCGAGTTGATGCGGACGATTTTGCCCGACCTTGCAGCTGCGGCAGGGAACACCAGATTGCAGTGAAAGAGATTTTGATAGAAGCCGGAGCTGTAGAGAAGCTTGAAGAAGAGATGTCAGAGGGAATGCTCAGAGAGTACATATCCCCGCTGGTCATCTGCGATACCAATACCTATGCAGCAACAGAAGAACTTATGGAGGATATCTATGACAGGTGTCAGGTACTTGTTCTGGATGCAGAGGGACTTCAGGCAGACCGGCATGCAATAAAAATTGTGGAGAACAACATGGAAGAGGACATTGACCTGATCCTTGCAGTAGGAGCAGGCACGATCCATGATATCAGCCGTTATATTGCACATAATTACAAAGTACCTTTCATTTCAGTGCCTACCGCAGCAAGTGGAGATGGATTTGTAACAACAGTAGCAGCAATGACCCTGGATGGAGTAAAGAAGACTGTGCCTTCAGTAGCTCCGATCTGTGTATATGCAGATACAGATATTTTTTCAAAAGCACCACAGCGCCTGACTGCAGCCGGGATTTCAGACCTGATGGCGAAATACATCTGTCTTGCAGACTGGAAGATCGCGAACCTGGTCACCGGAGAGTATTTTTGCCGCGAAACTGTAAAGCTGGAAGAGAAAGCGTTAAAAACTGTGAAATCTTCGATTCAGGATATTACAGAGGGAGAGGAAGATGAATGCGAACAGCTTATGTATGCATTGATTCTTTCCGGACTTGCAATGCAGATGATTGGTAATTCAAGGCCTGCGTCCTGTGCAGAGCACCAGGTCACACATCTGTGGGATATGGAAGTGATCAATGGTCCGCTGGATGCACTCCACGGAGAGAAGGTTTCTGTAGCAGCACTTCTTGTACTGGAAGAATACAAGCGTATCGCTGCAGCCATCACACAGGGAAGATGTCACGCAAAACCCTATGAGAATGAGGACGAAGAGCTTCTGAAAGAAACTTTTGGAAAAAAAGGACTTCTGGAAGAAATAAGAAAAGAAAACGAGCCGGAATTGTTAGAAACTATTTCACCCCAGCATCTGGAAAAATGCCTGAACGGGATAGAGGAGATTATTGATGAGCTTCCCAGTGAACAGACTATGTTCCGTTTGCTGGAGAAAGCCGGATGCGCGAAAACCGTTTATGATATCGGACTCGATGAATCGGCTGTTTTGCCAAGCCTCAGACTTGCTCCTTATACAAGGAGACGGTTAAGCTTATTGAGAATCAGCAAGATGCTGGATATAAGAGGAGAATGATTATGCGTGTTGGAATGGGATATGATGTACACAGACTGACCGAAGATAGAGATCTGATTCTGGGTGGTGTGAAGATAGACTGGGAAAAAGGTCTCCTGGGACATTCAGATGCAGATGTACTGATCCATGCAGTTATGGATGCACTTCTGGGAGCTGCTGCACTGGGCGATATCGGAAAACATTTTCCGGATACAGACCCTGTATATAAAGGAATTTCCAGTATTCTGCTGCTGGAACATGTGACGAAGCTTTTGAGAGAGCACCATTATGAGATCGGAAATATAGATGCAACGATCATTGCACAGAAACCAAAGATGGCACCTCATATTCCACAGATGAGAGCCAATATGGCAAAAGCAATGGGAATCAATGAGTCTCAGCTGAACATTAAGGCCACTACAGAGGAAAAACTGGGATTTACGGGAAGAGAAGAAGGAATTGCATCTCAGGCGATCTGTCTTCTTAATGAAAGAAAAGAGAGTTAATGATAGAGAAAACTGGAGGAATAAAACATGAAACTTTTTAACACACTGACACGTAGAAAAGAAGAATTCGTACCTCTTGAAGAGGGAAAAGTTCGTATGTATGTCTGCGGTCCGACTGTATACAACCTGATCCATATCGGAAATGCACGTCCGATGATCATCTTCGATACCGTACGCCGATATATGGAATACAAAGGATATGAAGTAAACTATGTTTCCAATTTTACAGACGTAGATGACAAGATCATCAAGAAAGCAATCGAAGAGGGCGTAAGCGCACAGGAAATTTCCGAGCGTTATATTGCAGAGTGTAAGAAAGATATGGATGGCATGAATGTAAAACCTGCCACAACCAATCCACAGGCAACACAGGAAATCGACGGAATGATCAGTATGATCCAGACTCTGGTTGATAAGGGATATGCTTATCCGGCAGCAGACGGTACTGTTTATTTCAGAGTTAAGAAGTTCAAAGAATATGGCAAACTTTCGCACAAGAACCTGGATGATCTGCAGTCCGGCTTCCGTTCTCTGCAGGTATCCGGTGAAGACCAGAAAGAAGATCCACTGGATTTTGTTCTCTGGAAACCGAAGAAAGAGGGAGAACCATCCTGGCCTTCACCATGGTGTGACGGACGTCCGGGATGGCATATTGAGTGTTCTGTTATGGCGAAAAAATACCTTGGTGATGAGATTGATATCCATGCAGGCGGAGAAGACCTGATCTTTCCTCACCATGAGAACGAGATTGCACAGAGTGAATGCTGCAACGACAAAATCTTTGCAAAATACTGGATGCACAATGCATTCTTAAATATTGATAATAGAAAAATGTCCAAGTCTCTTGGAAACTTCCGTACTGTTCGTGAAATCAGTGAACAGTATGACCTGCAGGTGCTTCGTTTCTTCATGCTGAACGCACATTACAGAAGTCCGCTGAATTTCAGCGCAGATCTGATGGAAGCTGCAAAGAATGCATTAGAGCGTATCACAGATGCAGCAGCAAACTTAAAGGACAGAAAAGCAGCAGCACAGACAGAAACTGCAACAGATGCAGAGAAAGAACTGCTTGCACAGGCACAGGAATTCGTAAAGAAATTTGAAGAAGCTATGGATGATGATTTCAACACAGCAGATGCACTGGCAGCAATTTTTGAACTGGTTAAATTTGCAAATACAAATGTATCAGAGGCAAGTTCCGCAGAATTTGCAGGAGCACTTCTTGACACAATGGTGAAATTATGCGATGTACTTGGTCTGAAGGCTGTGAAAACAGAAGAAATCCTTGATAAAGAAATCGAAGACCTGATCGCAGAGCGTCAGGAAGCAAGAAAAGCAAAGAATTTCGCAAGAGCAGATGAGATCAGAGATGAGCTTCTGGCTAAGGGAATCATCCTTAAGGATACCCGCGAGGGAGTAAAATGGAAGCGAGCTTGAATAATATGAGTGAGATAAACGGGCTTAATGAAGAGAGTTTAAGTAGTTTGAAAGGTTTGCTTAATCAGGTATTTCATTTGGAGGATAAAGACTTACGCACCTATTCTCCGCTGACATTGGCGTATATCGGAGATGGCGTCTATGAACTGGTGATCCGCACGATCCTTGTAAAAAAAGGCAACTGTCCGGTGAACCAGCTTCACAGAAAAGCCAGCAGTCTGGTTAAGGCAGGAACTCAGTCTTCCATGATGGAAGTGATCGAGCCCATGCTTACAGAGGAGGAACACAGCGTTTACAGAAGAGGAAGGAATGCTCATTCTCCTACAATGGCTAAACATGCAACCATGGCAGACTACCGCAGGGCAACAGGGTTTGAAGCTCTGATGGGCTATTTATATTTAAAAGATGATTTCAGCAGGATCATAGAACTGGTCCGTGCAGGGATTGGAGAGGATAAGATATGAGTGAACAGATAGAAGGACGCAATGCGGTTTTGGAAGCCTTTCGTTCCGGCAAATGTGTAGATAAGCTTTTTATCCTGGACGGATGCCAGGACGGACCGGTCCGCACTATTGCCAGAGAGGCAAGAAAAAAAGATACGATTATTAACTATGTGGCAAAAGAACGTCTGGATCAGTTAAGCGAGACAGGCGCACATCAGGGCGTGATCGCTCAGGTGGCAGCCTATGAATATGCAAGTGTAGAAGATATTCTTGCGAAGGCAAAGGAAAAAGGAGAAGATCCCTTTATCTTTATCCTGGATAATATTGAGGATCCTCATAATCTTGGTGCGATCATCCGTACAGCAAACCTTGCAGGTGCACATGGGGTGATTATTCCCAAGAGAAGAGCAGTTGGACTGACTTCCACAGTTGCCAAGACTTCAGCAGGTGCATTAAACTATACACCTGTTGCAAAGGTTACCAATCTGGGACATACCATCGATGAACTGAAAGAACAGGGCATGTGGTTTGTATGTGCAGATATGGGCGGTGAAACCATGTACAATCTTAACCTGACAGGTCCGATCGGCGTAGTGATCGGCAATGAAGGTGAAGGTGTAAGCAGACTGATCCGTGAGAAGTGTGATTTCGTGGCATCTATTCCTATGAAGGGTGACATTGATTCCCTCAATGCATCTGTGGCAGCCGGAGTACTTGGATATGAGATTGTACGTCAGAGACTGCAGAAGAAATAAGTTTATCTCAGTCTGAGATAAAGGCTTCGTGAGGATGTGCAGCGATTATTAAGAGGAATTTTTGCAGCAGAAAATTATTCCACAATATTGTTATGCTATAAGAAGCCCTCTGGGCGAATGATAGAGATTTTCAGAAAAACGGAAGGGTTAAATTGATGAAACAGTATGACGGAATTAAAGATGAAGAATTAATTTCCCGTTTCAAAAACGGGGAATCAGAAATCCTCGACTATCTGATGGAAAAATACAAGAACATGGTCCGCAAGAAAGCAAGGACCATGTTCCTGATAGGCGGGGAGAACGATGACCTGATACAGGAAGGCATGATCGGACTGTTTAAGGCAGTCCGCGATTACCAGCCGGACAGGGATGCTGCATTCCAGACCTTTGCCAGTATATGTGTGGACAGACAGATCTACAACGCCATCCAGAGTTCCAACAGGCAGAAGCACCAGCCACTGAATTCCTATATTTCCCTCAGCGAACAGGATGGGGAAAATGAAGAACATCTTGGAGATAACTGGGGAGAGAACCCGGAGTCTATCATTATTGACCAGGAGAATGTCCAGGATCTGGAGCAGGAGATAACAGCAACGTTAAGTCCAATGGAGAACCAGGTTCTTGAATATTATCTGGCAGGAAACGGATACGGAGAGATTGCCCGGATCATGGGAAAAACACCCAAATCCATAGATAATGCATTACAGCGTATCCGAATCAAGATCAGAGAGCAGTTGGAGCAATATCAAAAATAGAAAGATATCTGTATAAAACCCAAAAATAAAAATCAAAAAGTTAAAAATAGGGATTGACAATACAAACAAGTTCTGGTAGTATATTTAAATGTGAGCGGTAAATCCGACACAATGCTGATGTGGCTCAGAGGTAGAGCACTTCCTTGGTAAGGAAGGGGTCACGGGTTCAATTCCCGTCATCAGCTTTTTTTATTGCTTAAAAATAAAGGGTTTCTTGAACTTCAGTAACTCAAAAGTAATCAGAACAGAAGTTTTGATATACTTCTAAGAACTGTTTGTACTTCAAGAATGACAAGAGATATGTTATACTTACAGTGTTGTCCAACCGATACCCGGCAACGGGAGGAGGTGAAGTCTATATGGAGAATCTTGCTATTTCTTTTCTTGTCTCCTTTATGGCAAGCATAGCCGCCTATTATGTTTGCAAATGGTTAGACGGAGATAAGTAGGGCAACACTAACCTGGCAGTTTCTTGTCTACCATAAAAAATAAGAAGAAGCCCCCAGTATTCGCACTACTGAGGGCTTCATTCTTTTTGTCTACATGGACTTGCTATTTCTTTTCGCCTACTGGCATTATAGCATATGCAGATCAGGAAATCAATATGCAAGTGATTCTGAAACATTCTGAAACAAATAAAAAGAGTAAACTATTTCCTTGGTTTATGCCTTATTTTTCGTTAATATTCACCAATGTCGAACAGCTCGTCAAAGGTTATCTTCAGATTCGGAAACATAACCAGATGTAAATCTTCTTTATTCTGGGCTGTGACAGTCTTATAAAGATACGGATAACCAGTGCCATCTTCTTTGAAATCGAAGAGATAAATCTCTACAGATTTTTTTCTCCAGTCAACGATCCAATACTCTTCAATCTCCTGTTCACAATATAACTGCATTTTCTCTGTCCGGTCATAATTTTCTGTTGATGGTGACAGAACTTCCATAACAAAACGCGGCGCATCTGTAAAAGTGTTTCCACGTCTTGATTTTGTACGGCAGTTTATGGAAGCATCAGGAATTACAATCTTGTTGTTTCCCTGATTATCTTTGAAACGATATTGAACATTATCCGAATATACATAGCAAGTACTATTTTTTAACTGGTGCCTGACCGCTGCAACAAAATTTACAATTACACACCAACCTATATATTTTCCCTCTGTCATGCAATTTTTCCCGAAAAACAGCCCGCGGATAAAAAAAGATTTCTTTATAGAAATTGTATCGGATTTTGGTTTACTATATGCCAAATCTCTGCTAAAATACTACTATATTATAAATACTATCTTTCCTTTTTTCAAGCTCTATGAGGCTCTCTTTTTTTCATTCCGGCGCAAACAGGATGTTTTCCTGTTTTTGCATACAGGCACTATGAATCTTAAAGAATAGGATGTGAAATGAATGATTACAGTTGTTGGAAGTTTTGTCGTTGACCTGATGAACCGCACGCCGCATATGCCGGTGGCCGGCGAAACCGTTCTGGGCGGTCCGTTCCGCATGGGCCCGGGCGGCAACGGTCTCGTCGGCACTGCCCAGCGCGGCCGCATCGGGCATCCTCGCCCCCGCGAGCAGCAGCACGAACGCCACGACCAGCTGGATGACCACGAACAGCCCTACGAGGGCAAGCAGATCGAACCACGTGGGAAACTTGTAGCGCGGAGCGGCCGGATCGGCAGGAGC
>OLGN01001778.1_pt1 | contig 11131 bp, 10 predicted proteins | sample 1605941 | NCBI WGS metagenome assembly OLGN01 (sample SAMN03283269) | human gut metagenome | biome: human-associated habitat; material: feces | host: Homo sapiens | place: USA | collected 2013
CATGGCCGAGTTGTTTTGTCATTTTATCGGCTGTTTGATGTGGCAAGCCACATTTCGTCATTTATAAAGGAACAAAACATTAGATTTTTCGTCTATTATCGTGTAAGATATAATAGAACTTGTGTCTATAACGAAAAACGAGGTGGTGTAGTATATGAAAGCACAGTCCAAAACGATAGGAATGGCTATTGGCGTTGTTTTAATAATTGCTATATTTACTGGGGTGGTGTTGAGCAGCCGGGGTCAAGCTATTTCAAGTGAAATTTCGGGAAATTCGGAGGGAGGTGCCGCATTGTCTCTCGCAAACACGGAGGATACAGAAATTATAATAAATGAACTCGCCTCGGAAATTCCCGAAACAGGCTTCTTTGCTTTGGGCCCCGACAACTACCATGAATACACAAAAGAAGAGCTTTTTGATTACTATGGGATTGAATTTGATATTTCAAGTGTTTTCCCCGACATGATTGAGGAGAACACCGGGTCTTATGGCATCTTCAAGTTCAGCGATGGAAGCGATATGCAGGGGCATAATTTCATATGGGCCAACCCTATCGGTAATGAGAAAGTAAGTATAGAAATAATCAAAGACGGAGCACCAAAGTCGGACAATACCCAAGTAACTAACGATAGTGCGCCATTGGCCTCTACAATTTCGGGAGAAAATGTAAATATATTCCGCTTTGACAGTGACGAGCAAAGTGGATATTATGCTGAGTTCGTCCACAAAAGTCTCGGGTTTACAGTCTATGGGTACAACTTCGATAAAGATGATTTTGTCAGGATTCTATCCTACTTAATTTCTTGTTAATGTGTTGCAAACTTTGCGGAATTTGTGATATAATTACTGAACAAATTATACAAGGAGGCTCGTAAAGATGAAAATCGGAAAGAAGTTCCTCTCGTTACTGATGGGAGTTGCGGTGCTTTTGGTTTCGAGTCTGCCCGCATTTGCAGCGGAGGTTGAGACAACAGACTGTGCTTCTGTCTCTTACGACTATGTTACCGAATTTGATGATGGTGGCAAAGACTATGTTTATATCATCGACGGCGTCAAGAACCATTATCTCGTTCCCCCTGATGATTTCGACCCCTTAACCGCAACGGACGAAGAATTGGACCGTTACTGTTTTCCTGACCGTCCAGAAGCAATGGCGTTATCTGATGCGGCCAACAGTGACTACTCAGATTGGTATTCTCTGATGGCCAACTATACTGGTACTCCAGAACCTGAAATCTCAGTTTCCGTTCAGCCCGTCAATCCTGAGCCGACTGCTCCTGTGACGAGAGCAACATCGGCCACTTCCTATAATTGGTCTGGTTATGTTTCCGACCTTGGCGATTCCAGCTCCAAATTTTATACACAGGCCCAAGTGGACTATACCCAGCCGACTATTAGTGCCATTGAGTCTGGGGCAGTTACCTTAAATTCTTATTGGATTGGCTTTGGTGGTTACAATGGTTCTGAGAAGCTGGTTCAGGCTGGTACAAGTACCTATGGGAAGAGTACACACAAAGCATGGTATGAATATCTGAGCGATACTGGCGAATCTGTTTATATGCAGTATATTGACTCATTAACAGTTAGTGCTGGAGACAGTATTCATGTTTACATCACATTCCAGAAAGCTAACAACAAATTTGAATATTATATTGCAAATAACACGACTGGCAAGAGTGCCAGCGGTTATGTAGAACTTGATGCAAGCAAGCAGTTTGATGGAACTACTGTTGAATGGGTTGTTGAGAGGTGTAAATCTGGTGGTTCGTTGACATCTCTTGGGGACTATGGGACGATGACCATGAAAAATTGCAAAGCTACCTTGAACAGTTCCAATACCTGGCTGAACTTGGGCAATCTTTCCAATCTGTACAAGGTGACTATGATTGGGTATGGAGGAAACACATTGAGTAGCCCTGGAAGTATTAGTTCCGGCACACAATTTACCTGCACCTTCAAGGATTATTCTTAAAGCGATTTTCCCATTAAATATGTGTGTAGGTATTCCCTATCTGCCACTTGGTGGGCTACTGGCCTGCCAAGTGGCTTTTTTAGCGGAATAGCGATTGAGAGCAGAATCTCATATTACAATGAATTGCGGTTGCGGCGCATTTTCATCGTTTGAGATCCTGCTCTCATGTCCTTTAGACCAAAGACATGATTAGTGTAGCACGATTTGAAAAGGCTCGCAATGGGGAGATAACAAGAATCTATGGCCAAGAGGAAGTTGTGTGCCCCGTCTGTGGTGGGGCCTTAAAAGTCCATGGAACCTGCATTCGAAAGGTTCGACAAGGGGACCATACGCACCAATACCATCTGAGGGTGATGGAGTGCCGCTGTTGCGGAAAGACTCACCGGGAACTGCCGGAGGGGATTATTCCTTACAAGCGGCACGGACTGAACTCCCTTTGTGAGATTGCTGAGGCCACAGAAACCCAGCACACTTGTGAGACCTCGACTTGGCTGCGCATCCGCTTCTGGCTTGCGTGGTTTCTTTGGTATGCCCAAAATATTATGGAAGGACTGATTGCGGCAGGACAAATTCCAGTGACATTTCACCCCGGCCATTCCCTGCGCCGACGGACGGCGAGTTTTGTCCGGCTGGCGGCAAACAGTGGAAATTGGGAACAGCATCGTTCCGCCATGACAAGGAAGTGTATCCCGTCTATACTGGTGCCATCTTAAAACACAGGAGGCGATGCCAGCAATGGAAATGAAGGACAAGAAGCTCGCCACGGAGGTTGCTGAAGAGCGTATGTCCATGATTGCACCCCTGCTGTCTCAGTATATGGACGGCGGCCAGGTTGCTCAAATCCGGCAGGAAATCTGTGAGCGCAACCAGATTTCCCAGAGAACCCTGGAACGGTATCTGAGCGCATATCTGAGTGGGGGATTTGACGCCCTGAAGCCACAGAGCAAATGCCCCGAGTATAAGTACAAAATCCCACAGGAGTTGCTTGACGAAGCCATCCAGCTCCGCAGGGAACTCCCCAGCCGAAGTATCCCGACCATTATTAAAATCCTGGAGCTGGAGGGAAAAGCGGAACCTGGATTTCTAAAGAGAACCACCTTGCAGGATGCCATGAGCAGAGCCGGATATGCTCAAGAAGAACGAGCCGTACAACCCCGAACTCTACCGAAAGGGCGACCGGCCACCTGCACACCATGAGGTTTCTGTGGATGAAGCCATCTTCATCCTCCAACGCCAGGGCTATCTGGTGACCGCTCCACCTACTGCATAGCCTTTAAGCATAACTTCTTTTTTGCCCGCTCTCAGGGGGGCTTGGTTTTATGCACCCTTTTTAAAATGGCGCTTACATCACAATGTTTCAACCTTAACCTCCAATCGTGGATGTTGTGGGAAGTGTAACAGATTATAACATACCATGTCAATAGGGAGTATCTTTTTTCTTGGATAGCGCTACCTATTCCTACCGATTTGTTCACTGTAGTATTTCGGTCTGCCAATCGAGGCAAAGCCGCTTTTCCCCGTCACCACCACATTGTTCGCTCCGCTGGCGCAGTGGATGATGAGCAATTCACCGTTTGCGTCCCTGCCGCCAACAATACCCACATGGGAATTATCCGGGTAAAACACCAAGTCGCCGGGCCGAGCATCCTCCCAACTGATATCAGTACAATAGCTGTGCTGCATGGTAGCTCCTCCACCGCGGCCAATGATGTAGCTGCCGTTTGTGGCGTTATAGAATACCCAATCAACAAATCCCGAGCAGTCCAGCCCATAGGGCCGGTATGTTCCAGTGGTGGAGCTGCCTGCCGCTGTGACCTGCCGCAGCTCGCCCCATCGGGCGTCCCAGCCAATCACAAGAGATTTTCCTCCCCAAAAATAATTCACCTTGCCGACAAGAGAACAGGCGGTGCGTACCACCGCCTCGCGCTCCGGCGACAGGCCCTCCGGTAGATCGCGGAGCAGCGCCGCCGTGTCCCTGCTGACGGAGTGCACATCCTCGATCAGCTCCCGCAGGAGGTCCCGCTGCTCCAGCAGCTCGTCCAGCGCCGCGATCTGATTGCGGTTGAAATGGTAAACTGTTTTCATTTCTTCTGCCGTTTTTGCGGTGATGGTGATATAGAGATTTCGCTCCGTCCATCCGTCATCATCGCCACTGCCGGGATGGTGAATGACCTCGATGCGGTGTGCAATGGTGGTCATGTCCCAAAAGACCGCTTTCAGGCGGGCAATGCGGTCGGCATCCATGGTGGCCACATCAGTGGCGTCTACATCTGCTCCCGCCACCTTCACCGCGAACACCGCCAGAACTTCCACCCAATCGGCAGGCTGGCCGGTCACGGAGATGGAATCATAATCATCTGCCGTTTGCAGGGTTTCCAGCCGCTCATTGAACTCATAGTTGACCTGCGCCACCGCAGCAGAGATCGGCACGACGCCCGCCTCCCGGCTCTCGTTGGAAAAGAGGATGCCGAAGGGTGATGCCACGATTGCCGCCACAAGGATCACCGTCAGGAACAGCACCAGCACCACCGCACCGCTGCCTGCCGACAGGATCGAGCTGACCGCAGATGCCACACCCCGGCCCATGGCCTTTATCGCCTGCACCGCTGTTCCACTCAGCTTCTTTGCGGCATTTCCGCCGTTCTCTACAGAATCCTGAAGCATCGCCCGCTGTGCCTTTCTTTGCGCCGCCCTTGCGCGGCGCGTGATGATTGCATTGTTCGGCGCTGCGTGGTCAGTTGGTCGAACATGCATGGTGCGTGCGGCCTTGGTCATGGTCTGTCTGCTCTTGGGGGCCGGACTGCCCTTGGCCGATACCCCCGAATTGCCTTTCTGCAGAGTGGTCATTGTACCTCCACGGTCGGACGGTGGAGGTACAATGTGCCGCTCTGCTGTTCTTTTCTCGGCAAGGTTCCGCCCATAGGCGGCTTTCGCGTCCTGCGCAGCTTTTTGCCGCCCACGCTCCTGCGGGGCGGCATTTGCGCTTTTTGTACCTCCGCGATTTTGCGGAGGTACGGTCTGATTTCCGACTTCGTTTCGTGCAGCGGGTTGGGCTGAGGAGTCATATCCCATTGGTGCATTGATAGAGCCGCTTCCTGAACCAATCCCCATATCTGTCGGTTCTGTCGTGCTGTGAGTTCTTATCGCATTCTCTTTACCCTGTCGCAGCTTTCCTCGGTAGTGCTTTATCATACGCCGCGAGGCATCCGCCGCCCCAGATGCGCCACGGCGCATATTTTTCTCCACGCGGTCGGTGGCGTAACGCACGGGATCGCGGCTTTCCGGCTCCTTTTCCCGCTGCCGCTTGTCCATGTGCTGTTTCAGAAGGGAATCCGCGTCTTTAGGCGCGGGGTTCTTCAACTTTGCCTTTGGCGTGTCCATGCCGGGTTTGATCTTCAAGTCCCGCATAGCGTCAGTCCTCACCGGGGCGGGTTGACATTAGGCGGTACAGTTCTGTATTTTTGGGCAGCTCATTGGCGAAAGGCACGATGGCTCCGCCTACCTTGATGAGCCCGTGGCCAGCCGGGGCATTGTCCACATAGCTCATCTGCGTATCCGACGCACCCAGCAGGCGGGCAAGCTGCTCCCGGTCGGTGGTAGCCTGATTAAGCATCAGCAGAAACTCAGAGTTTGCGAACATCATACGCGCCGTATTGGACAGCAGACATTCCTCTACATTCTGTGTAATGCCGGTGAGCATCGCGCCGTATTTGCGGAACCGCTTCCAGCACTTGTAGAGAAATTCGCTGCTGTAATTGGTAATGCTGTGTCCGCTGCCGCTCCCGTTGGCGAAAAATAGATAGATCTCGTCGATGTAGACATGGGTGTATTTTCCCTCTCTGCGGTTCTGGATAACGCGATTGTAGATGGCGTCCAGCATCACCAGCAGGCCCACCGATTTCAGATTTTCACCCAGGTCCTGAATGTCAAAACAGAGAATACGGCTTTTTGTGTTGATATTGGTCTGATGGGAAAACACATTCAGACTGCCCACTGTGAACAGCTCCAGTGCCAGCGCGATCCGGTGTGCCTCCGGGTTGACCTGCTTCATCAGGTCATCATAGAGATTTTTCAGCGTAGGCGGCTTGCCCTGATAGTTTTTCAGATATTCCCGGTAGATGTTGCCCACACTACGGTCGATGATGGACTTCTCCTGCGGCTCGATCTTGTCCGCGCCCATGAGCTGCTCATACAGCGACATGATAAACTCGGACTTCATCACCAGCGGCTCTTTGCCATCCCCGTAACCCTCGGACAAATCCAGCGCATTGATGTGACAGCCGTTTGGGTCAGAGGCAGAAATGGTGATGACCTCGCCGCCCAATGCCCGTACCAGCTCGCCATATTCGCGTTCGGGATCGACGATAATGATGTCATGGTCGGTAGAAAGCGCCAATGCTGTCATTTCCTGCTTTGCCGCCATGCTTTTGCCGGAGCCGGAAACGCCGGTAATAAAACCGTTGCCGTTGAGCAGGTTTCCTCGGTTGCAGATGATGAGATTGTGCGACACGGCGTTGACGCCGTAGTAAATACCGCCCGCGTCCTGGATCTCCTGCGACTTGAAGGGCATGAGAACGGCGGTACATTCCGTGGTCAGGGTACGGGTGGCGTCAATGCGCTTGAGGCCGAGGGGCAGCACCGTGTTCAGCGCGTCCTCCTGCTGGTAGCGCAGAATGTTAAACTGACAGCCCCGCGCCCGCCCGATGGCTTGTAAGGCTTCGGTGTCCTGGTCGAGCTGTTCGAGGTTATCTGCCAAATGCGTCAGCGTCACCAAAGCCAGCATCATGCGCTGGTCGCGGCTCATGAGGTCGTCCATGAATTCCTTCGTTTCGCTCCGCATCTGCTCCAAGTCATAGGGAATATTGGCGGTAAAATTGTTGCTCTGATTCTGCCGCTGCTGCCAGCGGGTAATATCCGATTCCACGGACATAATGCGCTTGCGAATATCGCTCACTGCTTCGTCCATGGCCACGGGAATAATGTCAATAGAAAGCATCATGTTCCGAGGATAGTCCATCAGCTCCGTGATCATCGCGTCAGAAATGAAGCTGGCATATTCCCGCAGGAACAGGGTGCGCCCCACATGATCGCCCAACTCATAGTGATTTTTTGAAAGGAAATACAGTCCGGGGCGATGCAGTCCCGGAAGTCATGCCCCCTTCGCATGGTGTCCTCCAAATTGAACCGGAATAGCTGTTCCTCGCCAGGGCGATAGAAGTCGTGCAGAAGCCGCAGGCGGTCATTGACTGTGATCTCACGGACGCTGGAGGACATACGGGAAAGTCCCGTGGTGAGGTCAGTTCCGACGCGGGAGAAGAATGCACGGGCCTCCTCCACACTTTTCTTCTCCGCCGAAACGGTGATGTACTTCTCCTGAATGAGATTGTTGCTCTCCGCCGCCTTGCCCAAAACAAGCGCGTTATACTCGTTGCGGTAGAGGTCACGGCGGTCGCCCTGCATGGGCATGAGCAGCGTCCGACCGAAGTCCTTTTGATTGAGCTGACGGTTAAAGAGCGTGATTTTTGCCGTGGCTCCGATGGGCAGCGAGTTCAGGAAGGAGCAGTAGGTCATAAAAAGTTCCCGCTGCTTTTCCGGGGAGGCCACGGCATAATTGACATCAAAAAAGCGCCAAGTTTTTGAAAACTTGCCGCTTACCTGAAACACGCCGTCTTGATAAATACGTTTGATGGGAATAGATTTCTGGACGCTGTGGGGAACGGAAAAGGCGTCCCGCTCCGCGCTGTGCCGATGCTTGAAAAAGATCAATGTTTCTTCACCTCGAGTTTCGTCGCTTCTTCATAGTAGTTTTCCGCTTTCCAGACACGCTTGCCTGCCATGATGACCTCAGATTTCAGCCATGCCCATAAAAATCGCTCCAGCGTGAGGCCGTTATACTGAAAAAAGCCCGCAGCGGCCACGGGAGCCGCGCCGACAATGCACACCCAGCTCACCGTTTCCCGGTCCAACACTCGGCTCAGGCTGAAATACAGCACCACGGCAACGCCCACCGCCAAAACGGAACAGATGAATTGCCGCACGGACAGGCCGAAAAAGAGCGTTTCACGGTAGGCACGAATTTCCTTGTTGATTTTGATTTCCATAATCAATCTCCTAAAAAAGAAAAGCAAGTAGCGATGGGCTACTTGCTTTTCCTGTCTATTTAATAAAATGTATCGATGCTTCTATCAAGCTCCATGGCTATGTAAACTTCCATAGCAGAACAGGTGATATAATATGAGCGCGATTACGATTTGTCAACAAAAAAATGTGGTTTTTTATATGTTCTACAAGCTGAACAAAAAACCACAATCTCAGCATTTCGTTAGATGTTATCGTAACTCACATTATAGTTTTAATCCTCGTCAGCGGCACCGATCCTGCGTTTTTCTGTTCTTCTCAAATTTGGCAACGGCTGACTTGTCGTAAAACTTCATAGCATCTATTCCGTCGTACTCTTCTTTTTTCACCAGATAATTTCTTGTGATGCCGTGCTTTTTACAATAGTTCAGATACCTTTGCATTCCCTTCCAGCAGGAATTTTTCTTATCTCGATTCTGCTCATCAGCCAGATATTCCGTTGCATTCCAAGCGGTGCAATGGAAAAGATCAGATACCGATAAAATCAAGTATCCTTGCTCCAGTTTTCCAAAGAAGTCTCCTTCCACATCAAACAAGGTCAAGTCATACCACATAGCCTGCTTCTGCCTGATTCGCGGCTCGTCTCTCCAAACCTGAAATTGAAGTTCAAGCCCCATATCCTCAACAAATGCATGAGCGATCACCTCTTTCGGAAAAGCATCGCCCTTAACCATGATACAGCCCAAAATGTACTCCTCGTTGCCGTACTCGTCGCGTCTTTGCTGATACTCTTCCGTTCGTTTCAGCTCCCGCTCCACGATACGGACGATCTTCTCACGGTAATTATCCATAAACGTCTCCTTTATAATCCAAGCATTTCCTTTGCAATATGGTCAGCGGACTTCACCAGGCCCACCAGCACCAGCAAATTAAATATGACCTCGCCCAAATAGCTCCACACCTGCGTCACTACGGAGGCACTGCTATCCACCACCGGCGTACCGCTGGAGGAAAAGGCCGAAAAGATGATGCAGGCCAGAACGATCACCGCACCCTCCATGCACACGCCCACATAACTCCGCAGAAACGCCTTGCCGAAATGGGAAGTCCCCTCTCCGGCAAAGGATGCCAGTGCCACCGGGGATAGTGCGGCATACATATAAATCTTAAAAAAGCGCCCATAGACGGTGAGGATCATAATGAACGCCAGCACTGTGATCATCAGGCTTCCCAGCAGTGTCACCAGCCAAAGCGGGATACTCGCCAAAAAGCCAACATCACCAATGGCGTCTGCGATCTCCTGCGGCAACGCCACGGATGCGCCGGTCAAGCCGCCTACGCTGCCCGCCGCCGTTGCCACAATGCCGTTGCACACATCAAATACATCTACCAGCAAATCCATGCCGTAGGTGATACCCAGCTTTGCCAGCACAAAGTAGATAAAGTGCCGCAGCAAATGCTCCGGCCTTTGAAAGTCCCGAAAGCCGGAGGCACTGCGAAAGATACCGATGGCAAAGAACAGCACCAGCAGCCCGTAGCCGATGGCCTGCATCCCGCCGTTGATGGTCACAATGGTCTGCCAGATGGTGCCACCCTTGAAGGTCTGGGGTGATTCCGTCAGCAGTGACCACATTTCCGTCATTTTACTATTCCAAACGCCAAAGGCGTTGGTCAGGTTTTCTACGATCCAGTTATTATCCAAATGAAAATCACCTCCCACAAAGGAGCCGGGAGATCCGCCGCAAGGCAGTATCTCCCGGCTCTTTTTATCAGATCGCGCCGATGGCGGTCAGAATTTCCTTTGCAAAGGCGATCATTAAGCCACCAAACAGGCAGAGGAAGCCCTGCGTTCTCTGGCTGGCATCGTGGGACTGGATCGACATACCCACCTGCACGATGCCCCAGCCGAGAATGATCACGCCCAGCGCCTTGATGATGCTGAAGATAAAATCGGAAAGGTTATTGACAATATCCAGCGGATCGCCGCCAGCCGCCATCGCAGGCGTAGCGCAGCAAAGGCAGAGAACAGCAGCCCCAGCCGCCGTCCAATAGCATTTTTTCACCTTACTCAGTCTTGTCGGGTTTGAAATCTTTTTCTTTTTCAGATAATTCATGTTCTGTATCCTCCATATCAATAAATTCGTAATCGTCCAAAGACCGGAACGCATAGGGCAGGTCAGGCAGTGCGTAATCCGGCGCGCCCTGCGGCTTGTGGATATAAGGCTTTGCCTTACCGTCCGTCGTCAGCTTAATGTTGGGGTGTCGCTTGATGTTGTACTTTTTGTCCAGTACAGGATCTTCCCCTCGTATAAACAGGATCGCTTTATGGGTGTCCAATTTTCGCACCTCGTCAATGGTCATCAGGTCGCGGCCCGTCTGTTGGAAGTTGGTAGAGCTGGAGCCGCTGCGCCCCTTCGTCTGCCCCCGTGTGCGGGTGGCGATGGTCTCCTTGCCCAGCAGCTTCACGATAAACTCCAACGAAGTCGGCTCATTGCCGCCGCCGAGGAACAACAGCGTATCGCAGTTGCCGATGATGCTTTCCCATTCCTTTTCGTACAGCGCCTTGATCTGCTGAATGTTCTGCACGATGATGTTCAGCCCAATATTGTAGCTGCGGCAGGTAGCCAGAATCTTCGGATAGCTCTCCGGCTGGGCCACATTTGCCCATTCGTCCTGAATGACACGCACCGGCACAGGCAGACGCCCGTTGTGCTTCTCGTCCGCCCTGCGGTAAAGCGCCTGAAAGCATTGGGTGTAGAGCATTCCCACAAGGTAGTTCATGCTGCTGTCATCAACAGGGATCACGCAGAAGATGGCTTTTTTCTTCTCGCCCAAACTGCCAAAGTCCATCTCATCCACCATTGTCATTCTGGCATACTGCGGGATATTGAAGGTGGCCAGCCGCACGGCGGCGCTTACCAAAATGGATTTTGCGGTTTTCCCCGCCGCCTGCTTGAAAGCCTTATATTGTTTCACCGCCACATGGTTGGGCTGTCCTTCTTCCAATGCCCGAAAGAGCATATCCAGCGGGCTGCGGTATTGATCGTCCTCCTCCCGCACATCGGCAAAGTTCATCATAT
>OLGN01001784.1_pt1 | contig 11116 bp, 10 predicted proteins | sample 1605941 | NCBI WGS metagenome assembly OLGN01 (sample SAMN03283269) | human gut metagenome | biome: human-associated habitat; material: feces | host: Homo sapiens | place: USA | collected 2013
GCATACAGCATAGAATAACAGTAATAAGGATAGTGATATATGAAAAGCAAATATGTGAAAAAGCACGAATGTGTCATAATCGGCGGCGGTGCGGCTGGAATGATGGCGGCAGTACAGCTTGCAGGTTATGGAATAGATAACTGCATAATAGAACACACAGGAAAGATTGGAAGCAAGATATTACAGACAGGCAATGGCAAGTGTAATTTTACTAATCTTAATATGAGCAGTGAAATGTATCAGAATAAAGATAACAGACTTGTTATGGAAGTTATTGATAAGTTTGATGTACAGCATACGCTTAAATTCTTTAAAAGTATAGGCGTATATTATACACAAAAGGATGGTTATGTATATCCACATTCTAAGACAGCCGCTTCATTACAGAATGCATTAAGATTGGCAATAAAGAACGCTGGCATTAAGGTTAATATGGATACTGTCATTAATAAGATTTATAAGAAAGAAGCTGATGGAAAGGATGTGTTCGTTCTTGAATGTGACGGTATAGACTTTATAGCAGATACAGTAATTATTGCAACAGGTTCAAAGGCTTCGCCAAAGACAGGCTCAGATGGTTCGGGTTATGAGCTTGTAAGACAGCTTGGAATTGATATTGTAAAGCCACTTCCCGCACTTGTACAGCTTGTATGCGGTGACAAAGCTGTATGTAAGCTTGGTGCAGGTGTAAGAAGCTATGGAAGCATAGAGCTTTGGGTTGACGGACAGTGCGTAGCAAATGATACAGGAGAAATCCAGTATACAGATTATGGAATATCAGGAATACCGGTATTTCAGGTAAGCAGATTTGCAGTAAAAGCTATAGATGAGAACAGGGAAGTCAAGGCTGTTATTAATATGATACCTGATATAACAGATAGTGATATAGAAGATATTTTCAACAGGCGAATTATAGCAGAAGGTTATAAGACGTTAGAGCAGTTCTTTGAAGGGCTTATTAATAAAAAGCTTGTTGCTATGATAGCGGCAAGATGCAAAATAAGCGAAAGTAAGCACATAGCAGATATTGATATTGAAAAAATGCGACATATTATTGAAACTATGACACATTTTGGATTTGTTATAACAGGTGATAAAGGATTTGATTATGGTCAGGTGTGTCAGGGCGGAGTTGCTCTTGATGACATTGACATAAGTAATATGGAATGTAAAAAGGTAAAGGGTGTGTTCTTTGCTGGTGAGGTTGTTGATGTTGACGGCAAATGCGGTGGCTATAACCTGCAATGGGCGTGGAGTTCGGCATACTTAGCGGCGGCAGGAGTAAAGGAAAGGATAAATAATTGAAACAGGAAAAAGTAATAAGAATTAATAATATAAAATTAAAACCAGACCACACAGAGGCTGAGCTTTTAAAGGCAGTTAAGAAAGCACTCAGGTTAAAGAATAACTGTGATATAAAGTCCGACATTATAAAGAGGTCTATAGATGCAAGACATAAGCCTGACATTATGTATGTATACAGTGTTGATGTGAAGAAGCTTGTTATCAATAATAAAGATACGGATTTGAAAGCGTTTGCAAAGAAAACAGCCAATAATAATATTACATATAATGAGAAGGTTATATATGAGTTTCCATATGGCAGAATTAATAATTATGAGGGCGCAGGAATTAAGGAAGAAGACAGGCCTGTTATAATCGGCTTTGGACCAGCGGGAATGTTTGCGGCACTTAAGCTTAGCGAGGCTGGACTTATGCCTGTTGTATATGAGCGTGGGGACAGTATTGAAGAAAGACACAGAAAGGTTGATGAGTTCTGGAATACAGGAAAGCTTGATACACAGTCAAATGTGCAGTTCGGTGAAGGCGGAGCAGGAACATTTTCAGACGGAAAGCTTAATACAGTAATAAAAGACCCTACAGGACGAATAAGAAATGTTCTTGAAATGTTCGTAAGATTTGGTGCTTCATCAGAGATATTATATTCTAACAAGCCGCATATCGGTACAGATGTTCTGATTGATGTTGTAAGCCAGATGCGTCAGGAGATCATTTCGCTTGGCGGTGAATTCTGTTTTCATACACAGGTCACAGATGTTGATCTGACATCAAAAACACTGAAACTTGTTCACCTCTCAGAGAATTCCGCAGAAGAAGAAGTATCTGCCGGAGCAGCCGTTTTTGCGATCGGTCACAGCGCCCGTGATACATTTGAAATGCTTTATAAGCATCAGATTCCGATGCGCGCAAAATCATTTGCCGTCGGAGTCCGTATCGAACACCCACAAACATTGATCGATCATTCTCAATATGGAAGAGATCGGGGAAATGATCTTCCGGCAGCAGCATATAAACTAACCGAGAACTTGGACAATGGAAGAGGAGTCTATACTTTCTGTATGTGTCCGGGTGGATATGTTGTAAATGCTTCTTCTGAAGAGCATCGTCTTGCAGTCAACGGAATGAGCTATCATGACCGTGCCGGAGAAAATGCAAACAGTGCTGTGATCGTCACAGTTACTCCGGATGACTTCGGTTCTGACCATCCGCTTGCCGGAATTTCTTTCCAGCGCAGCTTAGAAGAAAAAGCTTATCAGGCAGGACAGGGAAAAGTTCCTGTCCAACGTTTTGGCGACTTTAAAGAAAATCAGATTACAACTTCTTATGGTATGGTTCATTCTTGCATAAAAGGAGCTTCTGTCTTTGGAGATGTACGTGGTATCTTTCCAGAAGAAATCGCACAGTCGCTTGAGGATGGAATCACAGCAATGGATCATAAGATTCATGGTTTTGCAGATAATGATGCATTATTATCCGGTGTAGAGAGCCGAACTTCTTCCCCTGTAAGAATTGAAAGGGATGAGAACTTTGTCTGTGCTTCCTGTGACTGGATCTATCCATGTGGTGAAGGGGCCGGATATGCCGGTGGAATCACTTCCGCAGCGATGGACGGAATGAAGGTCGCCGAGGCAATCATTCAAAAATATAAATCTTAATCATTTATGAAATTTGTGGTTTTTTGGTATCTTCTCTATACACTTTTTTGAAACTGTGCTAAAATAAATCGTTGTATTATGTCATCGCAGTGATATGATTCACATGGAAAATAGAAATACAGAAACAATCAAAATGATGTATCTTGAAGACCGTCCTTATGAAAAATGTGAGCAGTACGGTGCAGAACATCTGACAGATGTGGAACTTTTAGCTGTTTTACTTCGTACCGGAACGAAAGGGGAGAATTCGCTTCGGCTTGCCCAGAAGATTCTGCATCCACCATTTGGCTCTGAAGGACTTCTCAGCATCCCACAGTGGTCTATGGAACAACTGCTGAAGATCAAAGGAATCGGAAAGGTAAAATCCATCCAGATTCTTTGTCTGGCAGAACTTGCAAGACGTATGGCGAAAGCAGAAGCCTCACTGGGATTGGATTTTTCCTCCCCGGACAGTATTGCACGTTATTATATGGAGGATCTTCGGCATAAGAAACGGGAAGTAATGAAGCTTTTGCTTCTGAATACCAGATCCAGGCTGATCAGTGAGATGGATGTTTCAACAGGAACTATAAATTCCACACTTGTTTCTCCACGGGAACTGTTTGTGGAAGCTTTGCAGAAGAATGCTGTATCCATTATTCTTTTGCATAATCATCCGAGTGGAGATCCGACACCAAGCAAAGAAGATCTTCTGACAACCCGGCGCGTCCGTGAAGCAGGGGCTTTGATCGGTATAGAACTTCTCGATCACATCATTATTGGAGATAATTGTTATTTCAGTTTAAGGGAGAAAGGATTCTTTTCTCAAGAATCTGCAAATAGATAAGGGGATGGAGTGTATTTATGGCCAGGAATGTATATGGGTTAGATCTTGGAACTTATGATATCAAGATTTTTGATAAGAAAAAAGACCGCATATGGCATGCCAAGAATGTAATTGCCATGAAAGATAAAAAATATATTTTTTCTGTCGGAGACGATGCTTATGAGATGTACGAAAAGGCTCCGGGAAATATACAGATCATATTTCCGATGAAGAATGGTGTCATTGCCCGTTTTGATGACATGCAATATCTTCTCGGAGATCTTTTGAAGGAAGAGCGTCCGTTTATCCGTGGGGCAGAATATGTGATCGCTGTTCCTACAGATGTCACAGAAGTAGAAAAGAAGGCTTTCTATGATCTTGTGCTTCATTCTGAAGCGAAAGCAAAATCAGTAAGAATTGTAGAGCGCGGTCTTGCAGACGGACTTGGACTTGGGATTGATGTTCTGGAAGAACCAGGAGCTTTTATCGCCAATTTAGGTGGAGGGACAACAGAACTTTCCGTTCTTTCCTACGGTGGTATTGTTATGAACCGTCTGCTTAAGATCGGTGGCGAACAGCTGGATAGTGCGATCGCCAATCTTGTCCGTCATTCTAAAGATTTTATAATCGGACGTCCGACTGCCGAACGACTGCGGAAAGAATTTGGAGTTTTTGACCAGTCCACCGGAAGCTTTCTTACTGTATACGGCAGAGATATGATGCGCGGCGGTCCGTCGCACATTGACATTCCAATCAGTCTTGTACGGGCAGCGATCAAAGAACCTTTGAGAGAATGTGTACAGGCCATTCATTCCATGCTCGACCGTACGCCTCCCGATGTCCGGAGAAATATTAATAAAAACGGGATTTATATTACTGGAGGACTTGCTAATCTGCGAGGGATTTCTACTTATCTGGAAGAAAGTATCGGTCTGCCGGTTCACATGAAAACAGACCCTGAACTCTGTGCCGTCAAAGGTCTGCAGAGGATCATACTGAATAAGACCTTGTATAGAAAATTAAGTTACTCCATGTTAGACGAAGATTATAGGTGGTTAAGATAATATGAAAAAAAAGAAGAATCAGACTTCTGTTATGAACAGATATTTACTTATAGGACTTTTTGTTTTCTGCATTTTTATGATGCTGTTATCTTCCTTTTCAGACAAAGTAGGAGGTCCATTTAAAGTTGTTGCAAATGTAACCGTTATCCCTCTTCAGCAGGGAATCAATCAGATTGGTGGCTGGATGGGAGATATGAAAGACAATTTCCAAACTCTGAAACAGGTACGCGCAGAAAATACAAAGCTTCAGAAACAGGTTGACTCTCTGATTACAGAAAATAACAATCTGCAGCAAGAACGTTATGAGCTTCAGAGACTGCAGGAATTATATCAGTTGGACAAGAACTATGCGGATTACAAAAAAACTGCTGCGCATGTAATCGGGAAAGATTCCGGAAACTGGTTCAGTACATTTACCATTGACAAAGGAAGTAAAGACGGTATTGCCACAGATATGAACGTAATGGCCGGAAGCGGTCTTGTCGGCATTGTCACAGAAGTTGGTCCAACCTGGGCAAAAGTCCGTTCTATTATCGATGATTCAAGTAATGTAAGTGCAATGGTACTTTCTACTTCTGACCGTTGTATCGTAAGTGGAGATCTGTCACTTATGAGTGATAACCAGATTCGTTTTGGTCAGATGGAAAATAATGATAATACGGTTTCTGTCGGAGACCAGATCGTCACTTCTTATATTAGTGATAAATACCTGCAGGGAATCCTGATCGGATATGTCAGTGAAGTAACGGTCGACTCTAACAATCTGACTCGTTCCGGATATATTACACCGGCTGTAGATTTTAAAAATCTTCAGGAAGTTCTTGTTATCACAACAACGAAAGCGGATTTGGTTGGATCCAATCAGAGCGAATAGGAGTGAATACTCATGAAATTAATGAAATTTAAAAGAGTTGCTGTAACTGTACTGATCGTACTTGCAGCATATCTGCTCCAGTGTACCTTATTCAATCATCTGGAACTTGCCGGAATTAAACCTAACCTGATTCTGATTGTCACAGCATCCTTTGGTTTTATGCGTGGGCAGAAAGAAGGAATGCTGGTCGGTTTCTTTGCCGGCCTTATCACAGATATTCAGTTTGGTACAATTTTGGGATTTTATGCATTACTTTACCTGGTAATCGGTTTTGTAAACGGATTATTTGAACAGCTTTATTTTGATGAAGATATCAAGCTGCCGTTATTTTTAATTTCTGTCAGCGAATTTCTCTACGGTATCATCATTTATTTGCTCATGTTCATGTTGCGAAGTGATTTTAACTTTTTATATTATCTCAACCGCATCATCGTTCCTGAACTGATTTACACAATCGTGATCACACTGGGATTATACCCACTGATTTTATTTATTAACCACAAACTTGAAGCAGAAGAAAAAAGGAGTGCAAGTAAATTTGTTTAGAAATATTTTAGACCGTCTGAAAGAAGCCGGAGCTTACCTGATGCAGTCAAGACTCGTTACTTTGATCATTATATTTTGTGTCAGTTCTTCCATCCTGATCGGAAGATTATTCTATCTTCAGATCGTAAAAGGGTCTGATTATCTTGAAAACTACGAATATTCTATCCGCCGGACGACATCCGTTGCAGCAACACGCGGAAATATTTATGACCGTAATGGAAATCTGCTGGCTTATAACCAGCTGGCTTATTCCGTGACAATTAATCTGTCAACCGTTGAAAACTCCATCACAACAGATAAACGTTCTGAAAAAAATGCGGCATTAAATAAAATTCTGGATCAGGTTCTTTCTATCGTAGAATCAAATGGAGATTCTGTTGTTTCAAGTTTTGGTATCATCCTGGATTCCTCCGGAACCTATCAGTTTACACAGTCAAGCGATACCCAAAAGCTCCGTTTTATTGCAGATGTCTATGGAAAAAGAACAATAGATGAGCTTACAGAAAAGCAACAGAACCAAAGTGCAGCAGATATCATTCATTATCTTTGTACCGATGAAAAATATGGATATGGCCTTGATGACAGCACATTAGAGCCTGCTTATATTTTAAAGATCATCAACATGCGTTATGCAATGGCATTAAATGCATATCAGCAGTATATTGATACAGTTCTTGCATCCGATGTAAGTGACGAAACAGCAGCAGCAATTATGGAGAATAAGGACGTTCTTACCGGTGTTGACATTTCAGAAGATTCTATCCGAAAATATACCGATGGAATGTATTTTGCATCTATTATCGGATATACCGGACAGATTTCCCAGGATGAATACGATGCGCTGGACAAGGATGAAAAGAAAAAGTACTCTCTGTCTGATATTGTAGGAAAGGCCGGCATTGAACAAAGCATGGACAATGTCCTTCAGGGCACAAAAGGTGAAAAAACCGTGTATGTAGATAACCTCGGACGTGTAACTGATACTGTCAGCCGGAAAGATCCTGAAGCCGGAAATGATGTATATCTGACGATTGATAAAAATCTTCAGGAAAGTACTTATAAACTTCTGGAAGAGAAGATTGCCGGAATTGTTTTATCCAAACTACAGAATGTTCTGGAATACGATACATCCAGTGTAGATGACTCTAAGAATCTGATCATCCCGGTCAGTGATGCATATTATAATCTGATTGGAAATTCCGTCATCGATTCCGGACACTTTTCAAGCAGTGATGCAAAAACTGCCGAGCAGCAGGTTTATTCCATTTTTCAGGAAAAGAAGACGGCGACGATTTCCGAGCTCGAATCAGAACTTCAGAACTCACAGGCCAGCGCATATACAGATCTTTCCAATGAAATGAAAGCATATATGGATTACATCTGTGATACCCTGCTGACAAAGGATACAGGCATCCTTATGTCAGATCAGATTGATAAGAATGATGCTACTTATATTGCATGGGCAAAAGATGAAACGATCAATTTATATACTTACCTGAATTATGCGATTTCTAAAAACTGGATTGATACTTCCAAGCTTGGAAGCAGTTCTTATTCCAGTTCAGAAGAGATTTATCAGGAGATTTTAAAATATTTAAAAGAATATTTAGCAGATGACAGTAATTTCGACAAACTTCTCTACAAATATCTTATAAAATCAGGTAGTGTTACTGGTGAACAAGTTTGTGCTATCGTATATGAACAGGGTATTCTTCCTATGGATGACTCGACCTATAACGGATTACTCAACGGAAAGACAAATGCTTTTTCCTGGATCAAGAGCAAGCTGGAAAGCCTTGAGCTTACACCTGGTGAACTGGCACTTGAGCCATGTTCTGCCGGTGCAGTTGTAACAAATCCAAATACCGGAGAAGTTTTAGCATGTGTTTCTTATCCTGGATATGACAATAATCGTCTCTCAAACGTAATGGATCGTTCTTATTATGTGAAGTTGAGCATGGGTATGTCACGTACCTTCTACAACAGAGCGACTCAGGAGAAGACAGCACCAGGTTCTACTTATAAAATGCTTTCTTCTGTAGCCGGTCTGACAGAAGGGGTAATTAATGGAAACTCCTATATCAGTTGTTCAGGTGTATTTGATAAGATCACACCAAGTCCAAAATGCTGGATTTATCCAAGTGCTCATGGAAGTCTGAATGTAGTAGGTGCACTGCAGCATTCCTGTAATGATTTCTTCTATGAAGTTGGTTATCGTCTTGGACAAGACTCGAATGGTAACTATGACAGTGATACCGGTCTTGAAAAACTGGCAAAATATGCAAAAATGTTTGGATTTGACCAGACATCAGGAATCGAAATTCCTGAATCACAACCTCAGATTTCTGATTCTGACTCTGTTCGATCTGCCATTGGACAGGGTACCAACAACTATACTGTCAGCCAGATCAACCGTTATGTGACAGCTGTTGCGAACAGAGGAACTGTTTACAGTCTTTCTCTCATTGATAAAACAACCGATTCGAATGGAAAACTGATCAAAGATTATACTCCGGAAGTTGTAAATCAGATGGATGAGATCAGCTCAAGTACATGGGATCTGGTACACAATGGAATGGAAAGCATGGTAAAAAGCAGCTCCACCTTTGCCGGAATGGATATTTCCATGGGTGGAAAAACCGGAACTGCCCAGTATAGTAAGATACATGCAGATAATGTTCTGTTTGTCGGTTATGCGCCGGCAGATTCACCTGAAATTTCAATTGCTGTCCGCATTGCAAATGGATATGCATCTACCTATGCAGCTGAAATTGGAAGAGATATCACAAAAGTGTACTTCAATCCAGAATCCGCCGATGAACTGCTTCAAGGATATGCTTCTTCTTTAGGAACTGCAGGAGCCGGTGATTAATTAAGATAACGAAAGGGGATGGGATCATGAGTGAACTGGTAACAATAAAAAGCAGTCATTCCGGTATAGAGCTGCGGCTTAATGCCGAACTCCCATTCCCGGATCTTTTGAAAGCTGTAGAAGAGAAATTCCGACAATCTGCTGATTTTTTCAAGAATGCAAAGATGGCAGTTTCATTTAGCGGAAGGACACTTTCCATCAGCGAAGAGGAGCAGTTAATACAGGTTATTACGCAGACGACAAACCTTGAGATTATCTGTATCATTGATCATGATGAACGCAAGGAACTGATCTACAAAAGAGCTGTAACGCAGTGTTTATCTGAACGTGAAAAATCAGATGGACAATTCTATCGCGGAACATTAAAGCGAAGACAGCTTCTTGAATCCGAATCCAGCATTGTGATCTTAGGAGATGTTGAATTCGGAGCTAAAGTAGTTGCAAAAGGAAATATTATCATTCTCGGTACTCTCTATGGATCTGTTCATGCGGGAGCTGCCGGTGACAGGAATGCTTTTATCATTGCTCTCTCCATGCAGCCGCAGCGACTTGTAATCGGAGATATTGAAGCAAAACGTCAACTGATCTATCAGGACAGCCTTTCCATCAACGGACCGCAAATTGCAGTTGTTGACGGAAAAAGAATTTACCTTGATCCACTGATAGAATAAATCTTTGGAAAGACATAAGCATGGGAAATAGGAGGAATATTCAACATGGGTGAAGTAATCGTCATTACATCGGGAAAGGGCGGTGTTGGAAAAACAACAACAACAGCGAATATTGGAATTGGTCTGTCTTCAGCAGGAAAAAAAGTTCTTGTAATTGATACAGATCTCGGACTTCGAAATCTGGATGTTGTTCTTGGACTTGAAAATCGTATTGTCTACAATCTTGTTGACGTCATTGAAAGCAAATGTCGTCTGAAACAGGCAGTGATCAAAGATACGCGATTTGAAAATCTGTACCTGCTCCCATCTGCCCAGACAAAAGATAAGACAAGCGTATCACCGGAACAGATGAAAAAACTGATTGACGAACTAAAAGATGATTATGACTTCATTCTTTTAGATTGTCCGGCAGGAATTGAACAGGGCTTTAAAAATGCAATTGCAGGCGCACAGCGTTCCATTGTTGTTACAACACCTGAAGTTTCCTCAATTCGTGATGCTGACAGAATTATTGGATTACTTGAAGCTTCCGGAATCCGGAAAAATGAACTTCTGATCAATCGTCTGCGCGTTGACATGGTTCGCAGAGGTGATATGATGTCTGTAGAGGATGTCACGGAGATTCTTGCGATTGATCTGCTTGGAGTCATCCCTGATGATGAGTCTGTTGTTGTTGCAACCAATCAGGGAGAACCAGTAGTCGGCGAAGATTCCTTAGCCGGAAAATGCTACCAAAATATCTGTAGACGTCTGTTAGGAGAAGAAGTTCCGATTTCCGATTTTAATCATAAACCCGGACTTCGCAGTAAACTCTCCAGTCTTTTTCATAAGAACTAGGAGGTCACATTATGAGTGTACCTTCTGTTACAATTGCAAAAGACAGGTTGCGAAATTTGCTAATTACTGACAGAATTCAATGTACACCCGATATGATAGAATTTCTGACATCGGATTTATATCAGACGATTTCTAAATACATAGAAATCTCCCCGGAACAATTTGATGTCAAAATAACACGCACGGATATACATATAAAATATACAGGAGAAAATCATTGAAATTAAAGTTACCAAACCATATGGTGATTCGATGATTTCTAAAATTATGGATTTGGTGGAAAATGCTACTAGCAGTAAAGGAAAAGTTGAAATTTGAAAAACGCCTTCTGAAGCACAGAAAAATACACAAAAAAATCATAACATTAATAAGAAATTAAATAATCAAAATAAAATTTAATTAACAATATTTTTAATAAAAACACCTATTAAAAACAATAATAATGTTATTAAGGGGTGTTTTTTTGTATGTTATCATTATGGGAAGATAG
>OLGN01001785.1_pt1 | contig 11108 bp, 14 predicted proteins | sample 1605941 | NCBI WGS metagenome assembly OLGN01 (sample SAMN03283269) | human gut metagenome | biome: human-associated habitat; material: feces | host: Homo sapiens | place: USA | collected 2013
GGTTCCGGCTATGGTCCCGGCATCGGGCCGGGCTACGATAAGTTGGTTCTGATTGTCTCTCGAGCGTCCGGCGCGCCGCTGATTGCCAACGCCTTGCTCTATGCCGGGCAGCTGGTGCGGGGCGGTCTATGGAATGTGGCGAAGGACGAATATGAAAAAGCCGAACGGGCGGGCCTGAGTTCCTTGCTGGAGGCGCGCAAGGGTTCCGCTCCGGCGGCCGACGCCGGGGAGGTCCAGGCGCCTCCGGCAGAGCCGGTTACCGCCAGCATTCCGGGCATTGACGTGATGGACCTGGAGGATGCGGTGAAGGTGCTTTGGCGGGCCGGGATTTATGCCGAGTCCGGGATGGGCTGTACAGGTCCTCTGGTGATGATGAGCCCTGCCAATCTGGAAAAAGCCAAAGCCCTGCTGCAGCAGGCGGGCTATCTGGGATAGGAGGCGCCTCATGAAGGTTTATGATCGAATTGCCGCATGTGAAAAGGAACTGACGACAGAGGAGCTGATTGCTCTGATGTCTGCCGGGAACCGGCAGGTGGATTTGGTTTTTTCGGAAAAGAGGTCTGATGAGGACGGTTATCTGAGCTGGGATGCGGAAAACTGGACCTGTGTGGACGGCAAGCGGTTCTACGCCAATAAGGCCACATATGCCCAAATGCGCCGGGTGTCGGATGATCTTTGCCGGTTGCGGGGCCTGTCGGTAATCGCCCAAGAGAACGGCCGCAGCCAACACTATGGGCAATGGATCGCGGAGCAGGCCGGAGCCCCCACCTGGCGCAGCGCCATCCGGGCGGATGTGGACAGGGCCATCGCCCAAAGCATGACCTGGAACGCCTTTCTTTCCAACCTGGAACGGCAGGGGTATGGGATCAAAGCCGGCGTAAAGCATACGGCGGTGCGCCCGCCCGGGAAGGAACGCTTTGTGCGCCTTCGCTCCCTGGGGGACGCATATACGGAGGAAGCCATCCGAAACCGCATCCTGGGGCAAAGACGCCCTGTTTCGCCCCCGATACGGCCCGCACAGCCCCGGCGGGTTCGGATACAAGGGTCGTTCCGCCTGTATAAAATCACCTGGAAGGGCCTGCGGGCTTTGTACTATCACTACCTAATGTTACTGCGAAAGGCGCGGCGGCAAGATAGCCCCGCGCCCTTCGTTTTGCGGGAGGATCTTCGCTACATGCAGGCTATTTCCCGGCAAGCGCAATTTCTCCACCAATATGCCATCGATACTGCGGAGCAGCTGGCGGTCCACCGGGCGGATTCCGACGGGCGCATCCTGCTGCTGTGCAGGGAGCGCAAACAGCTTCAAAATGCGCGGCGGCACAAGGGCCTTCAAGGGGAACGAAAAGAGGAAATCGAGGCACGGCTCCATGCTATCCACGGCCAGCTGAAAGCATTGCGGGCGGAGATACGCCTGTGCGACGCCATCCTCATCCGATCCGTACAGATCAAGGAGAATCTTAAAAAAGCCAAGCAACAAGAAACGGAGGTGTTATTCCATGAGCCAGACGGGCGAAGCAGCGGAACAAATCGTGAATATGGCCACCAACGTGACCGTGAAAGGCGTTGAGTGCGTGGCCAATCTGAGCGGGAAAGCGGCGGTATCCCTTGCGGCGTTTCTTATCGCGGCGCTCAAGGATGAAAAACGGGTCAGCGGCAAGACCCGAATGCGCAGCTTTCGAGGCAAGCCCACCCAGGTGTTCGTCATCCAGCAGCGGGAGCTGCGGGCCTTTGCCCAGGAGGCCAAGAAGTACGGCGTCCTATATGCCGCCGTGGTGGATAAGCGCAACCCGGACGGGCTATGCGACATCGTGGTGAGCGCCGAGGACGCAGCCCGGGTAAACCGGATCGCCGATCGGTTCGCCCTTTCCGCGGTGGATGTGGAGAAGATACGGGAGGACATCATAAAGGCCCGGAAGCTGGCGGCGGAGCAAACGCAGCCCGGGCAGAACGCCGGCGGCGCAAAGCAACCGGCGCGGCCCGACCCGGCTTCGGACAAGGCCCATACGGTGGGCGATGGAGAGTTAAGGGAGATGCTGGGCCAATCCCGCCCGGAACCAGCCGCCAATGAAAACCCTACCACGGCCCGGCGGACGGCCCCGCCTCCGTCCGGGCGTACCTCCGGCTCCAAAGGCAGTACCGGCAGGGATATTGAACGGCGGCCCTCGGTGCGCCAGGCGATCCGGGAGCTCCAGGCGGAACGGACGGAGAAAGAAATACAAGCCCGGCAAAAGCAGAGGCCGCCGCATACTCAGCAGCAATCGCCGAAAAAGAAAACAAAACAAACCAAAGGGAGGTAAATTCATATGGAAACGCCCCGAGAAACCTACGATGCCCTATTTGAAGAAGTGGTGCGGGAAATTCCACCGCAGCCAGAACAACGGCAGCTCATGGATAAGGCGGCATGGTCTGCGGAACAAAAAGCCCTGCGGGAGGAGCTGTATGCCCTGGCAGACCGTGTTGCTGACCGGGTGCTGTCTGATCCCGCTGCCTTGCGCCAATTCATCGAAACCCAGGCCCGATTGGGCGGAGAAAGTGCTGTGAATACGCTGATTCTCATGGAGAAATACCCAGAGGCGGCCCGTACCCATACTTTCGAGGAATGGAAGCGGATGGGTCGCTCCGTTCAATCCGGAGAACAGGCTATAGCCCTTCTTGCCCGGGGCCGGGAATATGTCCGGGAGGATGGCGCCACCGGCGTGTTTATGCGCATTCGAAAGGTCTTTGATGTGAGGCAGACCACAGGCCGCGCCATAAAGCAGCGGCCTATCCATGGGGAATACAACCGCATCAAAGCCCTGTTAACGGATACGCCTGTGCCGGTATGCCTTTCGGAGGAGGTTCCCGCAACGGTCGGGGCAGTCTATCTCCCCGAACAAGGCGTGGTGAACGTGGCCCGTGGCTTAGAGGGCAAGGCGCTGTTTTTCAGCGCCGCCCGGGAATTGGCAAGGGAGAGCGGCTGCCAAAGCACTTTCCTATGCGATTGCGTGGCCAATATCCTGTGCAGCCGCTATCATATGGAACCTCATTATCCCGACCGTATCCCCGAAACATACGCCAATCTGGAGCCCAAGGCCAAGCGGGCGGTTTTGGCGGACATCCGGCAAGTCGCCTGGCTCATAGAGCGGCGCATGGACCGGAACCTGGACAGGTTAGTCAATCCCCGGGAAAAGCAGCAGGATACCCCGGAGCGTTAGGAGGGAAGCCATGGAAACCAAACACATCATCGAAGTGGATGAAAGCCAGCGGCGGCTGATCATCGGCACGCTGAATGAAAAACGCAACGCCATGGTGGAGCAGGGCCGGGATACAGGCCGACTGGACGAGGCCATGCTGGCGGTGATTGACGCGCCTGCCAAGCGGCAGCGGCGGCGGGATGCGAGGGATAGCCGATGAACCGGCGGCAGCCTGACCCTATGGCCCGGATTTTCCTCCTCCTGCTGGTAATTCCCGTTATATGGGCGGCGATTCTGGCCGCCCCGCTGCTGGGGGAGGGGTTGCCGGGGCTGCTCAAGGGCCTAGCCGAGATCGACCCGGCCCGGCTTACCTGGACGGCGGATACCCCGCGGATCATCCTACTGTTTCTGCTAGCCTATGGCCTGGGGTTGCTGGTTTACGCTTCCTCCCGGAAAAACTACCGGCGGCTGGAGGAATACGGCTCCGCCCGCTGGGGCGATCCCCGGGCCCTGTGCCGCAACTATGCGGATCGTGCGAAGCCAATGCACAACAAGCTGTTTACCCGGCATGTCCGTATGAGCTTCAACGGCCGCAAGCACCGGCGAAATCTCAACACCATTGTGGTGGGCGGCAGCGGCGCAGGCAAGACTCGCTTCTATGCCAAGCCCAGTGCGCCCGTAAGGGCGGTATAAATCCTACCTTGAGCAAGTAGTAGGTAAAAGTATCAAGCGGCATTGTGCCGCAACCTATCATTCCCCGTCTTACCCCAAAAGGGAAACCGGAGGGCGACCATAGCATGACGGAGGACACGGGGCGCTGAAGCCTCAGAAGCGCCGGCGTGACGGAATGAAAATCCACGTATGAGGATGGAAGCTAGACTGCTTGAATGACAGCCTGAAATCGGGACCAAGAGCGTACCCCTGACGTAGAGAGGTTGTACTCGTCAGTGTTCCTGACAGTCGCATTGTTTGGCTATGCGGCTGCTGATACTCGGAGCAGGTTCAGCCACGGGAAAGTGGAAAAAGGCGAACGTCACATACCGACAACGTGGAACGCTTGTTTATACCGTACTAAACGGGGATTGCCTAAAGTGAAATGCCGAAAGGCTATGAAAACGCTGAAATGCGGGGTTCTGAATATTCACCATGGCAACAGAGTTCCCATAGTAGTCTGCGGACGGGAAAGCCGTCTACATGGCAAAGGGGAACAGTGAATCATTTTCAAAACAGAAAGGATGGTGTGTGAGACACTATGAGAAATCCGATTCATGTCTTGAAAAGCCTTGAAGAAAAGGCAAGTGTAAGTAACTACAAATATGAAAGATTATATCGCAACCTATACAATCCAGAGTTCTATCTCCTTGCATACGCGAACATTGCGAAATCGCAGGGGAGCATGACGCAGGGGGTAGACGGGCAGACGCTGGACAACATGAGCCTGCCGAGAATTAACCGGATTATTGAATCCATACGCAACAGGACATATCAGCCAAAGCCTGCAAAAAGAAAGTACATTCCTAAAAAGAACGGGAAACTTCGCCCGTTGGGAATCACTTCTACTGATGATAAGTTAGTGCAGGAAGTGGTCAGAATGATTCTTGAAGCAATCTATGAGCCGACATTCAGCAACAATTCACACGGTTTCAGACCAAAAAGAAGCTGTCACACGGCACTTACGCAAGTGAAGAAAAACTTCACAGGTGTTACATGGATTGTCGAGGGAGACATTAAGGCGTGCTTTGATAACTTCGACCATCATGTGTTGGTTGAATTACTGCGGAAAAGGATTTCAGACGAGGCTTTTATCGGTCTAATCTGGAAGTTCCTGAAAGCCGGATATATGGAACAATGGCAGTACAACTGCACCTACTCCGGTGTTCCGCAGGGCAGCGGTATCAGTCCGATATGTGCAAACATCTACCTCAGCGAACTGGACAACTATATGCAGGAATACAAAGAAAAGTATGATTGCGAGCCAGAACGCAGAAGGACGACCAGAGAATACGAGCGGGCGTCCCGGAGATACAGAAAGGCACGTAAAGCGTTAATGGGCGCAGAAAAATCAACTCCTGAACTGGTAAAAGAATTTAAGGATTCCAGAAGGAAGAAGATGAATCAGCACTATTACAATCCGTTTGAGGAAGGCTTCAAGAAAATCCAGTACAACCGTTACGCCGATGATTTTGTAATCGGCGTTATCGGCTCCAAAAAGGACGCAGAAAAAATCAAGGAAGATGTAAAAATCTTTCTCCAAGAAAAACTGCATTTGGAAATGTCCGAGGAAAAGACGAAAGTCACCCATTCCAGTAAGCCGGTACGCTATCTGGGGTACGATTTCAAAGTAATCCATTCCAAGAACATGAAGCGTTGTAAAAACGGCGACATGAAACGGGTGTGGTATGGAAAAGTATTCCTGTATATGCCGAAAGAAAAATGGATTAAAAAAGCGATGGAACGGGGAGCGATACAGGTGAAACGCAACAATGACACAGGCAAAGAAATGTGGCGGCCTATGCCAAGGAAAGACCTGATGAACCGCAGCGACGCAGAGATTGTGTCTACTTTCAATTCCGAAATTCGAGGGTTATATAACTTCTATCGGATAGCAGAAAACGTAGGCGCATTGCACAAGTATTACTACATGGTGCGGTACAGCATGTTAAAAACTCTGGCAGGAAAGCACAGAACGAATGTCAGTGTTATTAAGAAGCGGCACATGGTAAACGGAGTACTGAGAATCCCATACGATACAACTAAGGGACGTAAATACTGCGAATTTTACCATGATGGATTCAGAAAGCACAGCGACGGCTATGACAATGTGGCAGACGTTATGCCGAGTTATAGGAAATATGACAGCAGGCACACGATAGTAAACCGCATAAAAGCCGGAGTATGCGAGATTTGCGGGGAACATGCAGACTATTTATGTATGCACCACGTAAGAACGCTGAAATCGCTGAAAGGCAGGGATATATTTGAGCAGAAAATGCTGAAAATGAGAAGAAAATCTCTGGCTCTCTGCCCTGACTGCTTTGAACTCTTACACGAAACCAAAGAATCAAGGTGATTCATGGAAAGCCGGATACGCTGAGAGGTGTACGTCCGGTTTGGGAGGCGGCTCCCTGAAACCTACTGATGAAAGTCAGCAAGGCGCAGGGTGCCTACCTCATACGCCATGCAGTGCAATACCTCCCTGGTGATCCTGGACCCCAAGGGGGAGATTTGCCGGGATACGGGCTATCTGTTCGAGAAAAAGGGGTATGACGTGCGCATACTGGATCTGATCAATATGGGGCGGAGCCATGGCTATAACCCCCTTGCCTACATCCGGGACGCCAATGACGTTTTGAAATTGGTAACGAACCTGATCCGCAACACGACCCCCAAGGGCAGCCAGAGCAACGACCCTTTCTGGGAACGGGCCGAAACCGCCCTATTAGAGGCGTTGATCCTCTACCTCATATATGAAGCCCCGCCCGAGGAGCAGAATTTTTCCACGGTCATGGAGATGCTGGCCGCAGCCGCAGCCAGCGAGGAGGACGCCCCAGGCTATGAAAGCGTGATCGACCAGCTCTTTGAAAGGCTGGCCATGCGGGAGCCGGAGCATATCGCCGTAAAGCAGTACGCGGTATATAAGCAAGCCCCCGGCAAAACCGCCGCTTCCATCAACATCTCCCTGGCCGTCCGGCTTTCCGCATTCAACCTTCCCAAGCTGGCCGCCCTAACCGCCTACGATGAACTGAACCTGCCCGCCCTGGGAGAACGAAAGGGGGTATTGTTCGCCATCCTGCCCGACAATGACAGCAGCTTCAATTTCCTGATCGGGATGCTCTATACCCAGCTGTTCCAGGAGCTGTTCCACCTGGCGGATTTCCAATACGGCGGCCGGCTCCCCGTTCACGTTCATTTCCTCATGGATGAATTCAGCAACGTGGCCCTGCCGGACGAGTTTGACAAGCTCCTTGCCGTCATGCGCTCCCGGGAGATCAGCGTATCCATCATCCTGCAAAATATAGCCCAGCTCAAGGCCCTGTATGAAAAGCAATGGGAAAGCATCGTAGGCAACTGCGACGAACTACTATACCTGGGCGGGAACGAGCCGGGCACCCATGAGATGATCTCCAAGCTGTTGGGAAAGGAGAGCATCTACCTGGACACCTATGGAAAAAGCAGGGGCCGCAACGGTTCCTACTCTACCAATACCAACCTGAGCGGGCGGGAACTTTTGATGCCGGATGAGGTGCGAATGCTGGACAACCGCAAGGCGATCCTATTCATCCGGGGCGAATATGGGGTAATCGATGAAAAATACGACCTAATGCAGCACCCAAACATTGCCTGGACCGCAGACGGGGGCGCGCCGCCCTATGTTCACGGCCAGGCGCCCAAGGCCATGGATCCCGGCTCCCTGTTCTTAGCGGGGAAAACCGGCGACTACGAAGTATATTCCGAAACGGAACTGCAAGAAATCTATGAACTGGAGGACAACGCATCATGAACTTACACCCATACCAGCGGCGTGTATTCGCCCTGTTCTGCGCGCTGACCCTATGCCTCATGTGCAGCGTCACCGCCCAGGCCACAGACGATCCCCTCACGGTGGTCAACAACCTTTCCAGCTTTATCTTCAGCCTTATCAAGGCCATCGGCATGATCATCCTGGCCTTTGGCATTGTCCAGGTAGGGCTATCCCTCAAAAGCCATGACGCCTCTCAGCGGGCCACAGGCTTCCTAACCGTGGCGGGCGGCATTATTATCTGCTTTGCCAAGGAGATTCTCGATTTGATTACAGGGTAAACTTCATGGTATCCCTGGGCAGCATTGCATGATATACTAAAGACGAATCAAACCCTATGCAAAAAGGAGGCCAGCCATGACAGCCATATCTTCCATTCAGGAAGCCGTAAGGCAAATCGCGCCCCGGTATCCCATTAAGCGCGTCATGCTGTTTGGCTCCTATGCGAACGGCAGCGCAAATGCGGACAGCGATGTGGACGTATTGGTGGAATTTGGGGAGCGTCCCATCACGCTGCTGCATTTCTGCGGGTTCCGAGAGGAACTATCCGAAGCCCTTTCCCTTCCCGTGGATGTGGTGCAGTATCCCCTTTCTGAGGAGCTTCAGGCGTATTTTGAGATCGGGAGGATGGTGCCGCTCTATGAAGGATAAGGATAATATTTTGACGGAAAAAATCCTAAAAGAAATCCATGACATCCGTAGCTTCATTGCGGGGATGACGTTTGCGGAGTATGCCTGCAATACGATGGCACAAAAAGCAGTGGTCATGTCCATCATCAATATTGGGGAACTTAGTAAGGCATATTCGGAGACCTTTCGTGAGCGGCATTCTTGCATCCCCTGGAAGCAGATACAGGCCATGCGTAATATCGCAGCCCATCAATATGGTACTGTCAGCCATACGATGGTATGGGATACCATAACCACAAGTATACCAGAATTGGAGCAACTGCTCCGGCAGTAGGATCAACTAAGCAAGGCCCTTCGCAAAAGCGGAGGGCCTTTTCAACTTTCACGATAGGAGGTAACCCCATGTACCCTTTGAAAGAACCCATGCATATCCATTCCCTGGGCGGGGAGCTGGCCGAGGCCACCATATTGGAGCGCATGGGAGACAACCGCTACCTTGCGGAATATAACGGCGTAAAATGCAGCGCTATCTATAACCCTTTCGTAAACCGTTTCTACGTGGACGATGTATACGGCGTCATAAAGGAGCGCCCGCCGAAAGCTACGGATACGCGCGATCGGTGACGGCAAGCCCGCAGGAAGGACGTGATGTGATTTGAACAGCGGGAACTGGATTTTAGACAATATTGCCAACGCGCTGAATACCTGGAACGAAAAGCTGGCGGAGATCTGGCAGCTGATTGCCCAAAGCCCCGAAACCTTCAAAGGAGGCGGGATCTGGTCTGTGGTGGTGCGCATCCATGGAGCGTTACAGGCTATTGGCTATGCGCTGCTGGTGTTATTCTTTTTGGCCGGGGTCATTAAGACCTGCGGTAACTTTGCAGAGGTTAAGCGGCCGGAGGTTGCTTTTAAGATGTTCGTCCGCTTTGCCCTGGCAAAAGGCGTGGTGACCTATGGCATGGAACTGATGATGGCCCTGTTCCAAATCGTACAGGGCATGATTACAACCATCATGAACGCAGCCGGCATGGGGGCGGCAACGCCCATTTCCCTCCCCGCAGAACTGGATGCGGCGGTGCAGGATCTGGGCTTTCTCGAAAGCATCCCCGTATGGGCGGTGAGCCTGATCGGCAGTCTTTTCATCATCGTGCTTTCCTTCATCATGATCATGAGCGTATATGGCCGGTACTTTCGCCTATACCTTTATACGGCCATCGCCCCGGTGCCCCTTTCCGCCTTTGCGGGAGAACCCACCAGCAGCATCGGCAAAGCCTTTCTTCGCTCTTATGCCGCTGTATGCCTGGAAGGCGCGGTGATCGTACTGGCCTGCATCATTTTTTCCGCCTTCGCCGCCTCCCCGCCCGCCGTCGATCCCAGCGCCAGTCCCGTCGCCATGGTTTGGGGCTATCTGGGTGAGCTGATCTTTAACCTGCTGGTGCTGGTGGGCTGCGTCAAAATGGCGGACCGGGTGGTTCGGGAGATGTGCGGGTTGTAGGCGCAGCATTCCCATGGCAATTGACTGCATTGCAGAAGATGGATATAATATAGATAGAATATTGCTACCACAAAAACGCAGGAGGTGCCCGTATGCATATTCGCCCATCCGCAGCCATCCGCCAAAACTACAATGAGATTGCCGAACTGTGCAGAAAGACGGCAGAGCCGGTTTTTCTCACCAAGAACGGCGAGGGGGATTTGGTCGTCATGGACATTGAAACCTATAACCGTAGGGAGAAAATGCTTAAGCTCCGTGAGGAACTGCTTGCTGTGGAGGAGGATAGAGTACACGGCAAGGAAGGCTATGCTGTGGATGAAGTCGCTGCCATGATGCGCAGCGCCATCAAGGAGGCGGCAGGCCGTGGAAGGACAGAATAAATACCGTGTGATCGTATCGGACCGGGCAACCCGGATGCTGGTTTCCCATGCCGCATTTCTGGCCCAGGCAAGCCCGGAAGCAGCGGAACGGTTGACGGAAGCATTTGAAAAAACGGCAAATTCACTGGCGCATATGCCCCAGCGGTGCCCATGGCTCACAGGCGCGTATATCCCCAGAAACGCCTATCGGTTTATTCTGTTTGAAAAACGCTATATGCTCATCTTTCAGATCAAAGACGACATCGTCTACGTTGATTATATGGTGGATTGCAGGCAGGACTACGGCTGGCTTATTCGCTGACAACCAGCGAAAAGAAACCCTTACGGCCTATGGCTTGGAGAGCAAGGGGCCTTTGCGGGACATAAGGGCAACAGTTTAGCAAGAGAGCAAAGAGTCTCCCCCACATCCACGGCGCAAAAATGCATTGGAGGTGTTTGTCGTGCATAGCCGCTCCTCCGCTTCCTGGCGGCAATACAATCGCACCGGCCAAACGCCAGGGGAAATCCAGACGCCGGTCTCTACCATCTCAAACGGCGAGAGCGATGCTGTCCCCATGCATTTAGACGGCCTAAAAAGACGGGAGCAAACGCAGAAGCTACAGGCGCGGTTGCTGGTTGGCGAGAGGGAGCGAATCGCTGGGCAGACGGTTCCCCTGAAAGCCGTAGAGGAAATGCTGGGGAGGAAATTTCGCGGAAGGGAATAGCTCTCCTGTCGCCGTTTTGAAGTGGGAATCGTATTCAACCATAAGCAAGACTACGGGCGAATCTTCGCAAAATAGAAACCCATACGGAGCATGAAGCAGGGCGTACAGGCGCCCTGTTTTTTTGGAGGAACATAAAATGGAAGTTAAAATCAACAAAGAGATCCGGGAATATTCGGAAAGCATATTTTTCGGCTTAAACCTTCGGCA
>OLGN01001786.1_pt1 | contig 11100 bp, 8 predicted proteins | sample 1605941 | NCBI WGS metagenome assembly OLGN01 (sample SAMN03283269) | human gut metagenome | biome: human-associated habitat; material: feces | host: Homo sapiens | place: USA | collected 2013
CTGTAATCATCGCCGCAGAAAGTGTACCGATACATACTGCTTTCGTCCATTTTTGTTTCAGACTTTTCCGCACCCTCTTCGCCTGTGCCTGATTGTTGTTATAAAAAAAACGGTTTCTCATAATCTCCTTATCTCCTTTTTACCACACAATTTCATGTAAGTTCATTACTATTCAAATATTTTTTCCTGATATCCGGCTGTTTTATATTTCGCAACTGCATCAGCCACTTTTCGCAGTTCAGGATCCGTAATATGATCTAAAATTTTCAATCGTTTCTCACTAATCACTTCCTCGGACCGGCTTTTCCGATAATCTTCTTCGGTCATATGCCAGTATTCAAAAAAACCTTGATAATATTTTTTTAATTTTTGAGCAATCAATAATCCTTCCGGATCCAAGTCTCCCGCATAGTATATCTTAGTATCCGATTTTGCCAAAAGTTCTAAACTGAGAAGTGCAGAAAGCCTTGGCTGTCCATTCATACACATATAAGCTTCTTCTCCTGTTGCCTTCGCACATAGCAAAGCAAAGATTGAAGGATTTTCCACAATCCGGATACGATGATTTGGGCATTCAATTTTTTCACATTTGGCAAGAACTACAAGGGGAATCTGTACCATCTCTCTTTCCTGTAAAAAGCCTTCAATCCCCGCGTGTACTGTGCCTTCTTTTTTTCTCGCAGAAATCCCATAAAACATCATGTAGTTGGACACCTGATCTAACATCAGTCCAACAGAAAAATAACATCTATGTCGCTGCAAAGAAGGAAAGACTTTATTTTCAGGCAAAACAATCTGACGGTCTTTGTTCATACGCTGTATGAGACGATATAACAGATTTCCTGATATCGTACCTGCATCAAACGCATGTGGATTACCGGTCACACGCGATGCAAATATAGCAAGGTGCTCAATCCGGTTACTCCAAAATGGAAGTGCATTTATCATATCCGCCGCCAATTCCAATTGAATTTCCCAGTTTTCTAACGGCTCCTTTCTGGCAGGTTTCACTTCTTCTTTTATTATTGTCAAAAATTGTCCCGCAGGTGTATTCTCCTGCTTTCCAGAAAAATCATTCCATATTTTTCCACATTGTTTTCGTCTTTCCGCCTCTTTCTCCTTTTTCCCTTTTATCGGACCACCAAAATACAACTCCAGCAAACGTTCTGCTGTAACATCGTCAAACTTGCTTGCTGATAATGCTTTAACAAAGGTCGAGGCGGATATTGATACACTCTTTTTCCCATGATAATTTTTGCAAAAAAATCCTTCCAGTGTTTCAATATCCTGTACAGAAAGTCCCGTTATTTTGATAGTTCCAGCAAAGCTCGCATAAGAACTGTATTTTTTTCGGAATGCTTTCAATATTCGATCCCATATTTTATCCGATTGAAAATATGTCAGGCACTCTTTCTCATAATGATCCAATCTCTTCGCTCCTCTTCTCTACCATTTGCTCATTTTCCAAAAACTCTTTGGCATGTCCATTCCAAAGATACGGCATGATTGTGACAAATTTTGCATTCTGTGGACGCTGCAACTGATAAATCGCCAAGGCATCTAATGTATCACAATCCCCCCAAAGCACCTGGGAATTGATAATAAAATCAAATTCAAATTCGGTCATTAACCGGAACATATCCCGGATATTACGATTGTCCACTCCGGCAAATGCTTCATCCAGAGAGATCAGACGCGGAGCATCCTCTCTTCCTCCCTGATACTTCGCAACAACTGCGGAAAACAATGGAACATACATTGACATCGCTTTCTCACCACCGCTGAATGTACCAAAAACATTATTGGTTAATTCTTTAATACGTTCCCCTGTCTTTTGTGAGAACAATTGAAATTCAAACCACTTTCGATAATCCAGCGTCTCTTTCATCACCTGATAAAATGATACTTCACCATTCTGATCCTTGGAATTACGCCTTGCTTCTTCTACTTTCGACCGAAAATGTGTGGATAATCGGGAGGCTTCTTCCTCACTCATCAAACGATAATCTTTTTTAAGCAATTGAACCAGTTCCCTGGTATCCAGCTGATCTTCGCTTTCTGCTGTTTTGCTTCTCCAGCGGAGACTCAGTTTCAAACCGCTTGATGTATTCATTCCGCTCATCAGATGATTCATCTTATCAACCCAGGCATTGGAAGCATTGATTTTTCCACGGATCTTACGGCTCACAGTATTCGCCAGAATATCCTCAAAAAGTTCGCGGTCTCCGGCTTTGATCAAATCCTCCAATTCTGCAATATCTTCTTGCAGATATTGCGGCAATTGAACAAACGGGATCTGAGTCCCCTGATATCGCGCCTGAATATCAATTCTCTGTGCATTTATCTCTCCCTGCGCAGACTCTTTATCGGTTTCTTCAAACAATTTTGTCAAGATTAATTGATATTCATTCAATGCTCCTCTGTTTTCATAATATACCTGATTCAATTTTTGATTCACTTCATTCCGGCTTGCTGTGCCGACCTGTGCTCCCAATATTTTACACACTTGCTCTACCGCGATCTCTTCGTCATCGAAAGTGACATACTCTAGGCTTTTTTCCGCAAGATATACCTTTTTCAGAAGTTCCTTTCTTTCGCCATATCTTACGATCTTCTCCTGCAAATTTTCTATCTGCTCCAGTAGGCGGGCTATCCGGCCTTCATTTTCTGTCGCTTTTCGTACACATTCCCGGGATCTCCTTGGGTAATTTTCCAGCCATATTACACAATCATCCAGTCGGTCTTTAATCTGATCATAGTCTGTCAGTTTCAACTGTTCACAGACCGACTCCCATTCTTTCTGATACTTTCCAAGTGCACGTTCTGCAACAGAAATATCATACCGGATCTGCTCCATATCCGCTTCCAGATTTTCCAACTGCTCAACTAACGTCTGTATCGTCTGGCAGCTCCGCAAATACATTTCATGAGCGGAAGACAACTGAAGCAGCTGACGATCATATTCATCTGCAGCAGAAGCTGCCTGCTCAAAAGCCTGGTACGTACAATCCAGGTACAGTTTCTTTGCAATTTCATAGGCACTTTCTTTTTTCTCACGCAACTTGTCTCGAAGTATCGATATTTTTTCTTCCAACTGTCTTTTTTCCTGTTCGATCCGCTCAATTTCGCGGATGATATTTTCCATTTTCTGACATGCTTGGCGTAATTCTTTGTCATCCGGCAGATTATTGTATTCCTGCTGTAATACTATTTTTCGGATCTCTAACTGCTTATTTTTCTCCTGCAATTTTGATATTTCTCCGGAAAGTTCCTCAATCCGTTTCTCACATTCCGCAACCTTAGCAAGGCGGTTTCGTTCCCTCGCGCGGACACCGAGCAAACCGGCTTCGTACTCTCCGGTTATCGTACCATTGATGATGCCCAATTGATAACTGCCATCCTTCCGGATCGATACAACCCCACTGTCTTCATAAGCAATATTAGAAAGTATTCCGGTAAGACGCCGGTTGGAAAAAATATTATTTACTTCATCATTTAATTCCAATACGTCAAGCAAACTTCGTTCCGGCTGATATGACTGCACAAACAAATAACGTTCTTCACAGCCGGCTGCCTGAGTAAGTACCTGCTCACGATACTGCTCTTCTACCACCAGTGCATCTAAAATACCCATATTGAGCAGTGCCTCCTCCAGATGATTACACGCCGTCTCATCCATTGCATTTCCAAACTCGATTACTTTGTAAAATTCATGATAAGGAATTCCTAATTCATCCAAGCGTTTTCTATTTTTAAGCACTGCCTCACTTCGTGGCGGCTCAGGCTCTTTTTGATTCTTCCATGCCTCCAGTTCTTCCTCGGTTTCCTGACGCTCTTTTTCCTTTTCACGAAGTTCTTTTTCGTTTTCATGCCATAGGGAATCCAGTTCCCATTGAATCTGCATTTTGGTCTCATTCACCTGTCCACGTATCTGCGTAAAATCTGAACTCATCTCGTAGGAATCAATAAAATGGGAAAAACTTTCCATCTGTACCGTTTCCAGTACCAGTTCCTGGTTGTTCTGATTCCAATGATAAATCTTCTCCTTCCAGTCACTCCGAGTTTGCACAAACATCGTTTCCTGCTCTGTAAAATGTCGTTCTTCCTGATCCAGTTTTTTTCCGATCTGCTCGCGTTGCTGCATCATTTCATCAATCTGGCGCTCCAGATATCTGGTTTCTTTTAAAATTTCCAACGTCTGATCAATCTTTTCATGTGTGTCTTGAAATTGTTTTCTATGAGTATCGTAAGAAAACTCTTTGTTCAAGTTTTGTAAAAATTCCTGTTGAAAAAAAGTATGCTCCTCAAACGCCATATCGCCTGCCTCTGATTCCATTTCTTCCAACAATTCATGAATCTCTTTTTCTTCCTCGTACCGACTTGTCTCCTGGTCTTCCTTACGTGTTGCAATATCCAATTGCTGTTCTTTCTTCGTAGCCAAAAACCCTTCTTTTTCTACAAGTGTAGTCTTGCTATGACGTATTTCTTCACCCAATTCTGATTCACGCTTTTTCAAATTCCAAGCATCACTTTGATTCAATGTTTCCTTCTCTTTTTCTCGGGAAATACGCTCTGACTCCAGGTCATCCAACTCTTTTTTCAGGCACTCCGCAGCTACGCGGCACTCTTCTAATACTTTCGTTTGATTTTCTTTTTCCCTCTGAATTTTATCATACTCTTTGCTCTGTGATTGATATGCATTTGCCTTTTCGTACAATACCAAATCATTGTATTTTTGAAAAACCTGTTGTATCTTTTTTGCCGCCTGATATGCCATCTGACGTGACTTCAAATTCATTGTCATTGTATCCATATTTTCAATTGCTTCTGACATCGGACGCAAATCTTCATCCGATAAAGGCTGAAGCGAGTCACTCAGAATCTCATTAATTACCGAAGGCTTAAAATCTTTAGAAAGTTTCGGTGTACGAAGCTGGATCAAAAGATCAATCATTTCTTTGTATTCGTCGACTGTCTCAAACCCAAAAATCTCCTGGTTCACATAAGCCATATAATCCACCTGGCGGTCAAATACCCGTCCACCGTCCGCCACCCGATTCTCCAGTTCCTTTTTCGATAAGGTAATCTTTTCTCCCGTTTCTTTATATAGGAAAAAATCCTTCCCGATACGACGACCATCGTTGATCGTAAAATACCATTTATCAAGAGGTTTTCCTCTTCTTGCGCGAAGTCCCATCCCAATGGTAAGATATCTTTCATTCTCACTTTTATGGAATTCCAGATATAGATAGCCGGTTCGCTCATCTCGTCCATCCTCTTCTTCCAAAAGGTAATTGCTCATCTTACGGTCCCGCGTACCAAACGGATCCAATCTTTCCGGATTTACATTACCATCAAGCAGTAAAGGTACAACACTTTGCATCGTTACCGATTTTCCGGATCCATTGGATCCGCGCAGCAACATCCTTCCCTTTGCAAATGGAAATTCCTGTTCATCATAATACCAAAAATTTACTAATCCAATTTTGTTTGCCTGCCATCTATTGCTCACTCTCTTGTCCTCCTGTAAAATTCTGCGGATACCTTCCCTTTAATTTGCCACATGCCGGTAATATAAGCACCTGATGTTCAAGCGGTCTTTTTTGAATAAACATCCAACGTTCCATCGTTTCTTCGACAATTTTTACAAACTCGCCCTGTGGCATTTCCCGGTAATTTTTAGTAAAACCACTTCGATACTTTTGCTTTACCTCGCTTAGTATTTTTTCAAATTCTACCTCAGATACAACATAGGTCTCATTTGTCTGTCTTGTCCAGACTTCCTTTTGTATATGCTGCTGTATCTCTGCCAAACTAAGAAGTAAAATATCTGACAGCACATTATTTCCAGGGAATATTTCTCCCATTCGACACTCTTCACCGTTCAAAAAGAATGCACTCCCTTTATGAATATGAATCTGGCAGTCAAAGTTTTTTTCCAGATCTTCACGCAGGCGTCCGCCATAATATTTGAGATACTCAAAATCTTCTTCCGAACAGTTTACACGATACATCGCCGGTTCAAACAACAATTGCCGGTAAACTCTATGTCTTCTGGCAAATCCCCTGTCTTCATCCATCTCAAGCCAGTCACTTTTACCAAAATCCTCCGGTTTTGTATAAGTCATGATGTCATGTGTAAAATTACGCATAAAATACCGGGAGGCTCCTGTATTTTCATAAAGCACCTCGCCTGCCATATCATCCATAAAAGCTTCGTCGTTTCCGTCTGTAATGCGAAGAATCCCTTCTGTCACTGCATAGCGAAGTACTTTAATGAGGCGGCGGCGATGCGTATACATCGTCCAATCCACCACTTCTCCCGGCGTGTTAGCCACGATATACTCTGTCAACTGTGAAAGAATAAACTGCTCTTGGGCATCCTTGTCTTCCAAAAACATAAGAAGGATACATAAAAACGCATATTCTTCTTTTGAGGAAAACTCCTGAATCCCCATAAATTCTTCCGGCTTTACCGGAACTTTCTCCATCTTTACAAGCAACGAATTTTCAATGATCTGACACCCCAATTTATCGGATGCAAATTTGCGGACCTCTCCAATGTTATCCCGGATGCGGTAATACTGCTCTTTCTGATCAGCCTTTAGAATCCAACGCTGCCTTAATAACATCTCAAGTTCTTTCATACCGTTTTCTCCTCAAAGGCGATAACAAACCATGGCATTGTAAGATTGCCGTCTTCACAATGTAAGATACATTTTTCACCTTTTTGTGGCACTTCAATCTTATACTTTCGCCCCTCCTCTGTCCGTGACACATATTCCATATCTTCTAATCCATCGGACAGCCACTTTAATAATATTTCACGCATTCGTGGCTCAATGACCGGAAGTTCCGCAAAATCTATCTTTCCATCTTTTTCCAATTCTTTTATTTTCTTCCAATCTTTTTTCTGCCGTGCAATCAACTCTTCCCGAGCCTTTCGCTTTTCTTTTGTCATGGAACGGATTACACTCCGATTGGTCTTTTCCCGGTAATTTCTTACACGTGGCCGAAGCAGGATATCATCCGGCTTTTCTTCATAAACGCTTTGGTTCATACTGTCAGATTCCCGCACCTTTGTAGTTTTTAAATGAAACGGACAGGACAACCCAAAAACCATCGCCGACATTTTATGTGCTTGAGCTACGGTGTCACACCGCAAAAATAATTCTGCCACTTTGCGGTATTCTTCTCTTCGATTCGCACCAATGGCATTTTTTTCACTAATCTGTGCCGCATACCGTGTGATTCTCCGTATGATCTCATTCGTTGCGTCAAACAATTTACCCGCTTCATTTTCCCTTCCGTTTTCTTCCACAAACCATTCATAGATACTGCGCCCCCTGCCTTTTACATTTTCTTCAATCATCTGAACAGTAATCTCCACATCCATTCGTGGAATCTGCCATTCATATTGAATGATCTTATTATACACCTCTTGTTTGTCCTGATTGTCTATTGCCAGGAGACATTCTTCAATCGCCCCTACATTTCTCTGCAATCCCTTGATAAAATTACGCAAATATTCGATCAGACGGTCTTTAAATACCAGAAATTCCTTTGTCTGCATCATTTTTTCCGCTTTGACACTGTTTAAATCCCTGATATAATCCTGATAATTTTGATTCAAGCGCATAAAATCATTATTAAGATCATTCCACCAGCTGTAAACATCCGCCGGTTCTTCCTCTTTCATCTGCGTAAATTTTTCCAGATTATGACGGATTCTCTCCAAAAGCGACGGCTCCAGAGACGCTCCTTCTACCAAAAGATTTTCCAGCCGAAGCACAAGACGCTCAATCTGTACACTGTACTCAGACATTTGATAACGAAATTTTTTATTTTTAAATTCTTCAATCGACGACACTTTTCTGGTATCCTGAATCGTATTTAGATTCTTCCACTCTGTCAGCATCGCAAGATCCTGCTGGCACTGTTCCATCCGGTAATCTGCAAAATACGGATCCTGAATCATCTCTTCATACACATCTTCCTGATATAACCAGTATTTCAATTTTTCGTAATTTTCAAAAAAGATACGCATAATGCATCGATATCTGCTTACATTATCCGCATTTAAATATTTCACTTCCGTAAGTGCACGTGTTAATTTATCTGTCGCCTGCATAAGCTTTCCTGCTTTCTAAATATAATATTCTTCTCCCCTGTATTATAACTCTATATTATCCCCTTCGTATATATACTCATTAAAGCATAAACGCACATAAAATTCAAGAAAAAACCGCCAAACAGATTTTTCATCCATCTGACGGTCTCCTTTTTACCACACAATTTTATACAAGCTGCTTATTACCAGTTACTCTATTCCGTACTCTTTCATCAACTTCTCCTGAAGTTCCGGATCCTGCGTTGCCTGAAAAAGTTCTGCTGTACGATCGTCTTTGATCAGTTCTGCATTTAAGCGATTCACACGAGTAGAGCCACTCTTTTCGCCTCGCTCAATGCCCTGCTCGACACCTTTATCAAACATGATCGCTTCTATTTGGTCCAACACATCTGAAATCTGTCCCATCTTCGGTTCCCCCTTTCCATCATTTGCCAAATTTGCTTCTAAAAAACGTTTATCACTGCTAAGTGCATAAAGCACATTTTGTACTTCTTCCGGGTGTTTCAACTTTCTCTTACCGCTTTCTTCTTCCAAATACTTACGGGTTTTTCCATAGCCATGCAGTGTCAGAAATTTGATGACATGCCAAAAATCCGACTTGTATTTTTCCACTTCCTTTTCATCGAGCCTGCTCAATGAGATCAAATGAATCTTATGATTTAGGAGAAATGGTTCCAGTTCCTTTTTCTCTGTCTCATCAAGATCCAGCATATCCAGGATGCTAAGCGGACGCTTCCATTCTTCTTTGCCATAATAGAGAACAAATGTAATAACCGGCTGCAGACATTCAGCATCTCCCAGTCCTCTGGCATAAAAACGTCTGTCATTGCGTTCGTTTTCTCTCTGGTGCTCTTTGATCTGCTCGTTATAATTATTGAAAATATACCCCAGATCCCGAATCGGCATAATGTTGTTGATCTCCGACTGATTTTCGATCTGAATCATCGCGATAACGGAACCGTTTTTCCGCCAGCGCATCCGCACATCTGCCATTACCTTTGCAGGTTTCCCTTCACTGTCCTTGTAGTGCATTTCCTGCGGAAGCAGCTCCAGATCTTCCGGCTGAATCACGTTTCTGCCATCATACAGGTTTACGTTACTGATGTCCGCAAACACTTCTGCTTCTTCCACAAGATTTTTTTCAGTTAAGTCTCTTGTCAATAAGTATCATCCCTTTCTTCTCTTGCTTTCCAAAATTATGTGGGTAAAAAGTTTCGATAAGCAAGAAAAAATAGAATGATAGATATCAGACTTTTAAATTATTTACTTGCTTGGATATGATAATACACTATCCGGGCAATCGTGTCAAGGAGTTTTTTATATTTTTTTAAAAAGCCAAAGAACAAATCCAAATTCAAGTAATATCCAGCAATATCATGAATATGGATTATATCCGGATTTATTTTTTTTATGTGATTAATAAATTTTGCAGTGGCAAGTAAACTTCCGCAATCCTGAAAGTCTGTTATACTTGATAGTTCTCTATTTAAAGTATGCTCCAGCCTACTCCCTATCAAATAATGATTATATTTAATACCTTTCTTTAGTGATGTTTGGGTTTTCTTTGCAGCAGTATATACTTCTATACCGTTTTTCCTCGCCGCATCAGCAATTTGAAGCATGATATTGCCGGTACTAAAAAAATCATATGAATTTAGTTCTAATACTTTCATTCGTTTAAATCCTCAAGTGCTTTCTTGATTGCATCTAAGTAACCGTACTGATTTTTCATATCAGGCTCTAAATATCCACCTTCTGACCATTCATTCCATGCAAAAATGAAAATATAGTCAGACTTGTACTCGTCTCGCGCTCTTTTCAGCTGTTTTCCAAAATACTCTTTAAACTTCTCGGGCGTTGCACCAGTCAACACACGACCTTTTTCTTTATATCTCGGCGTATTATCCCAGTCCACAAATGCCCCTGGAATCATTCCCGGCTCTGCTTTTCTATTTAGAACTGTATTCCACACTTCGTCATACGATAATTTCTGCAGGTTTGCCTTTTTAGCAGACTTAAAGCTCTTCAAATGATCCCTTGCCCATGTCTGTACATTCTGCTTAATAACGCTCATCTGCTTCTGCATCCAAGAGCTCATATCATAAAACGCAAAGCCTGGCTGATATTCAATCTGATATTTAAACATCGATTTATCGACGCTCTTCTCAGCATAAAAAGAAACATGCTGTGCTGCAAAAACCAGCCCGTCAAAGCCCTCTTCTTGAGCACGCTTATTATAATAAGCCAGTCTTGCACTCAACTCTGTAATATACTGTGGACGATAAATCACAAAAAGCGGCTTATTACCCTCCTTTATGTATCTCTCGTCCTTAAAGAATGGAAGCAAATACTGGAAATGTCTCTCCCATTCTTCTTTATCGCCGTACTCCTGTTTGATTAAGGTCTTTCGATCAGACTCTGTTTCCGCAGCCCAAGCATTTGTCCATGTTTCGTTTGCCCAGCAAAAGCAAAATGGCAAATCACAGTTTTTATCTTTCAGATAAATCTCCATAGGCTTTTCAAGAAGCATTTTGCTTCCAAACCAATAGTGGTAGCAGCAGAAACCGTATACGCCGTGTTCTTTCGCAATTTTAGTCTGCCACTCCAGAGTTTTTTCATCTAAAAGATTGTAATAATTATTGTTAAGCGGAATTCTTGGCTGGTTATGACCTTCAAAAAGTGGTTTGGCAGCTTTCATGTTATTCCACTCAGTAAAGCCTTGTCCCCACCACTCATTATTTTCTGGCGTTTCATGGAACTGCGGCAGATAGAATGCAATTACTTTCATTTCTTCTTCCTTTACTTTTTAATCTTTGTAAGTAGCTTTTTAATCTTCAAATTTTTACTCAGGCCTGTGCTAACCATCACTCGTTTAACCTTATCCATAATGGCTTCTTTTTTAGAATATGGAATATACTTATCAATTAATTCTGTATATGAAAGTTTTCCATAATCACTCCAAAATTCTG
>OLGN01001789.1_pt1 | contig 11092 bp, 9 predicted proteins | sample 1605941 | NCBI WGS metagenome assembly OLGN01 (sample SAMN03283269) | human gut metagenome | biome: human-associated habitat; material: feces | host: Homo sapiens | place: USA | collected 2013
AATTCCGAGATTTCCTCATGCGGCACCACCGGGCGCTCGTAAATCAGGTTGCGCACCAGGGACGGGTAAAGCCCGGTCTGCACGGGGTAGAAATTGTGCTGGTAGCAGACCCAGAGCGGCATCTGGCCGTGAAAGGTGATGGGCGCGTCCTCCAGGTTGGCTTGCCCGGAGACGCCCTGCCCGGCGGAATTGCCCGCGCGGATGGGCAGAGGCGGGCGGCCTTCGCGTTTCAGCAGCACTTCAAAGCTGAAACCCGCATCGTCCAGATTGGGCTTGAGCTTGAGGGCGAAGGGCGTGCTTTCGATGCGGCAGGGTTTGTCCGTATCCTTCCAGAGCAGGTAATATTCCTTGCGCACGGACCAGAAAAACCAGGAGGTCAGGCCGTCGGGGATTTCCACCCGATGGCCGTAATAGTCGAGATGCTGGCCGATCTGGCGGGCCACATGCGGCAGCTGGGGCGAAAATTCGCACCAGTCCGGGTTCTGGATGATCTGCTCCAGGGTCACTTCGTTGTGCACGCTGGACAGTCCGGATTTGTTCTGCCTGCCCCGGAAAAAGGAAACCAGCAGCCGCCCCTGCTCCGGCGCGAAGCGGAAGATCAGGTAATGGCGGCCCGGCTCGGGTTCCATGTCCGTGGAGAAGAAATTCCGGAAGCTCTGCTTCCAGTCCGTGGTGGGCGACGGGGTTTCCTCGGGGTCGCCCTGTTCCTTGCGCAGCTCTTCAATGAGGCGCAGGGCCAGAGCCGCCACATGCCGGCAGATGCCGGTGAAGGCGTCCGAGCAGTTGCACTGGTGGCGCGTGCTGCGGTCCGTGATGGTGAAACTCAGGCTCGGCGTATAGACCTGGAGATCTTCCCCCTGGATCACGCCCTGCACGTCCCAGGTCTCGCCTTCCTGAATATTTATTTTTTGCACCCCGCCTTCGGACAGGATATAGTAGGCGGCGTCACGGATATATTCCGGCACGCTGTCGTGCAAAAACGCCTGACACATTTCACGGACGACGCTTTGTTCTGATCGGCTCATGCATCCCTCAAGATAGTCCCGCGCCGGGCGTTCCCCCCGGAGCCGCCTGACGCAGGGCGCTGTTCTGACATTTGTGACAACTAGCACAGGTTACAGGATGAAAGCAACCGCAAGCGCGCAAATTATGAAAAAAATATTCCTGACCGCGATGGCCATGATGCTGCCCTGGCTGGCGGCCCTCAATCCGTCGGCGGCCCGTTCCGCAACAGCGGCGGAAGACCCGTCGCAGGACATGCCGATGGAGGACGCGCCCCATGTTTCGTCTTCCGGCAAGGGCGAATCCCCGGCCTACGGCGACCGCATTCTCTTCGGCAGCATCGGCGAGGCCTCCAATCTGATCCCCTACCTGACCTCGGATTCGGCCTCGCATGAAGTGGCCGACATGCTCTATGTGGCCCCGTTGCGCTACAACAAGGATTTGCAGCCCGAGCCCTGGGCCGCCGAATCCTGGAGCATGGAAGAGGGCGGACGGCTGATGCGCTTCACCCTGCGCAAGGGCATTCTGTGGGAGGACGGGCAGGAACTCACCGCCGAGGACGTGGCCTTCAGCCTGAACCGGGCAACTGCCACTGCCCAGTCCGAGGCCTACACCGAGAGCTTTAAAGAGGCTGTTGTGGTAGATGACTATACGGTTCGTCTGGACCTGCTCTATCCCGATGTGGCGGTGGTTACGTCGGCCGACGCCGACCACCTCGACATTTACGGGACGCACGAGGCGGTGAAGGAGGCTTTCGCGCAGTTCGTGCGGCAGATACGCCCCGGCGGATTCCTCGTCATCAAGCAAGGGGTCGACATTGTGGTGGACAATCCGCAGATTACGGTGTACCGCTATTCGTACGACGTGCCGTGCGACTTCTATGCCCGTAACGTGCAGCTGCTCGAGGGAGGCCATTACCGATATGACATCGTAGTGCCGGGCGGTGTGGTCGAAGGCTGCACGCTGGGCATTCCGGGCTGGGTCAACATTGAAAATTCGGTGGCGGCCGTGGCCTCGGTATGGTGCGCGGCCAGGGCCGAAGGGGTTGCGTTGGATGCGGACGCCCTGCGCGGGGCGCTGGCGTCGTTCTCGGGCGTGAAGCGCCGGTTCGAATTCTATGTCAACACCCCCAGGCAGGTCTACATGGACGATTACGCGCACCATCCGCGCGAACTGGCGGCGACACTGACCTCCGTGCAGAAGATGTTTCCGGGACGGCGCATTACGGCGCTGTTCCAGCCCCACCTCTACACCCGCACGCGCGACCTCTACGAAGAGTTCGCCGAGTCGCTGTCGCATGCCGACGAGGTGGTGCTGCTGCCGATTTACCCGGCGCGCGAGGAGCCGATCCCCGGCGTCACGTCGGAGCTCATCGCCCGGCACGTGGCCGTGCCGTGCCGCATCGTCGGCAGGGAGGCGCTGGCCGATACGGTCGCGGCGATGGATACGGACGTGGTGGTGAGCTTCGGGGCGGGCAATATCGACGCCTGCTGCGAGGCGCTGGCCGAAAAACTCGGAGAGAAAAGCTGACGTGCGATGAACCGCTACCTCCGATACGCATTGCTGGCCCTTTTGTGGGGCGCTGTGGCCGCATATATCCTCTATGCGGGCTCCACGGCGCAGCGTCTGCGTGCCGCGAGGACGGTCGGGAAGGTCGAGATTGAGGTCGTCGACAGCTCGTCGATGGGCTATCTGGTGTCGGGGCGCATGGTGCGCGGGTGGATCGCGCACAGCGGGATCAAGACGAAAGGCACGGCAGTTGATAAGGTGCCTTTGACGCAGATCGAGGAGATGATCGCCAGGAACGGGTTCGTGGAGCGGGTGGACGCCTATGTCACCTATGACGGGGTGCTGCACGTGGATATCAGCCAGCGAAGGCCGCTCGTGCGGCTGCTGGTGGACGGCGTGGATTCGTACGTCACGGCGGAGGGCTATGTGTTCGCCGCGCCGCGGGCATCGTCGCTTTACGTGCCGGTCGTGACGGGCAGCTACCGCCCGCCGTTTCCCGCGGGGTATGCCGGTTCCGTGCGGGCGCATATCGACACCGAGTCGGCGAAGGTGGACAAACGGATCGCGGAGCTGGAGCGGGAGAAGTACCCGCTTTACAGGCGCGAACTGCAGAACGACCGCAACCTGTCGGCGCTGCGCCGTATGCGGGTCAAGAAACAGTGGTGGCGGCTGGAAAGCTCGGCCGAGTTCGACAAACGGGTCGGCGAACTGCGCCGCCACAAGGTCGAAATGCGCCGCAAATACCGCTACGAGGCGCGTATGATTCAGGAGGGGATCGACCGTATCGCTCGGCAGCAGGAGGCCGAGCGGCTGAAACAAAAAAAGTTGGAGAAAAGCTACGAAGATTTCATGAAACTCCTTACCTTTGTAGAGTTCGTCGAAGAGGACGACTTCTGGAGGTCGGAAGTGGTGCAGATTGCGGCCCGGACGACCCCCAGCGGAGCGTTGGAGGTGGAACTGGTGCCGCGGAGCGGACGCCACACCATTCTTTTCGGGCGCATCGAGCAGGTGGAGCGTAAGTTCGACAAGTTGATGCGCTTCTACCGCAGCGGGTTGCAGAACATCGGCTGGGATGCGTACAGGACGATAGATATCAGATACAAGGATCAGGTGGTTTGCAAGAAATAAAAAGGAAATATACCGTGGAAAGAAAGAATTATACCGTTGCCGTCGACCTGGGCTCGTCGAACGTCGTGGTGGCTGTCGGCGAGAAGGTCGCCGAAGGCCGGATGGATGTGGCGTCGATCGTGTCGAAGCCCGTCGAGGGCGTCAATGCGGGCAAGATCGAGAATATCGAACTGGTGAGCCGCGCCATCCGCGAAGCCATGTCCGAAGCCGAAGAGCAGCTGGGTATCCGGATCACGGAGGCCTATGCCGGTATTTCGGGCGATTTCGTGCGCTGTGCGCGCCATACGGATCATGTCTTCGTCTACGATCCCCAGAACGGCGTCAACCAGAAGGACGTCGATGCGCTGTTCGACCGCATGCGCAACGTGCAGGCGCCCGACGACGAGACCATCATGGAGCGTGTGCCCCAGAACTATGTGGTCGACGACAACCAGGAGGTCAAGAACCCCGTGGGGTCGTTCGGCAAGAAACTCTCGTCGACGTTCAATTTCATCCTTTGCCTGCGCACGCCGATGCAGCGGCTCGACATGGCGCTCAAGCGGCTTGGCATAAAGATGCTGGGAGTGACGTCGAATGCCATCGCCACGGCCGAGGCCGTGCTGCTGCCCGACGAGAAGGAGGAGGGCGTAGCGGTGGTCGACATCGGCGGCGGCGTGACGGACGTGGCGGTTTATTACCGCAACGTGGTGCGTTATATCGCCACGATCCCGATGGGGGCCATGGCCATCAACCGCGACATCCGCACGATGAGCGTGCCCGAGAAACATGTGGAAAGCCTCAAACAGAAATACGGTTCGGCGGTGGCCGACCTGGCCCCGGAGGACAAACTGATCCGCGTCAACGGCCGCACGGCCCGCGAAGCGAAGGACATCCTGCTGCGCAACCTGGCGACGGTGATCGAAGCCCGTGCCACGGATATTGCGGAGTTCGTATTGCAGGAGATCCGGGATTCGGGGTATGCCGGCAAGCTGGCCTACGGCATTGTCCTGACGGGAGGTTCGGCCAAGCTGAAGGATGTGGACGAGTTGTTCCGCCGCGTGACGGGCATGGACGTGCGCATCGCATCGGCCGAGACCGGCGTTGCGGAGGAGTCGAAGGAGAAGGTCGCAGACCCGGCCTATGCCACGGCGGTCGGTATTTTGCTCAAGGGCGCCGAGCAGGGTGCCTGCGCGGTGATCGAGCGTCCGGCCTCGCCGGCGTCCCGGCCTGCGGAACCCCGCCCGGGATTCCAGCCCCAGCAGTCCCAGGCCGCACCCGAGTTCCGCCATACGCCGCGGTTCCAGCAGCCCGCACAGGGGCCGGCTTCCGCGGCGGCACAGCCTGCGTCCGATGAGGATGCCGCGGCAAGGGGGCAGGAGCGGGAAGATGAGCAGCTGAAGGCCCCCGTGATCGAACCCAAGCGCAAGCGCGACTGGGGGTCGATCTTCCAGAAGACCTTCGACAAGATCAACAAGAGCTTTACGGCCGCCGAGGACGAGGAGATTTGATCCTGGGGGGGCTGAAACCGGCCTTTTAAACGGCCGGGCGTGAGGAGGATTTGCGGGCGTTCGCCCCGCGTGGGAATTAATCAGAAGAAAGGAGTAAAGAGATATGACAGACGAATTGATGTCGGAAATCAAAGCCCCGAAGACGGACGGGTCGATCATTATGGTGGTAGGTGTCGGCGGTGCCGGCGGGAATGCCGTGAACCATATGTGGAACCTGGGTATACGGGGCGTGACGTTCATGGTTTGCAATACCGACCAGCAGGCGTTGGACAAGAGCCCCGTGGAGCTGAAGATACGCCTCGGCGCCGAGGGCCTCGGTGCGGGGAACGACCCGGAGAACGGCCGCCGTGCCGCAGTCGAGTCGTTGCCCGAAATCCGCCAGCACCTCGAAGAGGCCGGGACTCGGATGCTGTTCATCACGGCCGGCATGGGCGGCGGTACGGGTACGGGCGCTTCGCCCGTCATCGCCAAGCTGGCCAAGGAGATGGGGCTGCTGACTGTGGCGATCGTCACCTCGCCGCTGGCCGTCGAGGGTAAGATCCGCTATGAACAGGCCTTCCGCGGGATCGAGGAACTGCGCCAGAATGTCGATTCGCTGCTGATTATCAACAACGAGAATATCCTCGAAATATACGGGCGCCTGTCGCTCAAGCAGGCGTTTGGCAAGGCCGACGACATTCTGTGTTCGGCGGCGAAGGGCATCGCCGAGATCATCACGGTCGAGAGCGACCTGGTGAACGTCGACTTCGCCGATGTGTCGAAGGTGATGCGCGACAGCGGCCGCGCGCATATGGCCGTGGCTACGGCCGAAGGCGACAACCGCGCCGAGACTGCTGCCGAGGCTTCGCTGCGTTCGCCGCTCCTGGATCACAACCTGATCTCGGGTGCGAAGAATATCCTGCTGAACATTTCGGTGTCGAACGCCGACTCGCTGATGTACGAGGAGGTGGTGCGCATCCTGGAGTATATCCAGGCGCATGCCAGCGTGCAGGACGACAACGGCGTGATACACAACGCCAATATCATCTGGGGTACGAGCGAGAAGCCCCAGCTGGGCAACGCCATCGAACTGGTGGTGGTGGCCACGGGGTTCTCGGGCGATGCGTCCGTCGACGTGATGAAGCAGATCATCCCCCCGGCGCGTATCACGGAACCGGTGAAGGAGCCTGTGGCTCCCGTGCTGGAGCCGATCAAGCCCGTTGCGCCGCCGCAGCGGCCGCCCGAGCAGGTGATGCTCGGCGCCAAGTCGACCCGCTACAACAACATTGAACTGCTGCTGGCCAAACCGGCCTACCAGTCGCGCAACTCGAAGTTCATCGTGCAGATGCCCGGCGGACGCAAGGAGGTGCTGCGCGAGGAGTCCGAAAACAGCCAGCAGGCTGCCGATTCGCAGGGCGGATCGCTTTTTGACTAACTAAATCCGCGCAAGTTTGGAGAGTACCGCTTCATGGATCGCATTCAACGGGTTTTCGGGCCATATCGCCGTGCTGTGCGCGGTGACGTTGGGACTGCTGTGCGTTTCAGCGCTCGTATCGGGGGCTGAAACTTCGTTTTTCTCCCTGTCGCATAAGGATATCCGCCGCCTGCAGACGCGCACGACCGCTTCGGCGGAGGCGGTGTTGCACTTGCTGACGAATGTCGACCTGCTGCTGGCGACGATTCTGGTGGTCAACAACCTGGTGAATATCTGCATCGTCATCCTCGTGTCGGGTATCATCGACTCGGTTTTTACGTTCCTGCGTTTCGAGTTCCTGTTCAAGACCGTACTGGTGACTTTCCTGCTGCTGCTGTTCGGCGAGATACTGCCCAAAGTATTGGCGCAGACCATGCCGGTGCGTTTCGCGCAGTTCGCGGCACGGCCGCTCAGGGTGTTGCGGTGGATTTTCTATCCGCTCTCCTACATCCTGGTGCGCACGAGCAGCCGCATCAGCGAAAAGGCGGCGCACAAGAGCGAGATTTCGCTCGACGAACTGGCCGACGCCGTGGATATGACCCAGAGTTCGAGCCCCGAGGAGCATGTGATGCTGTCGGGGATCGTCAACTTCGTGAATACCGAGGTGCAGGAGATCATGAAACCCCGCGTGGACATTACGGCGCTCTCGGTGACGGACGATTACGAGACCGTCAAGCAGACGATCATCCGGTCGGGGTTTTCGCGTATCCCGGTATACGAAGAGGATATCGACAATATCCGCGGGACGCTCTATGTCAAGGATCTGCTCCCCTACATCAACCATGGCAACGAATTCGGCTGGCAGCAGCTGGTGCGCAAGCCCTATTTCGTGCCCGAGCATAAGAAGATCAACGACCTGCTGGGCGACTTCCAGTCGAACAAGGTACACATGGCGATCGTCGTCGACGAATACGGTTCGACGCTGGGGCTGGTGTCGCTGGAAGATATCATCGAGGAGATCGTGGGCGAGATTTCGGACGAAAGCGATGCCGACGAGAGTTTCTTCACGCGTCTCGACGAGAAGAGTTACCTCTTCGACGGCAAGAGCCACCTGGGCGATTTCGAACGGGTGCTGGGGATCGACGAGGAGACCTTTGCCGACGTGAAGGGCGATGCCGAGACCCTCGCCGGGCTGATGCTCGAACTCAAACGCGACTTCCCCCGCAAGGGCGATGTCTTTACGTCGCACGACATCCGTTTTACGGTGCAGGAGATGGACGGGCACCGTGTCGATAAAATCCGTGTGGACTTGCAGTGAACGATGGGAAAGGCACTCTTCATAGAGCCGCCGATGGACGAGGCCGGGGTAGCCGGGTGGGTGACATCCGACGAATTGTCCGAGGCCGGGCGTTTTGTGCGGGAGGGCCGGCGCCGGGAATACCTCACGTGGCGAGCCGTCGTCCGCCGGGAACTGGGGGCGGATGTGCGGATTGCCTATGATGCAGCCGGGGCCCCGGTCGTCGACAGGGACGGGGTATACGTCGGGGTTTCGCACTGTAGGGGGCGTGTGGCCGTCTGTCTGTCCGATGTCCCCTGCGCGGTCGACATCGAGCCCGAGACGCGGGATTTCAGCCGTGCTGCGCTGCGTTACATGTCCCCCTCCGAGCAGGCGCTGTCCGGCGATCCGCTGCTGCCTGCCGCCGTCTGGTGCGCGAAGGAGGCGCTTTATAAATATGCCCGGCGTCCGGGGCTGGACTTGTTGCACGACCTGCGGGTGGAGGCGGTGGATTTCGCAGCCGGAATCGTTGTCGGGCGCATCGGCGGCGGGGAGGCGATCCGGCTCACGCTGCATCGTGCCGACGGGTTTATCGCGGTATATATTGTGTAGTTCCCGTGAGGATTACTGAAAGCCCCTCGGTTGTCGGGGGGCTTTTCCATGTCGCGATACCGGTCGTCGGGGCGGGGATTGTCGGTATGGGGCTCTTAGAAGGCTTCGGAGGCCGTGAAGAGGAAGGCCGAGGAACGTTTGCGATCCCACGGCAGGTTTTGGTTGCCGTAGACGCCCCAGCCGTAGTCGAGGCGAATGTTCATCCGGTTCTTGAACTCGAACCGGTACCCGCAGCCGAAGCTGTAAAGGGTGTTGTCCCAGCGGAATTTGTCGGTGCCCCAGACCTGTCCGCCGCCGATCCAGGCCACGATGCCGTGGCGGCGGTAGATTTTCTGGCGCAGCTCGATCTGCGTCTCGACAAGTCTTTTGTCGCGGTAGCGCCCTTCGTAGTAGCCGCGCATGCGTTCCATGCCGCCCATCTTGGCGTACATGTGCCACGACGGGGTGCCGGCCGTGAAGTCGGCGTAGAGGTCGTAGGCGAAGATGGCGCCTTTCCAGAGTTTTTGGTAGAAGTCGAAGGTCAGGGTGAAGCGTCCGAAGCTGCGGCGCGTATTGCCCAGCCATTCGGGATACCACTTGGCTTCGGCCTTGATGAAGATGCCCTTCGAGGCGTTGAACGTCACGTCGCGCGTATCGTTCTGCGCGAAGATACCGACATGGGCGTTGAGGGCGTTGGGGCGGTCGCCCGTTGCGGCGATGTAGTTCGAGAAAGGATCCTGCTTTTCGGGCAGGTAGCGCCCTTCGAGCCAGAGGTCGTAGAGTTCGCCCCGCTGCCCGCCGGGTTTTTCGTACCGGCCGTCCCGGATGCCTTCGAGGTATTCCGTCATGCCGCTGCTCCGATAGGCGGCGCCCGTGTAGTTGAGGCCGCCGCTCACGCCGACGTAGAAACGTCCGGCGAGCGACGTGCAGTAGGAGATGCGGAAGATGCCCATCGTGGTGGTGAGTTCCTGTGCATAGCCCTCTGCGCCGGCATTGTAGCCCACGCCGTAGAATGCACCCGGAAAGTAGACGAAGGCCCCGGCGTAGCTCAGGCGTTGTTTGTTGTGGTTGAAGATGTTGTCGCCCGAGAAGCGGAGCAAGACGAATTTTTCGGTCGTGAAGTTGCCGTAAACCGAGATGTTCGACGGGGCGGTCACGGAGTCCGTGCGGTCTATCCGGTAAAGCCCCGCTACGAGGAATCCGATTCCGAAGCCGACATCCGACGAGTAGTTCGGGCCGGGGGCGATGCTCCAGTCGATTTTCTTTTCGAACGTACGGTCGATGTTCGAACGGCTGTAATAGTCGATGATGCGGCGTATGAAGCCTTTGCGTTGGGCGGGCGATGTGAGGGCTGCGGTGTCGGCGGGTTGTTTGGGGGAGCGGGCTGCGGCGCTTCCGATCTGGGACAGGGCTTCCTCGGTCGAGGGAAAGGAATCCATGTCCTTGTCGGGTTGCTGCCCTACGGCGGTATATGCTATCAGCAGCATGCAGACCGTTAAAATGGTTCTGTATCCCTTTTTCATTGATTGTTCGGTGAAAGGCGATCCAAAGATAGGAATTATTTTCCGTATGCGCAAAACGGCGGGCGGATGCCGGGGATGGACGCGGCTTTCCGGGATAAATGTTTATCTTTGCTGTGGTAATCCTCCCGTGTGCGGCTTTGCAGGCGGGGAGTCGGGTGCCTCTTTTACTGAATTTGACGATGCAGATAACCAGACCTGTCCCGGCCGCCGATCCCGTGGAATATACCGATGGTAGGGCGTTGACCGAAGGCGAAGAGATTGCCGGAGGCATTTTCCGCGGCATTGTTTTCCCGCACCTCGACCGGGAACATGTCTGGGTGCAGTCGTGTCTTTTCGCAGGCTGCCTTTTCCCGGCGTGCACGTTGCACGGATCGCATTTCACGGATGTGACCTTCCGGAACTGCGACCTGTCGAACGCCGACCTGACGGGGTGCAGTTTCCAGCGGGTGGAGTTCCTGGATTGCAAGCTCATGGGGACGAACCTCTCCGAAGCGACGATGCAGCATGTGGCCTTCGAGCGCTGCAAGGCGGAGTTCGCCAATTTCGCGCTGGGGCGCTTGCGTTTCGTGGCGCACAGTCAGGGAGTCATGCGGGGAGCCGTGTTCGACGAGTGCCGCCTGGAGAAGGCCTCCTTTTCGCGCTGCGACCTGACGCAGGGTGAATTCCGCGGCACGCGCCTGCGCGGGCTTTCGTTCGCGGATTCCGACATCCGGGGAATACGTGTCGGCGAGGTCGATTCGTTTGAAATAAAGGGTTTGAAGATCAATGCATTGCAGGCGGTTGACCTGGTGCGGCTGCTGGGGGTAGAGGTGGAGGAATAAGGGTTTATTCAAAAAATTTACATATTTCTTAAAAAAATCTTAATAAAATATTTGGAAGTTTGCTTTTGCCGTAGTACTTTTGCCTCGTCTTAAATGATAAAATATTTTAAGAATTATTTAAAATTATTTAGTATGAAAGCAAGGATCAATGAGTGGTTACGCACCGCCCTGATTATGTTGGGAGAGAGCATCAAGTTGCGCGAGATGTAATATCTCCCTTTTATTTTCGGAAAAGAGTTAAAACTTCGATATACGAAAGAGTCCCGGCCGCAAAGCCGGGACTCTTTTATTTTGGGTTTCCGCGGGGGGCGGGCTGGATTGCATCCGGGATGCAGGGTGAAGTGCGCCGGATTTCAGCAGTT
>OLGN01001794.1_pt1 | contig 11080 bp, 6 predicted proteins | sample 1605941 | NCBI WGS metagenome assembly OLGN01 (sample SAMN03283269) | human gut metagenome | biome: human-associated habitat; material: feces | host: Homo sapiens | place: USA | collected 2013
GGCATATTTCGTGTGCATTTTATCAAAGCTGAACTCAAAAGTGACATAGGTTAGCATCAGTAATGCCGATGCCATTCCGATTGCCAATCCAAAGATATTGATGAAACTGAACTTCTTCCGCTTCATCAGATTCCGATAGGCACTATTCCAGTAATTCCCTATCATACGGTTTCGTTTTTAGATGACGTTTTCTTTTCCAGCGGACGGTTGATGTTTTCGGCTACAATCTGTCCGTCCAATAGTTGGATGACCCGGTGTGCATACTTCGCATCCCGCTGTGAGTGGGTGACGATAATGATTGTGGTTCCCTGACGGTTGAGTTCGCTCAACAGTTCCATCACTTCGATGCCATTCACCGAATCCAGATTTCCGGTAGGTTCGTCGGCCAGCAGTAGTTTACATTCGGTCACTACGGCACGGGCAATGGCGACACGTTGTTGCTGACCACCGGAAAGAGAATCCACATCGCGGTATTCATAATCTGTCATACCTACCATCTTTAAAGCAGCTTTCACTTTCTTCTCAATGGTTTGTTTCGGTGTCTTTTTCAGTTTCAGGCCGAAAGCAATGTTATCATATACATTCAAGTGCGGGAATAAGGCATATTTCTGAAATACCGTATTCACGGGACGCTTGTGGGGAGGGGTTTGTGTTATTTCCATCCCCGAAATTCGGATCTCGCCTTCCGAAGCCGTCTGAAAACCGGCAATGAGACGCAACAACGTGGTTTTACCGCAACCGGAAGGACCAAGTATAGTGACAAACTCGCCCTTTTTCACGTTTAGAGTCACATCATCCAATGCTGTTTTATCGCCAAAATACTTCGATACATGGCTCACCTCAATGATGGATTTATCTTCTTGCATATTCATACTAAAGTTTGGGCTGCAAAGGTACACATTTCTGCGGTTTTCACCTAGGTGTTAATCTAATATAACAGTGTTTTTCGATGCCCGACAGAAAAAAAATCTATCTTTGCATAAATATTTATTCACTAATTTTACAAAAGCATGAAAAAGTTAACTTATTTAGTTATTGCAACGGCAGCGTTAGGCATGGTAGCTTGTACGGGCGGAAACAAAGCCGGATACGTTGTCACAGGTACGGTAGAAGGTGCAAGCGATGGTGACACCGTTTATCTTCAGGAAGCTACTGGCAGAAATTTGACCAAACTAGATACAGCCGTTATCACCAAAGGTACTTTTACCTTTGAAGGTACACAAGATTCTGTGGTTAGCCGCTATGTCACTTGCGAAGTGAACGGAGAGCCATTGATGATTGATTTCTTCCTCGAAAACGGAAAAATCAACGTTGCCCTGACCAAGGACAACGACGCTGTAACCGGTACTCCTAACAATGATGCATACCAGGAAATCAGAGCTCAAATCAATGACATCAGCAAGAAAATGAATACCATTTATGAAGCAATGGGCGACACTTCTTTAAGTGATGAGCAGAAAGAAGCCAAACAAAAAGAGGGTGCCCAGCTGGAAGAACAGTATGACAAAGTAATCAAAGAAGGTGTTAAAAAGAACATCACCAATCCGGTTGGGGTATTCTTGTTTAAACAAACGTTCTACAATAACTCTACTGACGAAAATGAAGCTTTGTTGCAACAAATTCCTGCGAATTTCCAGAATGACGAAACAATCGTAAGAATCAAAGAGATGACCGACAAGCAGAAAAAGACTGCCGTAGGTACTCAATTTGTTGATTTCGAAATGCAGACTCCGGAAGGAAAGGCTGTGAAGTTGTCTGACTACGTTGGTAAAGGTAAAGTGGTATTGGTTGACTTCTGGGCTAGCTGGTGCGGTCCTTGCCGTCGCGAAATGCCTAATCTGGTAGAAACTTACGCTAAGTATAAAGGTAAGAACTTCGAAATTGTAGGCGTATCTCTCGACCAGGATGGAGCTGCATGGAAAGAAGCAATCAAGAAGATGAATATGACTTGGCCACAAATGTCCGACCTGAAATTCTGGCAAAGTGAAGGTGCACAGCTTTATGCAGTAAACAGTATTCCTCACACTGTATTGATCGATGGCAGTGGTAAAATTATCGCTCGCGGTTTGCATGGAGAAGAACTTCAGGCTAAAATTGCAGAAGCTGTAAAATAACAGATCGAAAGAGAAGGTTTTTCAAAGGCTTTAAAGTTCAAACAAGGGGCTGTTCGAAAAGCCTTGATCCTATAAAATCACGCTTACTACGACATGTTGCAGTAAGCGTGATTTTTCTTTTTAGAGACTTTTCAGATGGTTTCTTGCTTATTAAAAACTTCACAAGTCAGCAACCAAACAGATAAAATTCAGCCCCTGTAATTCTCGAAAGAACACAGGGGCTGAATCTATATATGAAAGTAAGGGAGAAGGACTCCCCTACTTTTATTTCAAACAAATTAGATAAACCAACGTACGTAGCAGAAGTCTTGACGGTGTGGAAGCTCCGGATTCTTCGGGAACATACGGTAAGACACCTTGAAGCTACCTGCATTTGACAAGCTGTGTTTAACTTGGAATGTATACAAGTTACCTTCTTTCTTGATGACACTAAACGGTTCTACAGAGTAAACATGTTGTTTGCCGTCTGCAGTTGTGTAAGTAGTAACCAATTCAAGTCCCACTGCATCATTCAAGCCTTTTTCATCGATCACGTAAGTAATAGTATATTCTTTTCCGCTTTCGATGTCACCGTTCTTCAGGTCTTCTACCTTGTCGCAAGATACGATTTCAATAGCATCCCATTTAGCAACCACATCTTCTTTCCAAGCTGCGATTTCTTTTGCTTTCGCATTATCATTAGCAGCCAAAGTCTGGAAGCGTTTCGCCAGTTTGCAATAGAATTTGCTATAGTAATCATCCAACTGACGCTTCATTGTATAATGAGGAGCGATCTGTGCGATAGAATTCTTCACCACTTTGATCCAGCCTTCAGAATATCCTTTCTTATTACGTGCATAATACAACGGCAAGATTTCAGTTTCAAGAATACTGTAAATAGTAGCAGCATCCAACTGATCCTGATGTTCCTGGTTCTGATAAGTACGTTTTTCTGTCAACGCCCAACCTGCACCTTCACGGTAACCTTCCAGCCACCATCCGTCTAATACAGAGAAGTTAACAACACCGTTCATCAAAGCCTTTTCGCCCGATGTACCAGATGCTTCCAACGGACGAGTCGGAGTATTCAACCAGATATCAACGCCTGAAACCAGACGACGAGCCAATTGCATATCATAATTTTCAAGGAAGATAATCTTACCCAGGAATTCCGGACGGCGAGAGATCTCGATAATACGCTTAATCAAACCCTGACCTGCACCATCGTGCGGGTGAGCTTTACCTGTAAACAGGAATTGTACCGGGTAATCAGGATTATTCACAATCTTAGAAAGACGATCCAAGTCGGTGAACAACAAGTGTGCACGTTTGTAAGTAGCAAAACGACGGCCGAAACCAATCAGCAATGCATTCGGATTAATCTTATCCATCAGTGAAACGATACGGGAAGGATCTCCCTGGTTCTTCAACCATGTATCGCGGAATGACTTACGGATATAGTCAACCAACTTATTCTTCATAGTCATACGAGTCTTCCAAATCTCCTCATCGGGCACATTGTAGATAGCTTCCCAAATCTTAGGATTAGATTGATCGAACCAGAAGTTTTCGTTGAAATATTTAAAGTACAGTTCTTTCCATTCAGTTGCACTCCAAGTCGGGAAGTGAACACCATTCGTTACATATCCTACATGGCTTTCTTCCGGGAAATAACCTTTCCAGATAGAAGAGAACATTTCTTGAGAAACCTTTCCGTGCAGCCAGCTCACACCGTTCACTTCCTGTGAAGTGTTACAAGCAAAAACAGACATACAGAAACGTTCGCCCTTGTCACCCGGATTGTTACGTCCGAGATCCATCAAGTCATCCCAAGTGATACCCATTCTGGAAGGATAACCACCCATATATTTGCCAAACAAGCCTTCATCAAAATAGTCGTGACCTGCAGGAACCGGAGTATGAACAGTGTAAAGAGAAGAAGCACGAACCAACTCGATAGCTTGATCGAAAGTCAATCCTGTAGCTACATAGTCACAGATACGCTGAACATTGATTAATGCAGCATGTCCTTCATTACAGTGATAAACATCTTTCTTGATGCCCAGTGCTTTCAAAGTCAGGATACCACCGATACCCAACAAGATTTCTTGTTTCAAACGGTTTTCCCAGTCGCCGCCATAAAGCTGGTGAGTGATAGGACGGTCGAATTCGCTGTTCATTTCATTATCCGTATCAAGCAGATACAAAGAAATACGTCCAACGTTTACACGCCATACGTTTGCATGAACAAAATAATCAAGATAAGGAACGTCAACTATCAACGGCTGACCATTGGCATCCATTACACGTTCAATAGGAAGTTGACCGAAGTTTTGTGCTTCGTAGTTGGCAATCTGCTGTCCATCCATAGACAACGTTTGAGTAAAGTAGCCGTAACGATACAAAAAGCCTACCGCACACAAATCAACATTGCTGTCGGAAGCCTCTTTCAGATAGTCACCAGCCAATACACCCAGACCACCGGAATATATTTTCAGGACGCTGCTCAAGCCATATTCCATACTGAAATAAGCGATAGATGGGCGTTGCTCATCCGGCTTCACATCCATGTAATCTCTGAATTTTGTATAAACATCATTCATTCTTCTCAGAATCACCTTGTCTTTTGCCAGCGCTTCCAGCTTTTCATAGCTCATACGTTCCAACAACAGTACTGGATTCTGTCCACATTCTTTCCAAAGTTCCGGATCTAGATCTCTAAACAGTTCAGTCGCTTCAAAATTCCATGCCCACCAAATGTTGCGTGCGATTTCAGACAACTTCTCCAACTCTTCCGGTATACGTGATTTCACAGTAACCTCTTTCCAGTTGGGAGTATTCACATTACTAACTTTGATTTTCATAATGTTTTCGTTTACTTATTGATAAATAATTTCTTTCTTAACTCAACTGACGTATCCTTGCCTTACGCAAAGCGATATCATAAGCTTCATAATAATATTGTATAAAGTGCTTCCATAAAGCCTGCTCTGCAACTTCAGCAGCACGCTTACGGATTTCCTTCACTTCTTTCTCCGTCTTATCCGCAAATAACGTAATCGTATCTTTGATACCATCCGCTACTTCCGAATAATTATAGTCCGAACGATGCAGCACTTCTACTCCATCATTAATGCCATGCTGGTTCTTCAGGCTGTTTACCCAAAGTCCGAATCCAGCCAGATCAGTAGTGATTGTCGGTACATGGAATGCTACACTTTCCAACGGAGTATATCCCCACGGTTCGTAATAAGAAGCATAGACACTCAAATCCTGTCCCAACAATATATCATAATATTCTTTATTCATGATGCCATCACGACCATTCAGATAACAAGGTACAAAAATCACTTTTACCTTATCTTCCGGACGATTGCCCATTCCCAGATATTTCAACATGTCCAACACCTGGTCATGAGTCATATTATGCAGCCAATGAGTGATAAACGGTACTTCGAGGGGAGTGTCGAACTTATCTTTGCTCTTCAAACGTGCCTGCAAATCCTCGCGAGGCTCTCCCACCCAACCGGGTACATTGATGAATGCCAAAACATTCTTATGCAAATTCTTATCCCTGTTCAAGCGGTTTAATGATTCCAAAAATACATCAATACCTTTATTCTTAAACTCATATCGTCCACTGGTTCCGACAATTAACGTATCGTCACCCAGATTTGTTCCCAATAATTTATTGGCAACGTTTAGCATCAAGGCACGTGCACGTTTACGTTTTCCCGTAAATGTACTTCCTTTCGGTACGAAATCGTCTTCAAAACCATTCATCAACACTACATCTGCCGGTTTGTCTAACAGTTCCTTGCACTCATTGTTGGTAATCTGGCTTACAGTTGTGAAGCAGTCTACATAATGTGCAGTCTGCTTCTCGATAGAATGCTTTGACTGCATATTAAGTTCCTGTGCCATTTGGTCACCATTATAAGCAAACAGATAGTCATACAACGGCTTATTATTGCCGGCAATGGAACGACCGATAGACGTAGCATGGGTCGTAAAAATAGTAGCCACCTCCGGCACAGCTTCCTGTACATAAAGTGCTCCCATTCCAGTCATCCATTCATGTGCCTGATATACCACCTTATCCGTTTCTGTCAGGTTGTAGCGGTAGAAACTTTCCACCACCTTTCCTGCAGCATACGAAAACATAGAAGCTTCGTCGTAATCGCCATAAGCGTGCAACGAATCTACTTGATAACGATTCCACATTTCTGTGTATATATCGTCTTTCTTTTCAAAAAAAGGTTGGAAATCAACAAGAATGACTATGGGTTCACCGGGGATATTCCATCGTCCTATACGGACAGAAAGTTCGTCTTTCTCAAGTGCATGCTTTTTCCAGGCAGCACATAGGTTATCCGACTCGATGAATAGAGGGTTTTCTTTTCCTTGCCATACATCAGGACCTATGAAGAAAATTCTGTCGCGGAACTTTTCCTGCAATGTATTTGCCCGTGTCGACAAGACGGTGTATATTCCTCCCACTTTATTACATACTTCCCAGCTGGACTCGAAGATATAATCGGGGGTTAATAAATCTTTTACCATATAATATATTAAAACTCTTTTTAGTATGCGAGTGCAAAAGTACACATTATTCTTTGAAAAATAATACTTTATGCGAAAAATATGAGTTAAGAAGAGGAAAGAAACGTTGCCCTATAATGAAAAAAGAATATCCCCTTGCACATGCAAAGCTGCATGTACAAGGGGATTGAAACTCCTTTATAGGAAATATTCTTGCTAAAAATTATGCAACGAGTGCACTACCGATCAAGAAGGTTGCAGCCAAAGCAACGATTGCATAAAGCTCGGGGAATACGGCAAGAATCAACGTATTACTAAATACATTGTGTCCCTGTCCGATAGCTGCAATACCGTTTGCACAAACTTGTCCCTGACGGATAGCGGAGAATAAGGCAACCAATCCTAAAGCAATACCTGCACCAAGAACTGCTGATGCCTGGATAGCTGTAATTTCAGGAGTCAAAATGCTGAAGATAGTCTGAAACATGAAATAACCGGCAAAACCATAAAGCCCCTGTGTACCCGGAAGGGCTGTCAATACCAGGAAGTTACCGAATGCACTATCATTCTTCTTCAATGCTCCGATGGCAGCATTACCTGCAATAGTTACTCCGTAAGCACTACCGATGCCAGACAAACCAACCATAATCGCGATGCCAATGTAGGCGATAAACAAATTCATTTCCATAATCTTATTCTATTTTTTATTGTTTAATTCTTAAAATATTAATTCTCTATTTCTAATTTTTAATCTTCAGTTTTTTCAATTTCTGAACGGTTTGTACTCTTTACCGCCTCCTTCATATCCGGAGTTCTTGAAGAACTCAACGAACGTCAGACGCATTGGGTGAACCATTGCACCCAGCACATTCATGAAAATATTGATTGCATGACCGATCACGAAAATCAGCACCATTACAATCGGGCCTGCTATTACATTATCCGGACTCATACCTACTGCCAGACTGTTGAACACTCCCGCCAGAATACCTCCGGAAAGTCCGAGGGCAAACAGACGAACGTAGGACAAAACATCTCCAAGCAAACCAGTAACCATGTTGTATGAATCCCACAATCCCAATCCGATATTCAGGAATATGTTCTTTCCCGGACTGTTATAAAGGAAAATCATAGCAGCTGAAACACCCAGGATTATCAAGTGCACCGTGCTTCCCATCGGCATTACGTCCGGTAACAAAGCTGAAACTGCCATTGAAACCAGCAGGATGATCCATCCGATAGTTGCCACTGCATATTTGAAACCAAACTGAATCGTCTGATTCACAGCTTTCAGCACCATACCGAATAAAATCTGGATAGCTCCCAATATCAACGATAATTGGAACATATCATTATTATCCATCATGACAGCATGTTTCAAACGTTGAACAATCGGCCAATCCAAATTGTAAATATTCGCTCCGAAGAACGTACCAGTCAGCAAACCGCAGAAGAACGTTGATACCGCCAATACCTGTATCAATGAGATGATTGACTTCATTGACGGGGTTACTTTCTTCGCCATCAACCGATAGGCCGTAGCTCCCAGAAACAGGAACAAACCATATCCGGAATCTCCCAGACAAAGTCCGAAAAATACCATAAAGAATGGGGCAAAGAACGGTGTCAAGTCCAATTCATTATATTTCGGAAGCATATACAGCTTACAGATCGGTTCGAACCAAGCAAAGAATCCCTTATTATTCAATCGAATAGGAACATTATCGCCCGGCATCGGATCGGTAATCTCATAATATACATGTGCGTCATTCAGATAAGCCTCTATCTCCACTTGACTGAATGCAGGCGCCCATCCTTCAATCAACATCAGTTTGTCACCGGCAGTCTGCTCGGAACTTAACACAACTTTAGAGAATTCAATCTGACTTTGCAACTCTTTCAGAGCAACCTTCAATGAAGGAATATCTGTTTCGGAAAGTGCAACCAGTCTTTTTTCATTCTCTTCAACGGCCTGTTCTGTTGTATTGTAAAGCGTTTCAAGATGTGCCAAAGAGTATGCAGGTAATTTAGCCTGCTCTACATCCAAGTCCACTTCCTCTCCGCCTTTCGTTACAGTCACGAAGAATACTTTAGAAGAAATGCGGTTCACAATCATTGCATTGTATTCCGTTTCCCACTCTTCTTTGTAATTTCCTTCCGAACAGCTATAGAAACCGATTACATAACCGGCATCTTTCAGCTTCTGAACATTTGCCGGTTCAAAGTTGCCCCAGGCTTCCAGAGCTTCTTTTTCTTTGGCATAGCTTTGCAACTGCTGCGACAACTTTCCATGCTCTGTCTGTAAAGCATCCACTTCGTCCAGCACTTGCATTCCACGGGCAGCCGTTCCTCCTTCCGTAGCAATCACGGCATTCTTTTCATGCTTCTGGTTCTGAAGTAACTTCAAGGTAGCCGCCAAACGGTTGGAAAGACGAATATTATCCTGCAACTCCGTGTTATCGGCAGCCCCCTGTTGTTTCTCCACAATGTGGACTACCCCAAGTTCCCGCAGACTGTTCAGGAATTCTTCATATTCTTTGTGATACACCAGAAAGGTGAGTTTCTTCATTTTTGTAATCATGCCTCTACCTCCTTCCTTTTTTCTTGATGGGACTTCATGATCTTTTGCGAAGATTTCGACAGGTTTTCTTCATCTTCCATAAATCGCTTGATCTTTCGCAATGCATCCTGATAGCCCGGTATCTGCACCTTCTCAAAAAGGTTCACCTTTTGAGTGGTCTTTTTCCTTGCATGTTCTAACAAGTTCAGCTTGGCGAGCATAAATTCACGTTCAATTGCCGTATGAGCCAGCTCTTCCAACAGGTGGATACCGTCGGCATACCACTTGGGAGCATTAAACATACTGTACGGACGTATCTCGAATTCTACATTCTCGAGCAACGGTACGCGCACACCCGCAATCTTTTTCACGCCAAGATGAACATCATTCACCTTTATTAATGAAGCGTCAAACTCATTCCAAAGGGCGAACATGGCTTCATAGGCTTGAATTTGTTGTTCGAGCCTATCCTCCAAATCGGCAGCTTCCGTTTTACAGCGTTTCACTTCCATGCGGAGGGCGCTTTCCTTATTCTTAATGATAGGAAGCGTACGCACCCGCACTTTCAGTTGCTTTTCGAGCTGCTGAAGAGAGGTTTTGTTATATTGAAACTTTATAGCCACGATGTTCTATTTACTATTTAACTATTTACGATTTACGATTGAAATAACTTTTATGACCATTTACAATTAACAAACTTCAATCGTAAATGGTAAATCGTCTAATCGTCTAATTATTTTGTTTTGGCCAGTATTGATCCACCAAGTCTTTCTTGATATTCACCTCTTCCGGACGGAAGTATTTACCGAACAAGCCCCAGGCAACGTCCAGCATTTCAGTTGTATCAAGGTTAACATCAATTGCCAATAACTGATTGGAATAGTCCTTCGCAAAAGCCAACGTACGTTCGTCGTAGTTTGTCAGGTCGAAACCATTTTCCATCTTCGTCTTAGCGTTAGCTGCATCGGCATAAAGACGTACGGCAGCATTCATCACCTGCGGATGGTCTTTACGCGTCTTCTTACCGGTAACCAGCTGTTTCAAACGAGACAACGAACGGAACGGGTCAACAATAACCTTACCAATATCACTATCACGACGCAGGAACAACTGACCTTCTGTGATGTAACCCGTGTTATCAGGCACAGCGTGAGTAATATCTCCACCGGACAAAGTAGTCACCGCAATAATTGTGATTGAACCACCGGAAGGGAACTGCACCGCCTTTTCGTAAATCTTCGCCAAGTCCGAGTAAAGTGATCCCGGCATAGAGTCTTTAGACGGAATCTGGTCCATACGGTTGGATACGATTGCCAACGCATCGGCATAGCTCGTCATATCGGTCAACAGTACCAGCACTTTCTCATTATTATTTACTGCAAAATATTCAGCAGCAGTCAACGCCATATCCGGAATCAACAAACGTTCCACCGGAGGATTCTCGGTCGTATTCATGAAACTCACAATACGGTCAAGAGCACCAGCATTGGAGAACACATTCTTAAAGTACAAGTAGTCGTCATTCGTCATACCCATACCGCCCAGAATAATCTTATCTGTTTCAGCACGCAATGCCACATTTGCCATTACTTGGTTGAAAGGCTGGTCGGGGTCAGCAAAAAATGGAATCTTCTGACCGGACACCAGCGTATTATTCAAGTCGATACCGGCAATACCTGTCGCAATCAGTTCCGACGGTTGTTTGCGCCGAACCGGATTCACTGACGGACCACCGATTTCCACTTCCTGTCCTTCAATTTCCGGACCTCCGTCAATCGGATCACCGAAAGCATTGAAGAAACGTCCTGCCAACTGCTCACTAACCTTTAATGTAGGAGATTTGCCGAGAAATACGACTTCAGCATTGGTACGAATACCCTCTGTA
>OLGN01001799.1_pt1 | contig 11055 bp, 13 predicted proteins | sample 1605941 | NCBI WGS metagenome assembly OLGN01 (sample SAMN03283269) | human gut metagenome | biome: human-associated habitat; material: feces | host: Homo sapiens | place: USA | collected 2013
CTCCCTATTGGAAGCGGAGTGCAGTATGAAAGCAGAGTTTCACTTGGATATTTAAATCAATCGTTCCAAAATGCGGTTATGGAGGGGGTTCTTTATGGCTGCGAGCAGGGGCTGTATGGATGGAAAGTGACAGACTGTAAAATCTGTTTTGAATATGGATTGTATTATAGTCCTGTAAGTACCCCCGCAGACTTTCGGCTGCTTTCCCCTATCGTATTGGAGCAGGCTTTAAAAAAAGCAGGGACAGAACTATTAGAGCCATATCTCCACTTTGAAATTTATGCACCGCAGGAATATCTCTCACGGGCGTATCATGATGCTCCAAGGTATTGTGCAGATATTGTAAGTACTCAGATAAAGAATGACGAGGTCATTCTGAAAGGAGAAATCCCTGCTAGATGTATTCAAGAATACAGGAACGATTTAACTTATTTCACAAATGGGCAGGGAGTCTGCTTGACAGAGTTAAAAGGATACCAGCCAGCTATTGGTAAATTTATTTGCCAACCCCGCCGCCCGAATAGCCGTATAGATAAGGTTCGGCATATGTTCCACAAGTTAGCTTAACAGCTTGCAAAAGTCATATAAAATGAGATTTGAAAGGATTAGAGACTAATTATGATGAAATGCGAATGGATATTGTGTCCTGTTTGTGGGAGCAAAACCCGTAATAAAATTAGGAAGGACACTGTTTTGGAGAATTATCCCCTTTATTGTCCAAAATGCAGACAAGAAAGATTGATTAAAGTTGACAACTTGAAGATAACTGTCATCAAAGAGCCAGACGCTTAAGACGCAGAGCCGATGAAATTGTGGAACAATTCACGAATCATCGGCTCTTTTTGTTTCGTATTTGAAAGAACAAACTCACCAAATAAAAAAAACGATATTCGGGTGGGTTATTTTGTTATACCCTAAATTACCCTCTGAATTTGTTTTTAAATTTGGAGGGATTTTTTTATGTCCTTTTTTCGGGCAGTTATCTATCTGCTCATACGAAGCAAAATTTATCAATACATAGCATATCAGAGAACGGCAGGAAACCAGTTAAAAAAATTTCTGCCAGTGCAGCGGTACTTCTCACCTTGAAAGTAGAAGTACAATCTCCATACAACAGAATTACTATTTCCTATAACCGTAAAGGTCACAGAGCCTTTGCGGTTTTTCTTTTGTCGATTTTTGTTGGAAAGTGCCGTAGGGCTGTTTCTGATATGCGGTGTCGTTCTCCGCCTCTCCATCTGGATTTTTTACATTTCAAAAATTCAGATGGGAGGTATTTATGGTGAAATATGCACCAAGAAAGGTATATATCAGAGAAAGTGGCGGCTATGTGGAATTATCCTACACGGAGTTTTGTCGTTGCAGGGAATCCGACCAGACTTATATGGACAAGCTGTTTATCCCCGTTCAGGGCTGTCTGCTTGAAGTTGTGAGGGAGCAATACACAGACTTCTACCGAGATAAGGAACGGTGGCGTTATCTGCAAAAATTAGATACAAAGAATAGACTGCTATCTCTCGACGGATTTACGGACAGCGAGGGGAATCCTCTGGACTTTATCGCTGATGAAGCGGCGGACATTGCGGAAACCGTTGTCAATGCGGTCATGGTGGACAGGCTGAAAGCCGCCCTGCCTTTGCTGTCGGATAGTGAACAGGAGTTGATACAGGCAATCTTTTTTGACGGACTTTCCGAGCGTGAAGTCGGGGCGAGGTTGGGCATAACCCAGAGCGTTGTAAACAAACGCAAAGCCAGAATCCTAATAAAACTAAGAAAGATAATAGAAAATTAAAATTTAAGGCGTTCAGCCCCCTTGTTTTTTCCTTTGGGAAAATGAGGGGGCTTTTCTCTGCCCTCTCAATCAATTCTGATTGGAGGAAGAAAGAATGGCATACAACCACGGACGGGAGGACAGGAAATGGCGTATCTGGAAAGAAGCGGAGGAAAAGCTGCTGCGTGAGTGCGGCGTTGATGAAGCGACCATTGAGCAGATACGCATTGCAGACAGGGCAGACTTCAATTCCAACAGGCGGTTTTACCGATGGACGAATGACGTTGCGGAATATCTTGAGGACATGGCAGACAGGGAGCGGCAGACGGAAGTGGGTACGGTTGCGGAGTTACTGGATGAAATTGAAAGTGAAAACCTCTATCAAGTGTTAGTGGAAGTAGACGGACGTACCTTGAAAATTGTCCTGCTGAAAATGCAGGGGTATTCCACAAAAGAAATTGCCCCGCTCGTGCATTTGACGACTGGTGCCATCTATGCGAGGTTAGACCATCTGCGGAAGAAGCTGCGGAAAATTTTATAAGCGTCTAATACATCCCATTATCCTGCGGGCTACTGGGTGGGGAGCGGAATCTCCCCGCTTATTTTTGGCAGGAGGACAAAGGGATGGCATACAGGGTTAAGGCGTACACGCTTCGGGAGGAATCCACGGAAAGCGGCACAAGGTATTTTATCAGCTTTAAGGACGGGCAGGGCAAATCCCACGAGTTGGAAGTGTCGGAACAGTTCTTTATGGAGTTTCGGCAGATGGAGCGCAGGAACAGGAATCTTTTCTAATGGGACGAGCGGCACAGGGAGTTTAACGAGGTATGGGACGAAACCCTTTACAGACGGGCGTTGCGTGTGCCTAAGAGCCTTGATGAACGCATGGTTGAGGAAGAACGGAATGAAACGCTCTGTAAGGCGGTTGGGAGCCTGCCAGAGATACAAAGGCGGCGTTTCCTGCTCTATTACGAGTATGAGTTCAATTTTTATCAAATCGCCGCTATGGAGCATTGCACCGCTTCGGCAATACAGAAATCTGTTGCGATTGCAAAGGAGAAAGTAAAGGCGGAAATGAGGAAGTATCTCCAACCGTGACCGACACCGCCCGAAAAAGAAATCTGTTTTTTATTTGTGTGGGATTGGCGGCATTACATACTCTCACTTTTTTCCGTGGGAGTAAATCTATTTTTAAGGAGGTCAACGCCTATGTGCAACGAAAACAAAGACACCGCCCGAAAGGAGGAAAGCCATGCAGAAGTTACAGACAGTCAACGCCGAAACGCTCCTTTATGAACCGCTTGAGAAACCATCCTTTGTGGTGGACAGCCTTATCCCGACAGGCTTATCGCTGTTCTGCGGCTCACAGAAGATAGGCAAGAGCTGGCTCATGCTGAAGCTATGCCTATGCGTGTCGCAGGGAATCCCTTTATGGGATATGCCGACAATGGAGGGCGACGTGCTTTACCTCTGCCTTGAGGACACGTTCTGCCGCATACAGGACAGGCTATTCCGCTTGACGGACGAAGCAAGCGGGCGGCTCCACTTTGCCGTGGCAAGCTGCAAGCTGTCAGACGGTCTTATCGTGCAGCTTGAGGATTATCTGAAAGACTATCCAGAAAGCAGGCTCATTGTAATTGATACCTTGCAGAAAGTCCGTACAGCTTCAAAAGACAACGCCTATGCCAGTGATTATGGGGACATTTCCCTAATCAAAGACTTTGCCGACAGGCACTCATTGGCGGTCATTGTCGTCCACCACATCCGAAAGCAGAATGACAGCGATGTGTTCAACAAGGTGTCTGGGACGACAGGCTTAACGGGGAGTGCGGACGCTACCTTTGTTCTGGAAAAGGAGAAACGGGCATCCGACACCGCCAAGCTGTATGTGACAGGCAGGGATACGCCTTATCAGGAATACACGCTGCGTTTCCGTGATTGCAGTTGGGAACTTGTGGAGAGGAAAACGCAGGAGCAGCTTGCGAAAGAAACGATACCAGATGTCCTTTTTCGGTTGGTGGATTTTATGAGGGATAAGGAAGAATGGGCAGGCACGGCAACGGAGCTGTTAGCCGCAATGGGGGAAACGGAAACCATACCCACGGTGATTACGAAATGGCTGAATGAATACCGCACCACATTTTTAAGTGAGAACTGTATCAGCTACCAGTACAGCCGCAAAAAGGATGGCAGGCAGATTGCCCTTGCAAGGCGGGAGGGTGACAGCGGTGACGGTGGTGACGGCGATATTGGGATACCCCCTGTTACTGTCATTGAAGCTTAAAGCCGTGTAAAGCGGGCGGCTCTGCCCTGCGGGTGACAGCGGTGACGGCGGTGACAGTGATTTTAGGATACCCTGCCGCTGTCATCCCTACGGGAGAACACCCCGTAAACGCAAGATACAGGCGTGGGATTTACCCGCCTTTTTCGGCGTGTAAAACCACCCCTGCGGTCAGAAAAATCCTTCCGATTTTTCCGACTGCGTTTACAGGGTGTAACACACTACACTTTGCCCTGCAAAGTCGTGTGCCAGACGTTCCCTCTGGACTCCCTTATGGCAGGTCTTACGCCCTGCTATCCTGCGCCGTGCGGCTTCGGATAAAAGAATGGCGGCATGACGGTGACGGCTCTTGCGAGGGGGGTATCCCAAAAACACCGTCATCATCGACATGACCGTCATGCAGGGGGTGAGGGTGACAGTTGCGGCAGTCGGCAGGGGGTATCCCAAAACTGCTGTCACCGCCGTCACCGCTGTCACCCAAAGGGCAGTTTACCCGCCGAAGAAAGGAAGATGATGGATTATGCCCTATGCAATCCTGCGTTTCCAGAAACGCAAAGCGGGCGGCGTTGCGGCTTGTGAACGCCACAACGAACGGAAGAAAGAAGCCTACAAAAGCAATCCAGATATCGACATGGAACGCTCTAAAAATAACTATCACCTTGTTGCACCGCCACGCTACACCTACAAGAAAGAGATTAACCGAAAGGTAGCCGAAGCAGGGTGCAGGACAAGGAAAGACAGCGTGATGATGGTGGAAACGCTTATCACGGCTTCGCCAGAATTTATGAACCAGTTACCGCCCGAAGAACAGAAAGAGTATTTTACGCTGGCTCTGGACTTCATTTCGGAGCGTGTCGGGGAGAAAAATATCCTCTCCGCAGTCGTCCACATGGACGAGAGAACGCCGCATATGCACCTCTGTTTTGTGCCGATTACGCCAGACAACAAGCTGTCAGCGAAAACCATTTTAGGCAACCAGAAATCATTATCCGAGTGGCAGACCGCCTACCATGAGCGAATGTCTTCACGTTGGAATCAGCTTGAGAGAGGTCAATCTTCGATGGAAACCAAGCGGAAACACATCCCCACATGGCTCTATAAGCTGGGCGGCAGGCTTGATAAACAGTATGAAGAAATCGTGTCTGCCCTTTCTGACATCAACGCCTTTAATGCAGGGAAGAAGCGTGACAAGGCTCTGGAACTGATTGCGGCATGGCTCCCAGACGTGGAGAAATTCTCTAAGGAAATCAGTAAGCAGAGAGCCTATATCGACAGCCTAAAGGAGCAAATCGGGCAGGAATCGGATTATGCGGGGCGTATGCGTGATGAAAAGTACGAGCAGGAATTAAAGGTGCAGAAAGCGAATCAGAAGATATTTGAATTGCAGAGAACCAATGAGCAGATGGGGCGGCTATTAAAGAAAATCCCGCCAGACGTATTAGAAGAATTGCAGAAAACAGGAAGAAATAAATCAAGAGAAAGGTAGGAAACTGATTGAAGAAACAGGATTTTAAGGTGTTAAAGACTAAAGATTTGTACCCGTTTCCCGACAATCCGTTTCATGTGGCGGAAGATGAAACGCTGTCAGAATTAGCGGAAAGCATCAAGGAATTTGGCATTGTCACGCCGATAATCACACGCCCGAAAGAGGACGGGGACGGTTATGAAGTGATTGCAGGACAGCGGCGTGTCCGTGCGTCTGAACTTGCAGGGATAAACACAATCCCCGCTTTTGTCCTGCCCTTAGACCGTGACCGAGCCATCATCACCCTTGTAGACAGCAATTTGCAGCGTGAGAATATCCTGCCGAGCGAGCGGGCGTTTGCCTACAAGATGAAATCCGAAGCCATGAAGCGGCAGGGTTTCCGCACGGATTTAACCTCGTCACAAGTTGTGACGAAGTTGCGGACGGACGATAAGGTGGCACAGGGCTTCGGCGTGGGCAGGATGACCGTGCAGCGTTTTATCCGCCTGACGGAACTGATACCGCCGATTTTGCAGATGGTGGACGAGGGGAAAATCGCCCTCACGCCTGCGGTGGAACTGTCCTTTTTGAAGAAAGACGAGCAGGAAAACCTCTTTGCCACGATGGAGAGTGAAGAAGCAACGCCCTCACTCTCACAGGCACAGCGGATGAAAAGCCTAAGCCAGAGCAGGCGGCTTGACATGGATACGATATTTGCGATTATGACGGAGGAAAAGGGAAACCAGAAAGAAACCTTGAAAATCAACACAAGCAGGCTGAAAAAGTATTTTCCGAAGAACACAACGCCGAAGCAGATGGAGGAAACCATCATCCGACTTCTGGAACGTGAGTTGCAGAGAAAACGGGGCAGGGACAGCCGCTAATCTTCTTTTTTCGGGAAGTAAATGCAGGAATTTGGAACAGGAGAAAGACAGAATTTTAAGGAAAATGAGGTAAGGAATGAAAGAAATCCAGTATAAGATTGTAAAGGAAATCGCCGTATTGTCTGCGAGTGACAGCGGCTACACAAAGGAAATCAATCTTATCTCATGGAACGGGAGAGAGCCGAAATATGACATCCGCAGCTTTTCTCCGAACCGTGAGAAGTGCGGAAAAGGTATCACATTGAACGCTGATGAAGCGGCGGCACTCCTTAAAGCATTACAGAAAGAATTAAACAGCGGGGATTGATGGTATCTGATTGACAGGGTGGGGCGTTTCCAGACGTTCTCCTGCCCTGTCTGGAAAGGAAGATTTAAGTATGGGCGAGGATAAGAAAGCAGATAAAAAGAGTAAGCGTATCGTGCCGAAAGCACCAGTGCAGATGATAGTCAGCCGTGAATATGTCGGCACACAGACAGTCACAGAAGCATTTATCCCGATTATTTCCGAGGATATTCGGAAGAAGATTGCCGAGGGTGACACCTTCGACAAGGAGGGGCTGTCCGCTTAGAATGTACGCAATGGGACATGAAAACAGATAGGACAGATACGGAGGTTTTACAGTATGGCAGGAATCAAAGAAGAAAAGAAAATCTATTTAGTCGGCATTTATTGCCGCTTATCTAAAGACGATGGTACGGATAACGAGAGTGCGAGCATTGCGACACAGAAATCCATCCTCACGGATTATGTGAAAAAGCAGGGATGGCACATAGCAAAAACGTATGTGGACGATGGTTATTCTGGTACAAATTTCCAAAGACCAAGTTTCCAGAATATGATAAAAGACATTGAAAGCGGTCTGATAAACTGCGTGATTACGAAAGATTTATCCCGTCTGGGGAGAAACTATCTTGATTGTGGGTTATATCTGGAAGTTTTCTTCCCAGAGCATAACGTGAGGTATATAGCGGTCAATGACGGCGTAGATACCTTGAATAAATCTGCTATGGACATCACGCCTTTCCGCAACATTTTAAACGAAATGTATGCCGCTGACATATCTGTTAAGATAAAATCGGCATATCGGGCGAGGTTTCAACAGGGGAAATTCATGGGAACTACCGCCCCTTATGGCTATATCAAAGACCCTGCCGACCACAACCATCTGCTGATAGATGATAAAGTGGCACATGTTGTAAAAGAGATATTCGACCTTGCATTAAAAGGGAATGGAGTTGCCAAAATTTGCAGACATCTTAATAAACAGCATATCCTACGCCCTGCCGCTTATGCGGCGGAGCGTGGCGAAACAGGCTTTGAACGTCATTTTGAGGGGAACGAGGACAAACGCTATATTTGGAGTGGGAACAGCGTGAGGAGCATTTTAAGAAGCCCGATATATGCGGGAAATCTTGTAGGCTACAAACGGATTGCCGCCAATATGAAAAGCAAGAAACGCCCCTCTAAGCTGCCCGAAGAATGGGAAGTGATACCCAATACCCATGAGGGAATAGTCACGCAGGAGGAATTTGATATTGTCCAACAGCTTATTACAAGTCGTAGGCTTCCACAGAACAAGGGAGGATTTGTAAATATTTTTGCAGGCGTTATCAAGTGTGTGGACTGCGGATGTGCTCTGCGGGCAATGAACGTACACAGGAGGAAACGCCCAGAGATTATCGACTGTGTACAGTATTCATGTAATAATTATGCAAGAAACGGAAGAAGCGAGTGTAGTGCCCACAATATAGAAGCAAGGGATTTATTCAATGCCGTTCTTGCCGACATCAACTGTTTTGCGGATATGGCAGTGAATGATGAAAAGGCGGTCAGGGCCATAGAAAAGCGGCTCACGGAAACAGACCAGAGCAGGGCGAAAGCATTAGAGAAAGAACGTAAGAAGCTGAACAAACGCCTTGCGGAACTGGACAGGCTGTTTTCCTCTCTCTACGAGGATAAGGTCATGGAGCGTATTACCGAGCGGAATTTTGAGATGATGTCGGGGAAATACCAGAAAGAGCAGCTTGAAATTGAAGCAAGGCTGAAAGAGGTAACGGAAACGCTCAACGACAGCTATGAGAAATCGCAGGGTGTCCGTGACTTCCTCTCCTTAATCCGCAACTATCAAGGAATTAAGGAATTGGACGCAACCATCATAAACGCACTCATAGACAAGATACTTGTTTCGGAATGTGAGAAACTTACAGACGGAACAATACGGCAGGAAATCAAGATTTATTATAAATTCATCGGCTTTGTCGGTGAATTACATATCACACCCACAAAGCGGTGGACAGCGTTAAAGCCTAAGAATTGTACGGTGTGCGGTGCTGAATATGTTCCCCGCTCTGCAATATCAAAGTATTGCCCAGAGTGCAGGAAAAGGATAAGAAAGGTTCAAGGAACGGAAACGAAACGCAGGGGCAGGGAGCGAAACAGACAGGCATGTATTGAACTGTCCGCAAAAAATGACCGACTGATTTGGAACAGCGCAGCGGCAGAATTGTCCGTCAGGGCAATTCTAATTCGGTCGTTGATATTTACCGCTATGTGACGGAGCAGACCTTTGACGCATACCTCTATCAGCTTGTGGAGGGCAAGCAGAAGTTCGCTTCGCAGATTATGACGAGTAAATCTCCGGTCAGATCGGCGGAGGATATTGACGAAACAGCGCTCAGCTATGCCGAGATTAAAATGCTTGCCACCGGTAATCCGTATATCAAAGAGAAGATGGATTTGGATATTCAGGTGCAGAAGCTTAAGATGTTAAAATCCAATTTTCTATCCGAAAAATACGCACTGGAGGACAAGGTAATCAAGTTTTATCCGCAGCAGATCGCTCATCTGAAATCCCGTGTTCAGGGGCTTACAAAAGATGTGGAAACTGCAAAGGCGCACCCGAAACCCGATTCCGAGCAGCCGCTTGGAATGACGGTATCGGGTGTTTTATATTCCGAAAAAGCAGAAGCAGGTCAGGCGATTATCAATGCCTGTAAGACAATGAACAGTCCTGATCCTATACCGCTTGGCACATATCGTGGCTTTCAAATGGAACTGTATTTTGATACTATGCAGCGAAATTATACGGTAAAGCTCAAAGGCGAAACCAGCAGAGATGTGCCGCTTGGCGAGGACGCTCACGGTAATATCGTGAGAATTGACAACGGTATTGAACGGTTTGAAGAAACGCTCGCCGATACGAAGAACTCTTTGGAAAATACGCTGAAGCAGTTTGAAACAGCCAAGCAGGAAGTTGAAAAGCCGTTTGTTCACGAGGAGGAATTAAAAGCAAAAACCACTCGCCTTGACGAGCTGAACATTCTGCTCAATATGGATAAGCGGGAAAATGAAATTGTCGGCGGCGAGCCTGACGAGGGCGACAGCGAGCCGGCACAGAAACGAAAAGACCGGGAACGATGAAAGGAGATGGTAGAAATGGCGGTTGATTATAAAGAGCTGCTTAACGAAAAAGTGCAGGACGAATACGAGAGTTTCATTGCAGAGTTAAAGGGAATGCCTTCGGAAAAAGTTATTGAACACGCTTACGAAAAGGTTATCAAAGAGGATTTGGTAATCTGTATTGAAAACGGAGATTTTAGCCGAGCTGAAGCAAAGGCTCTGTATCAGAAAAAGTGTCCGCTTGATTTTTGTTATCGTGAATGGCTGGAAACAGATTGCAGCCATATGGATATGCTTGAGCGTACGGTTAATGAAACCGCAGACAGAGCATATCGGGAAATGAAGGCGCAGAACCGTGAAAGCAGGTGATGACTATGCCGTATATCAATCCTGACATCATCATCGAAGCAAGGCAAATGGACTTATTGACCTATCTCCGCAACTACGAGCCGCACGAGCTTGTGAAGTTCTCCGGCAACACTTATACCACGAGAATCCACGACAGCCTGAAGATTTCCAATGGCAAATGGATGTGGTGGTCGAGAGGAATCGGGGGCAGAAATGCCCTCGATTATCTTATCAAGGTAAAGGGACTCGGCTTCCTTGAAGCGGTGGAAACCATCGTCGGACATACCGCAGTTCAGGCTCCGATTTATGAAAAGCCGCAGCCTGAGAATAAGAACAAACCGCTTCTTCTCCCTGATAAATGTGCTTCCAACAAAGTGATTACAGAGTATCTTTTCGGGAGAGGAATTGATTTTGAGATTATCAATTACTGTATTGCAAACGATTTGATTTTTGAGAGTCTGCCCTATCACAATATTGTGTTTGTTGGTTTTGACGAGAATAGAGAACCGAAGTATGCGGCATATCGTTCCACCAATAAGCAAAAGATTATGGGGGATTGCAGCGGCAGTAAAAAGGATTATTCTTTTCAACTTGGCGGCGGTAATGGCGATGAAGTACACCTCTTTGAGTGTGCGATTGACCTGTTATCTTTTGCCACGCTGGAGAAAATGAAAGCGAAAAACTGGCGGGAGCTGAGTCTTGTTTCTCTTTCGGGCGTGTATTCGCCGGCAAAGAAAATCGAGGACAGCAAAGTGCCAGTGGCGCTTCAGAAATACCTGAGCCGACACCCGAATATCCGCCGCATTATTCTCCATTTTGATAACGACATAGCAGGCAGGAAAGCAGCAAACTGAACCATAGTCAATAATCTGTACACAAAAAGGCGAAAAGAAATAAGAGTAAAAT
>OLGN01001822.1_pt1 | contig 10927 bp, 8 predicted proteins | sample 1605941 | NCBI WGS metagenome assembly OLGN01 (sample SAMN03283269) | human gut metagenome | biome: human-associated habitat; material: feces | host: Homo sapiens | place: USA | collected 2013
TCGTTTTCGTCAAAGCACAGCACGAACGCGCCGTTTCTGCGGAACGGAACATCCAGTTCTTCCGCGACCTGCGTCATCATGCGGTTGCCGAGGACGTTCATCTTGGCTTTCAGCGAGCCCGTTTTGGCATCAAAGCCGCCGTGCACGATGGCGCTGTTCGCCTTTGAGGTGCCGGTGCAGACGTCTTCGCCCTTTTCCAGTACGCATATTTCTGCCTGATACCGCGAAAGCTCACGGGCGATGGCGCTGCCCGTAACGCCCGCGCCGATCACGACGGCGTCATATCGTTTTTTCTCCATTTTTGTTTCAATCCTTTCAAATACACCAAAAGACCGCTTCAAACGGCTTTTCCCCTATAAATCGCCGACGAAGCTCTTGTTTTTTATTGTATCATACAAAACCGCGCGTTTCAATTAAAATAGTCTGCATATTTTCAACAAAAAAGGCTTGACACAAATGGGAAAATGCTTCAAAATAAAACGGAGGCAGAATGCCCTATATATTTGAAACCATTTTTCGAAAAGAAAGGACGTTAATATGAATTACCTTTTAGGTGTAGATCTTGGCACCAGCGGCACAAAAACCGTGCTTTTTGACGAAGGCGGCAATGTAATCGCGAGCAAAACGATAGAATACCCGCTGTATCAGGAAAAAAACGGCTGGGCAGAGCAGGAGCCGCTCGATTGGTGGAATGCGGCGGCGGATACCATTCACGCCGTGATCACCGAAAGCGGCGTTGATAACAAAGACATCAAGGGACTCGGCATTTCCGGCCAGATGCACGGCCTTGTCATGCTGGATAAGGACGGCAACGTGCTGCGCCGCTCCATCATCTGGTGCGACCAGCGCACGGCAAAGGAGTGCGAGGAGATCACCGCACGCGTCGGCGCAGAGCGCCTGATTGAGATTACCGCAAACCCGGCTTTGACGGGCTTTACGGCATCTAAAATCCTTTGGGTGCGCAACAACCAGCCGGAAATTTATGCAAAGTGCGCGCACATTCTGCTGCCGAAGGACTACGTGCGCTACATGCTGACGGGCGACTTTGCAACGGAGGTCTCCGATGCTTCCGGCATGCAGCTTTTAGACGTGCCGAATCGCTGCTGGAGCGACGAAGTGCTTGAAAAGCTTGATATTGACAAGGCACTCTTGCCGAAGGTATACGAATCCCCGGAAGTGACGGGTGTCATCTCCGAAGAAGCCGCAAAGCGCACCGGCCTTGCGGCGGGCACCATCGTGGTCGGCGGCGCGGGCGATAATGCGGCAGCAGCCGTGGGCACCGGCGTTGTGGAGGACGGCAAGGCGTTTACAACCATCGGCACCTCCGGCGTTGTGTTTGCGCACACGGATAATATTTCCATCGACCCGAAGGGCCGCGTGCACACGTTCTGCTGCGCCGTACCGGGCGCATGGCACGTGATGGGCGTGACGCAGGGCGCGGGTCTGTCCCTTAAGTGGTTCCGCGATAACTTCTGCGGCGCGGAAAAAGAGACCGCAGCCGGCATGGGCGTAGACCCGTATTATCTGATGGATCAGCAGGCGGCGCGTTCGCCGATCGGCTGCAACCGTCTGCTTTATCTGCCGTATCTCATGGGCGAACGCACTCCGCACCTTGACCCGGACTGCCGCGGCGCGTTCATCGGCCTTTCCGCCATGCACACGAAGTACGACATGCTCCGCGCCGTGATGGAGGGCGTAACATACTCCCAGCGCGACAGCGTGGAGGTGCTGAAAACCATGGGCGTTTCCATTGACGGCATGCTCGCCTGCGGCGGCGGCGGTGTGCCCGTCGTGCGCGATTCGCACGGGGACTACTACGGCGTGGACGCTGTCATCGACAAGGACTTTGCCTCCGCGTGCCTGGCTGAGGCCGTCGGCGCGGACTATCTGTTCATCCTCACGGCGGTCGACCACGTCTGTCTGAACTTCGGCACGCCGGAGCAGCGGGAGCTTGACGAGCTGCACGTGGACGAGGCGGAGACCTACCTGCGCGCCGGGCAGTTCGGCGCCGGCTCCATGCAGCCGAAGGTGGCCGCGGCCGTGCAGTTCGTGCGCAGCGGCTGGCGGCGGCGCGCCGTCATCGCTTCGCTCGAGCAGGCCCCGGCCGCCATGCGCGGCGAGAGCGGCACGCGCATCGTGCCGTAAAAAAACGAAGCAAACAGAAACCCGGCCCTTTCCTTTGCAGGAAGGGCCGGGTTTTTCTCAACCGGGCAGCTCCAGGATCGCCATCTCGATGAAGGTGCTCGTGAGCTTTTGCACCATCTGATTCTCTGTCTCCGTCTTGCCGTGCTCGACCCAGACGGTCAGCACGCCGATCATGGCCGAGGTGATGATGGCGACGAAATAGTCAAACCGCGCGGGATCGTCCGCCAGCGGCTGCAGCGCCTCGATCAGGCCGGAGCCGCGGCGCAGACTGTCGAACAAAATGTCCGTCCGGTGGATCTGCACGAGCGCCTCGAGCACCGCGCTGTTGCGAAACCAGTACTGAAACGCTGCCTTGGCTAGGCTGCCGCGCTGTTCGGGCGGCAGGGCGTTGTACTCGGTGAACACGGCCTGAAATCCGCGGTCGCACAGCAGCGCCAACACGTCCTCGAGGCAGTCGAAGTTGCGGTAAAACGTCGAGCGGCTCACCGTCGAGGCGCGCTGTACGTCCGTGATCGTGATACGCGCGAACGGTTTTTCTTTCATGCAGGCCAAAAGCCCTGCGCAAATGAGCTCCGAGGACGCCTGCGCGCGTTTGTCGTTCTTGATGTGGTACATTTTGGCCTCCAGCGTTCTATATTTTACGGTACTATTGTATCGCAAAAAGGCTTGATGTACAATAGGGACAATTAAAATTTAAGGGAGTGTTTCACATGAGCGAAAATGTGATCTTCTGCTACTCTGGCACCGGCAACTGTCTCGACATGGCGAAAACCATTGCCCGGGAGCTGGGCGACACGGACATCATTCTCATGCGCAGGGAGCCCGCGGTCACGGATGTGCGCGATGCCAAGCGCGTCGGCTTCGTCTTCCCGTGCTACGGCGGCGGTCTGCCCGGCGGCGTGGAGGAATCCTTGCGCAAGATTCAGGTCGGCCTCACGGCGTACACGTTCGGCGTCTGCCAGTATGCGGGCTATATGGGCTCCGGTCTGTACAAGCTCGACAGCATCATCCCCCTGCGCTACTGGACGGCCGTGTCGCACCAGTGCACGTGCATCTGGCTGCTGCCGCACAGCGTGATGCTGCCGCCGGTGACGCCCGCCGTGGCGCAGCGCCGCGCGGACAAGAAGGCAAAACAGATCGCGCAGGACGTCCTCGCTCGGACGGTCTCGCCCAAGGCCCCGCCGAAAAAGCCCCTCAACCAGCTCGAGAGCAGCGTCTGGCCGAAGATCGTGGCCGGCAAGGCGCAGAAGTTCGCCGTCAGCGATGCGTGCGTTGGCTGCGGCCAGTGCGCCACGCTCTGCCCGCGCGGCAACATCCGCATCGAGGGCGGCCGCGCCGTCATCGGCGGCAACTGCATCCAGTGCCTGAGCTGCCTACAGTACTGCCCGCAGCAGGCCATCTCGATCGGCAGGATCACCGACCGCCGCGAGCACTATCACAACCCCAACGTGACCGCCGCGGAGCTGACCGAGTCGGTCATCCATGTCGACTGAGACAGGCCTTTTCTTTCTACATAGCAGCCCGCCCGCCGGAACTCCGGCGGGCGGGCTTTCCGTTTGAGCGAATGCTCAAACGTGCACGATGTAGTTTTCCTTGCGCGGGGCGGCTTCCGGTGCGGGGCCGGCGGCGTAGCCGAGCGCGACCGCGCCGACACCGCGCAGCGTCTCCGGCAGGCCCCAGTCGCGCAGCAGCGCCTTGCCGTCCGGGCTGTCAAAGATCTCGCGCTCGCGGTTGACCCACACGGTGCCGAGGCCCTCTGCGTGCGCGGCCAGCATGAGGTTTTCGAGCACGCAGCTGCCGTCGGCCAGATAATTTGCGCTCTCACCGTCGCCGAGCACGACCACGATCACTGGCGCGCCGTAGTAGGGGTCGACGTCCTTGCCGATCACGGCGGCGTTGAGCTTTGTGAGCCGGTCGCGGTAAGCCTTCGTCTCCACGGCGACGATCGTCGCCGACTGCTTGCCCATGGCGGACGGGGCGTAGGTGCCGGCCTCGAGCACGCGCGCGAGCACGTCCGCGGGCACGGCGTCCGGCTTGTAGGCGCGGATGCTCCGCCGGGTCATTATGAGTGTCAGAAAATCGTTTGCCATACGATGACCTCCGTTCAAAAATTATTATATTACATAAGTTATAAGCGGCATAGTCAGACTGTCAAAAAGGCCTCGCAGAGTTTGCGCCCGCAGGCGCAAAGAAAGTGAAATCATTTTCTTCGGCGGCGTGTACGGCGGAGAAAATACCACTCGGCTCGCAAACGTGCCGCGCAGCGCGTGCGCTGCAGCGAGCCGCAGCCCTTCAAACGAGAGCCCAACGTAGTGGGTCTCGTTTGAGAGCGTGTCAAAAAATTGTTTTTGACACGCTCAAATAGTATACCATATCCGGCGGCGATGTGCTATAATATTCAATTAATTTCTATCCATCGTTACGCGCGAAAGGAGTTTCCCCAACCATGCAGAAGATCGCAGCTTTCATCGTCAAAAAACGCAAGCTGTTGCTTGTTGTCATGCTGGCTCTGGCGGTGGTCTGTGCGGCGCTGATGCCCTTCGTCGGCATCAACACCGACATGACCAAGTACCTGCCGGACAGCTCGCAGATGAGGATCGGCATGGACCGCATGAACGAGGCCTTCCCAGACGTGGCGGAGACGTACACCATCCGCGTCATGTTCCGCGGGCTGGACGCGCGCGACAAGCTCGCCATCCGCGAGCAGCTGGCGGAAATTCCGAACGTAGACAGCGTGGCCTACGAGCCGGACAGCGACGACTATAACCGCGGCGATGCCACGCTCTACAAGCTCACGACGCAGTATGACTACAACTCCGACGAGGAGGCGCAGATCGAGCGCGACGTGGCCGACCGCTTCGCCGACTACGACGTGGCCGTGCGCAGCGACGACACCTCGACGCCGGACATCCCGCCGATCGTGTTCATCCTCTCGATCGTGCTTGTGACGACGATCCTGCTCATCGCCTGCCCGTCATACTTTGAGCCGGTGCTGTTTTTGCTGACGATCGGCGTGGCGGTGCTGCTCAATCAGGGCACGAACATCATCCTCGGCGAGACGTCGGACGTCACGGCGAGCATCTCGGCCATTTTGCAGCTTGCGCTCTCGATGGACTATTCTATCATCCTCATGAACCGCTACCGGCAGGAGCTGCAGGCCGACCCCGACCGCGAGGCCGCCATGACGCGCGCGCTCACGGCGGCGTTCGGCTCGATCACCGGCAGCTCGGTCACGACGATCGTGGGCCTGCTGATGCTGGTGTTCATGCGCTTTAAGATCGGCATGGATCTCGGCATCGTGCTGGCCAAGGGCGTGTTGTGCAGCCTGCTGTGCGTGTTCACGGTGCTGCCCGGCCTGATTCTGTGGGCAGACAAGCTCGTGCGCAAGACGACGAAAAAGCCGCGCGCGCCAAAGCGCGCGCGCCGGAGCGTGCTCGCGGCGCTCGGCCGCTTCAGCTACCGGTGGCGCGGCGCGATCGCGGCGGCGTTCGTGCTGCTGTTCGCGGGCACGTACGTCCTGCAGCTGTCGACCCAGATCGCCTACACGCTCACGGATACCGACCCGGTCGCGGAGGTGTTCCCGCCGGATAACCCCATCGTCGTGCTGTACAACAACGCCGACGAGGACGCCGTGGCCGCGCTGGCGGACCGGCTCGAGGCCGACCCGAACGTCAAGAGCGCCATGTCCTACTCCACCACGCTCGGCAGGCAGTACACCGCCACGCAGATGGCCGACATCGTCGGCGCGCTCGATGCCAGCATCCCGGTCAGCGCCGATATGCTGGGCATGATCTATTATGATGTCTACAGCGGCGGCCGCGCCGTGACTATCCCGGCCGGGCAGTTTCTGCGCTTTCTCACAGAGCACGTGGCGAATAACGCCGCCTTCGCGCCGTATCTCGACGCGGGCATGACGGCAAACCTCCAGACACTGCAGAAATTCACCGACCCCGCCGCGCTCACGCAGCAGCGGACGGCGGAGTCGCTCGCGGACTTTCTCGGCATGGATGCAGCGGATGCCAAGCAGCTGCTGCTCTATTACTACACGCAGCACGGCGACGCGAGCACCGGCGGCATGACGCTGCCCGTTTTCTCGGACTTCCTCGTCAACGAAGTGCTCACCGACCCCACCATGGCCGACATGGTCGATGCCTCGGCGCGCGAGCAGGCGGCCATGCTGCAGACATTCACGGACGTGAGTGCCATGACCACGCCGCGCGGCTGCAGCGAGATCGCCCAGATGCTCGGCATGGACGAGGAGACGGTGCGGCTGCTGTTCGTGGCGTATCATGCGGCCAATGTTGACCTGATCACGGGCGGCTGGGACGTATCGATGCAGGACCTGGCAAACTTCCTCGCCGACCACAGCGCCCTGCTCGACAGCGCGCAGGCGCAGCAGATCACGACGCTCAGCTGGATCATCAACGGCTCTGTTTACGGCACAAGCTACTCGGCGCCGGAGCTTGCCGCCCTCCTCGGCATGGACGCCGGGCAGATGCGCCAGCTCTACCTGCTCTATATCAGCCGCCACGGCGACACGAGCGGCTGGACGCTCTCGGTGCAGCAGTTCGTGGACTTCCTGTGTCAGGAGGTGCTGCCGGACGCGCGCTTTGCCTCCCAGCTCAGCGGCGTGGACACCAGCCAGCTCCAGTCGGCGCGCACGGTCATCGACGCGGTCGCCTCCGGCCGGAGCTATACGGCTGCGGAACTGGCAAACCGGTTTCAGGGCCTGTCCAGCCAGCTGAACCGCGGCACGATGGAGCTGCTGTTTCTCTACTATGCCAGCGTGTACAGCAGCGATGCCTCGTGGACCATGTCCATGCAGGAGCTGTTTGACTATCTGCAAAACGACCTGCTCACGGACGCACGCTTTGATTCCTTCCTGACCGACGACATGCGCGCGCAGATCACCGACGCGCAGACCATGCTCACCGACGCCGTCACGCAGCTGCGCGGCAGCGACTACTCCCGCCTCGTGCTCACGACGTCGCTGCCGGGCGAGTCGGACGAGACGAGCGCGTTCATCGCCCAGCTAACGCAGGACCTTGACGCCGTCACGACCGGGGACTACTACCTCATCGGCAACAGCGCCATGGTCTACGAGATGGAAAACAGCTTCGACAGCGAGCTGCTGCTCATCACGCTGCTGACGGCGGCGTCGATCTTCCTCGTCGTCGTGTTCACGTTCCGCTCGCTCGTCATCCCGGCGCTGCTTGTGCTGATCGTGCAGTGCGGCGTGTTCATCACCGTCACGGTCGTCGGCCTGCAGGGGTTGGAGATCTATTACCTCGCGCTGCTGATCGTCGAGTGCATCCTCATGGGCGCGACCATCGACTACGGCATCCTCTACACGAGCTATTACCGCGAGATGCGCGAGACCATGCCCGTGCGCGACGCACTCATCGCCGCCTACCGCGGCAGCATCCACACGGTGCTGACGTCCGGCTCGATCATGGTGCTCGTCACGGCGGTCGTCGGAAAATTTTTCGGCAACCCGACCATCGAGCAGATCTGCCGCACGATCTCCATCGGCGCGTTCTCGGCCATTCTCCTCATCCTGCTGTTCCTGCCCGGCATGCTCGCCCTGCTCGACCGCTGGGTGCTGCCGCGTGACCTGCGCCGGCGGCTGTATCCGCCGAAGGCGCCCAAGGCGCCGAAAGCCCCCAAACCACCCAAGGCGGCGCGGGCGCCCTGGCCGTAAAAAAACGATAGAAAAGCAGCGGAATGCATTTGCATTCCGCTGCTTTTTGTCTGTGCGGGTCAGCCCCAGTTGCTGGCCCAGTTGTCGCCCCAGTCGTCGGCGGGGTCGTAATAGGGCGTGTCCCACCCGGCGGCGTAGACATTGCCCGCGCCGTCATAGGCGAGGCCGTCGGCCGCGACGGCGTACGTATCCGGCAGGAAGAAGATGTTCTCCCCGTCGTAATAGCGCAGGTGGCCGTCAGACGCGTAAAACTCCGCATCGTCAAGTTCTGCATAGAGGTCCGCGTCGCCGTTGCGATAGAACACGCCCTCGTACGTGCCGTCCGGCGCGTTCGTGTCGCTGGCCTCGAAAAACAGCGTAAAGCTGTTGCCGTCGGGGCTCACGGCGAAGTAGCCGCGGCCGTTGAGGAAGAGGTACACGCCCAGCCCGTCACCGCCGTCGCAGATCGTGCCGCCGGTCATGCCGTCGGGCGAGTAGGCCAGATACTCCATGCGGTCAGTGTCGATGACGAGCGTCTCGCCCAGCGCGTCCTGCCAGATGCCGTCGAGCGTGGTCAGCTCGGGCGCGTACACGTCGCTTTCGCCGGGGCCGAAGCGCGCGCCGTCGAGCCCCGCGCGGTCGGACGCGCCGTTCTGCCGCAGGAGAAAGCCGTCGCCGTCGGCCTCAAAGTCGTAGTAAAACCCATCGTATTCGATCACGGGCCGGTCGTCCACGACCTCGAACGGGCCGAAGCCCACCCGGCCGTACCACGTCCGGTAGTCGTAGGTGCTCGTGTCGGGGACGATGACAAGCTGGTTGCCGTCGTCGTCCACCCAGCCGCCGGTCAGCTCCTCCACGGTCATGGGGGTGAAGTCGGTCAGGTCGGTGTCGTCATCGTCGTCCGCGCCGCCGCAGGCGGCCAGACTCAGCGCCAGCAGCAGGGTCAGCAGCGCTGTGAGTTTTTTGAGAGATGTTTTCATGCCGTCCCCCTTATCCGGTCAGCCGATACGGAAAAACAGGCAGTTGCGCGCATCGACTGTGGTGCAGTTGAGAATGTCCGCCTCGGGGCAGATGCTGTCGAGCTGGTCGCGCTTGCCGGAGTCGCGGAAGTTGTCGGGCTGCGGCTCGGCGGCAAAGACCAGACCGTCATACCCCTCGGGCAGGTAGACGACGTAGCTCTTGGTGAGCACGTTGTTCCAGTCGCCGGTCTTTTCCCAGCTCGTGGAGTAGAAAAATTCGATCTCGTAGGTCTCGCCGTTCCACGAGACGGTGTGGATGTAGTGGTTGTCCCCGCGCTCGGTGTTGTTGTAGGCGGTCGAGGCCGTGAGCCACATGCCGGTGTAGTAGTCGTACAGCTCGCTGCTGGTCACGGAGATGAACTCGGTCGTGAACGCCGGCACGGATTCGTCCGGGACGTAGCAGTAGGCGTCAAACTCGATCTCGCGCATACCGTCGTGCGTCTCGTCGCGGGTCTTGGTCACTTCCCAGTAGACATCGCCCACGGCATAGCCGTCGCCGGTGCCGTGGTAGCTGCACACGCCATTGGCCAGCACGTAGGTGCCGCCGTCCACGCGCGCGTTGATGTCCAGATTGTTCGCCTCAAAATACGGCGTGCCGCTTGTGACGCTCGAGAACGCGGGTTCAAATTCAAAGCCCGTGTCGTCGTACCAGAGCCAGACCAGCTCGGTCGTGCTGCCGTCGCCATGGTCGAAGATCATGGTCACGTCGCTCTGGCCGTCGCCGTCCAGATCGTCGAACGACGTGCTGCGGTAGGCGGTCAGCGCGTCGGCGAGTGCCATGGGAAACTCTACGCCGTCGAACCAGACCTGCTCGTCCTGATCGTAGTAGAAGCCGGCGTTTTCCGTGCTCAGGCAGATGCACACGGGCACGCGCTCGCCGTCTCGGGTGATCGTGCCGTAGTCGTTCACGACGCCGGAGGCACGCCAGTCGTCGCCGGTCGTGTCCTTGCCGCAGGCGGCAAGGCCCAGCACCAGCGCGGCGGCCAGCACCAGCGCCAGACATTTGCTCAGATGTTTCATGCTTTTCCTCTCTTTCTCGCGGGCGGTCGCCCGGGTGTGGTTTCGCCTCAGCTGTGTTCGGCCATGGTCAGAAGCTCGTCATGGCTCAGCTCCACGTTGCCGAAGCGGACGAAGATGCCGTTGGTCACGGCACTGCGCCAGATCTCCGGATCGGAAAGCGGCTGGAACCGGAGCTTATCCAGATAGGGCTTCATGTCCAGAAGCAGACGGCTGCCGGACACGAAATCCACCTGCAGGACGTGGTCGCTCAGCGGTTGGACGGCCGCAATGTATTTCCGGTACATGTGCGCTTCCCCCTTTCCCGGAATGAAAAGATCCACTGTACAAGGCCATTGTACAGTGGATCTGTGAGAAAACCATTCACCGGCGGTTAGGGTTTTGTATGCCATTGGTCAATCAGCTGCTGCCGCTTCGACTTCGCGTCGCCCGTGAGGCAGAGCTTGGCGTAGATCTGGTGGACGTACTGCTTTACGCTGCCGTCCGAGAGGAAGAGCCTGCGCGCGATCTCGCCGTTGGTCAGGCGCGCGGCGATGAGCGCCGCGATCTCCCGCTCGCGCTCGGTCAGCCCGGCGAGCGCCGCCGGGCCGCCGCCGGGCGCGCACAGCGCGGCGCAGCGCGCCTCATAGGCCGCGATGCAGTCCGCTGCCCGCTGCGGAAAGTCACCCAGGTCCGCCTCCCACGCGCCGCTGGACAGCAGGGGGCGCAGGCCGCGGCCGTTTTCCGCAAACGGCAGCAGCAGACCGTCGGGAGCGGCGGCGCGCAGCGCCTGGCCGAGGAGGCTGCGCGCCTCCGGCCGCTTGCCGAGCGCGGCGTAGGCCGCGGCCGTCTGGATGCGCACCTGCAGCGCGACGAGCGCATAGTGCTGCTGCGCGCACTGCGCGAGCAATCCCTCGCTGCGCCCGATCACCCGGGCGCAGGCGCCCTCGGCGAGATAGACCTGATTTTCGATCATCTCCATCATGGGGCGGCACGGCGCGAGAAAGTGCACCGTGTGCAGCGCGTGGTCGCGAAACAGTGCGGGCACCTGCCCGGCCTGCCCCGTCAGCGCGGCGCAGTAGGCGCA
>OLGN01001823.1_pt1 | contig 10926 bp, 8 predicted proteins | sample 1605941 | NCBI WGS metagenome assembly OLGN01 (sample SAMN03283269) | human gut metagenome | biome: human-associated habitat; material: feces | host: Homo sapiens | place: USA | collected 2013
ATTTTAAACTCATGTAATATAAGAAATGTGAATTTTCATCTTCTGCGTCATACTTCCGGATAATCTTTATGATTTTTTTAATTCTGAAGATTCTACACTTATGGCGGTATTTTTTGACGATGCGTCATCGGGCGACGGAACAATGGCAGCTGTTGAAGAAATACGTAAAATTGCCGGAAATCAGTGTTTTGTCAGCGGAATGTCAGCAGTTGTTACAGATATAAAAAACCTTTCCAACGAGGAATCTGTAATGTATGTTGTAATTGCTGTTTTGCTGGTAAGTATAGTTCTGGCAATTACAATGGACTCATTTTTAATACCTGTTTTCTTTATGCTTAGTATAGGAATGGCTATTATTTATAATTTAGGTACAAATTTCTTTTTGGGCGAGATTTCATTTATTACCAAATCGTTAAGCGCAGTACTTCAACTAGGCGTTACCATGGATTTTTCAATTTTTCTGTGGCATAGTTATCAGGAGAATCAGAAAAGATTTCTAGGTGATAAAGAACGTGCGATGGGGCATGCAATTTCAAATACAATTTCTTCGGTTGTGGGAAGTTCACTTACAACTGTAGCCGGATTCCTTGCAATGTGTTTTATGAGCTTTACACTTGGATTGGATTTGGGTATTGTTATGGCAAAAGGAGTCGTATTCGGAGTTATAAGCTGCGTTACTATACTTCCTTCATTTATTCTTACTTTTGATAAAGCAATCGAAAAAACAAGGCACAGAGATATTATTCCTTCTTTAGATAAAATAGCTACATTAATAGTAAAACGCTGGTGGGTTTTCCTTATAATTTTTGCAGTAGCTTTAGCGCCAGCAATTTATGGTTACACACACTACAATGTTTATTATAACTTTGATACGATGCTTCCTGAAGATACAGACAGTATAGTAGCAAATACAAAGCTATCTGAAGAATTTAATATGAATTCAACTCACATGCTTTTAGTTGATTCTGATATGAAGTCCAAAGATGTAAATAAAATGCTGAGTGAAATGAAGAATATTGACGGTATAAGCTTTGCGCTTGGAATGGATACGCTTGTAGGATCTGCAATTCCTCAGGATGTAATTCCTGATTCTATAAAATCTATGCTAAAAAGTGATGACTGGCAGCTTATGCTGATTGGTTCTGAATATAAAACAGCATCTGATGAGGTAAACAATCAGATACAAGAATTAAATAACATAGTAAAAAAATATGATAAGGACGGTATGCTTATTGGTGAAGCTCCCGCTACTAAAGATCTAATTAAAATTATGGATCATGATTTTAATGTCGTAAGTGCTGCTTCAATTGGCGTTATATTTATTTTAATTGCATTGGTTTTAAAATCTATTTCACTTCCAGTTATATTGGTCGCAGTAATAGAATTTGCAATTTTTGTAAATATGGGTATTCCGGCATATACTGGTACTGTATTACCGTTTATTGCATCTATAGTAATCGGAACGATTCAATTAGGAGCTACTGTAGACTATGCAATTTTAATGACCACAAGATACAAGAAGGAAAGGTCAAGAGGCAAGGACAAAAAAGAAGCAGTTTACATCGCACTTTCAACATCTATGAAATCAATTATCGTCAGTGCATTAGGATTCTTTGCCGCAACGATCGGAGTGGGTTTATATTCAAAAATGGATATGATTTCTTCCCTTTGTATATTAATGTCCAGAGGTGCAATTATTAGTATGTTTACAGTAATTTTAGTTTTACCGTCAATGTTTATGTTATTTGATAAACTTATATGTAAAACATCAATGGGATTTAAGCCTAAAAAATCATAAGGAGGTACTTAAAATGAAAAAATTAACAAGGGTTCTTGCCGCAGTAATGGCAATTCTTATATCAGCAGGTTCAACAGGAGTGTTTGCAGTAACAGCTGCGAAAGCACAAAAGGAAACTGTTTCTGTTTCACAGAATTCCGAAGAAAAAAGCAGCGACGTAATAAAAGAAGAAACGGTATACGTGGTAGCTGATTCACAAGGTAATAAAAAAAATGTTATCGTTAGCGACTGGTTAGATAACAAAAGCGGTCTTTCCAGCATTAAAGATAAATCCGAGCTTAGCAATATTGAAAATGTTAAAGGCGATGAAAGTTTCCATATAAACAATGGTGAAGTTGAATGGAATGCACAGGGAGAAGATATTTATTATCAGGGAACTACAGATAAAGAGCTGCCGGTTTCAGTAAAACTGACTTATTATCTTGACGGAAATGAAATATCATCTGATGAACTTTTAGGAAAAAGCGGCAGAGTTACAGTTCGTTATGATTATGAAAATAATCAAAAAGTAACGGTAAAATATAAAGGCAAAAATACGGATATGTATGTACCGTTTCTTATGATATCAGCGTCCATACTTGACAGTGATAAATTCAGCAATATTGAAGTAACAAACGGACAGTATATTTCTGACGGTGAAAGATTTATTATTACAGGTATGGCAGTTCCCGGATTGTCAGAGAGTCTTGAATTGGATAAGCAAAAGGATAGTGATATAAATATTCCGGATTATTTTGAATTTTCTGCTGACGTAACAGATTTTTCTATTTCAACTTCATTTACCGTTGCAACTAACGAATTATTTTCTGGTATAGATATGGATGATGTTAATGATATTGATGATTTAGATAAAAAAATAAGTGAAATGACCGATGCGGCCGAGAAGCTTACAGACGGTTCCTCAGAGCTTTATGACGGTATCAAATCTCTAATGGATGGTACTGGAACACTGGAAGACGGTGTGTCTCAGCTTTACAGCGGAACTTCTGAGCTTAACGACGGTGCTGGGGAGCTTGCATACGGTTCTGAAATACTTGAAAACGGCGTAGGTTCGGTATCTGATGGAGCAGCAGCGTTATATGAGGGAATAAATTCTGCAAAAACTGGTTCAGAAAACCTTGCGCAAGGAGCTAAGAGTTTGTCTGAGGGATTTTCACCTATATTGGATGGTGCTTCAGCTTTGAATGACGGTGTTGAAGCAGTTCTGGAAGGTTCTAAACAAGTAGAATCAGGAGCTAAAAGCTTGTCGGAGGGAACTTCTCAGCTAGAAAACGGTTCAAAAACATTATCTGAATCAGCATCAAAATTAGATGATGGTGTATCCGCAGTACAAAACGGCGTTGAACAGCTTAAATCAGGAATGGAAGATGCCCTGGGCGGTATTGATAAGTTAAACAGCGGTGCAGAAAGTTTGTCAGGCGGTCTTGGAAATCTTTCAGATGGAATCGATCAGGCAAGTATTAGTCTTGATGATACTATAAGCTATAATAGACAGGTTCTCGAAGGTCTTAAAGCGGTATATGAGCAGACACAAGATGAAAGTGTCGGTCAAATGATAGGTATTATGGAGCAGACTATTGCCGGACAGGAAGAAATTTCAGCTTCTATGAAAGACGGGGGCGCTTTAAAAGATGGTACGACTCAACTTATTGACGGAGCCTATGCATTAAGTGATGGTATTGGTAATTTGGAGGAAGGATCATCAGCGCTTGCTGAAGGTGTAAATGACATTGATGAGGCTTTATCAAGTTTAAAAGAGGGAAGTACACAAATTAGTAAAGGCAGCGACACACTATATAATTCTGTAATTAAGGTAAATAAAGGCGCATCAGATTTAACTAATGGAACTAGCAATCTTACATCTGCTAATAATTCTTTAAAAGAAGGTACTGAGGAATTAAAATCAGGAGTTAAACTTGCACAAGACGGTGCTGATTCGCTTTATGCCGGCGCTGATTCACTGAAAAGTGGTCTTTCTCAGCTTAAGGAAGGCGGAAAAAATTTAAAAAACGGTACTGATACGCTTTATAATTCCATTGGAGCTTTAACAAGCGGTGCAGCAGCAGTATATGAAGGCAGCGGAAGTCTTATGGATGGTATGTATTCACTTAAAAGCGGAGTTTCGGAATTCTCTGATGGAACTAAAAAGCTTGAAAGCGGTTCAAAGGAATTGAAAGAGGGAATGGAAAAGTTTAAAAAAGAAGGAGTAGATAAAATATCACATGTATATAATGATGATGTAAAAGAACTTATTGATAGAATTAAAAAGCTTACAGATCTTTCAAAAGAGTATAATAGCTTCTCAGGAATTGAAAACAACATGGATGGTAAAGTAAAATTCATTTATACAATTGATGGTATTGAAGAATAAATATTAACATTATATTTTTAATGCCCTTTGAATCTGATTGATTCAAAGGGCATTTAGTTACTATAGATCTTGTAAATCTGCAGCCGGAATATCATTTTCAATATTATCTCTAGCAAGATCATTATCAATAACCGGATAAATTGGCGATATAGGTTTTTCATGATCGGATTTAATATTTTTTAAGGAAGTTGGTCTGGAGTGATATACTTTAAGTGATGGTGATGATGTTCCGGCTATGATAGGGTTAACATGTGTTTTACCGTGTTTAGCTTTACCTTGAATTTCCGGTACAGGTGAAACATCATTGTGTTTTTTTATATGTGTTCTTTCAGGACGTTTCATTCCTTGTTTTGACATATTTTATCACCTCAAATATATCATATCCATTTCATATAAATATATTCGGTTTTAGTTATAATTATCTCGATTCCTGTTATTTAAAACAAACATTATTACTGCTGATATAATTATAATAATATAGCCTATAATACTATACATATCAGGAATTTGCTGAAAAATAATAAGACCTAGTATTGCTGAAAAAATGATCTGAGTGTAATCATATACCGATATTTCTTTTGCTGGTGAACAGCGATATGCAGCAGTAATTGAAAACTGACCTGCTGCAGCCGTCAATCCTGCACATATTAGATAAATCATTTGTACTATAGTCATAGAATGAAAATTTATTAATAAATAGGGAAGTGTCACTAAACATGAAAATAAAGAAAAAAAGAATACAATAAACGTTCCATTTTCACCGTTTTGACCAAGATACCTAACCGTAGTATACGCAGCACCCGCTCCCATACCGCCTAAAAAACCGATAACGGCCGGAAAAAATTCCATACCTATAAATGTTGGTTTAATAATAAATAAACTTCCTAAAAAAGCAGAGATTACAATTATTACCTGAGTCAATGAAACCTTTTCTTTTAAAAATATCAAAGAAAAAATTATTGCAAAGAATGGTGACATTTTATTTAACATAGACGCATCAGACAAAACCATGTGGTCAACTGCATAAAAATTACATAATATTCCTATAGTTCCTGCAATTGAACGGATAAAATGAAATTTAAGATTTCCCTTATGCCACTTGATTTCGACTTTATTTTTCTTTAAAAGAACAAAAGCAAATATCAATGCAATAAGATTTCTGAAGAAACTTTTCTGAACTGTAGGTATATCACCGGAAAGACGCACAAAAGTGTTCATTAGCGCAAAACAAAATGCAGATACAATTATATAAAATATCCCTAAGTATTTTCTATTTATTTTTATCATAATTTATGCCTTAACAGCTTTATGAAATACTTTTTTACCTTTTCTTATAATTATTTCATTTGACAAATCAATTTTTATAGTGGGATCAAATATTTTAGTATCATTAACAGAAATTCCTCCCTGCTGAACAAGTCTTCTTCCTTCCCCGTTAGAAGATGCAAGTCCTGTTTTTACAAGTAAAGTCAATATTCCAATCTGATTATTTTCAAGTTCATCTGCATTAATACTGGTAGTAGGCATATTTTCACTGTTTCCTGCACCGGAAAAAACATCTCTTGCGGCTTTAATACACTTATCGGCTTCTTCGCTACCATGGACTAATTTGGTCAACTCATAAGCCAATATTTCTTTAGCCTTATTAAGCTCTGCACCTTTCATTGTTCTTTCCATATTTTCAATTTCTTCAATAGGTACAAAAGTCAGCATTTTAAGACACTTAATAACATCGTTGTCATCAACATTTCTCCAGTACTGGAAGAAATCATAAGGTGAAGTTTTTTCAGGATCAAGCCATACGGCGCCTTTTTCTGTTTTACCCATTTTCTTACCTTCAGAATTGAGAAGAAGAGTAATAGTCATTGCATAGGCGTCCTTGCCAAGTTTTTTTCTGATTAGCTCTGTTCCGCCAAGCATATTAGCCCACTGATCGTCACCGCCGAACTGCATATTACAACCGTAATCTGTATAGAGCTTATAAAAGTCATAGCTTTGCATAATCATATAATTAAATTCAAGGAAAGTAAGACCTCTTTCCATTCTTTGCTTATAACACTCAAATGTAAGCATTTTATTAACACTAAAATGTGCTCCAACTTCACGCAAAATATCAACATAATTTAGATCAAGAAGCCAGTCACCGTTATTTACAACTAAAGCCTTTCCATCTGAAAAGTCAATAAATCTGCTCATTTGTTTTTTAAAACATTCAACGTTATGATTTATTGTTTCTTTTGTCATCATTTTTCTCATATCAGTTTTTCCTGACGGATCACCTATCATTGCAGTACCGCCTCCAAGAAGAGCGATAGGTTTATTTCCTGCCATTTGAAGTCTTTTCATAAGGCACAGAGCCATGAAATGTCCAACATGAAGAGAATCGGCAGTAGGATCAAAACCAATATAGAATGTTGCTTTTCCATTGTTTATAAGTTCTTTGATTTCGTCTTCGTCAGTAAGCTGCGCTAAAAGACCTCTTCTTTTAAGTTCTTCAAATAATGTCATTTTTTCTAAATCCTTTCATTAATAAAATAAGTCCTCCAATGAGTATACACTCATCAGAGGACGATAATTTTTTACCGTGGTACCACCTCAGTTTATCGAATAAAAACCCGACCTTAAAACGCTTTAACGGGCGTACCCGAATAATCCTACTTTTATTTCAGATTATCAGTTCAGGGGCGTATTCGTCAGTTTATGAATATCCTTTTTCACCAACCAAGGATTCTCTGAAAATCATAGATAAAGACTACTATTCCCATCATTACTTTTTTATTATGTTAGCATATAATACAGATATTGTCAAGATAACAAAAAATATTTTTTACTCAGACACCGTATATATTTCTATATTCTATCATTTTATCAAGATATTCTTTACCCGGAATTATATCATTTTTTATAGCGTCAATGATATCTTCCATTGTAACAATAGAGTATACATTTATACCAAAATCCTTCTTAACTTCCTGAACTGCCGATAATTCGCCCTTTCCTTTTTCCATTCTGTCAACCGAAATTATTAATGCTGTAATATCCACATCAGCTTGTTCTTTAAGAAGGGGTAAAACAGTTCTTATAGCAGTGCCTGCGGTAATTACATCTTCAATTATTGCGATTTTTTCACCATCTTCCATTTTACGTCCAACAATGACGCCGCCTTCACCATGGTCTTTAGCTTCTTTTCTGTCAAAAGCATAATTTACATCAATACCGTATTTATTAAACAAAGCAATACTGCATGCAGTTGCAAGGGGAATACCCTTATATGCAGGTCCAAAAAGTGTATCAACCTGAACATTATTTTCTTTAATACATTGAGCATAATATTCTCCAAGACGTGCCAGCTGCGCACCGGTGTTATAGTTTCCGGTATTTACAAAATACGGAGCTTTTCTTCCGCTTTTAAGAGTAAAATCGCCAAAAGTAAGAACTCCGCTTTCTACCATAAATTTAATAAAGCTTTCTTTGTAATTCATATTTAGTCCTCCATTTATGTATAATTAATACGGTAATTACCGTATTAATTAATATTTTCAAGTTCTGACAGCCAAACATTAACTGATGCGTCACTTGGCATTCTGAAATCACTTCTGGGCGATAAGGCAACGCTTCCTATCTTTGGACCATCCGGAAGACAAGAACGTTTAAATTGCTGTGAAAAGAAACGTTTATAAAATATTTTTTCCCATTTTAATATGGTATTTTCATCGTATTGTCCCTTAAATGCCAAAAGAGCGATTCTAAATATTTTTTCAGGTGAAAACCCGAATCTGACCATGTAATAAAGAAAAAAATCATGTAATTCATAAGGTCCTACCAGATCTTCAGTTTTTTGAGAAATAATACCATTTTCATCAGGCGGAAGCAATTCAGGACTTACCGGGGTATCCAAAATGTCATATAGAGTGTTTTTTAATTCGTTTTCGGAACAATCCGCTTCATACTTGACCAGATATCTAACTAGGGTTTTAGGAATAGATGCATTCACCGCATACATTGACATATGATCGCCATTGTATGTTGACCAGCCAAGTGCAAGTTCAGATAAATCGCCTGTTCCGATGACCAATCCATTATTTTGATTGGCAATATCCATTAATATCTGTGTTCTTTCTCTTGCCTGAGAATTTTCATAGGTAACATCATGATTATTAATGTCGTGACCAATATCTGAAAAATGTTGAATTACGCTGTTTCTAATATTTATCTCTTTAAGTGTTGCTCCGTATTGTTCAGCAAGCTTGCATGCATTGCTGTAAGTTCGATCTGTAGTACCGAAACAAGGCATTGTCACAGCAATAATATCCTTTGGATTTAAATTAAGGTGTTTAAATGCGTTTACTGTTACAATAAGGGCAAGAGTTGAGTCAAGTCCGCCGGATAATCCTATAATTGCATTATTACAATTAGTATGTTTAATTCTCTTCGCAAGACCGATTGACTGCATAGCCGATATCTCTTTACACCTAGAGTGAATATCTTCGACAGATAACGGAACAAATGGGGTAGGAGAGATTTTATTATTTATTTGTACATCATGCATTTTAATGTCAAATGGAATTTTAATATATTTTTCATTCTCCATTAATGATGATTTCTGAAATGTATTTGAACGTTTTCTTTCTGATTCAATTTTTTGAAGATCTGTATCAAAAATAATTATTCCATTGGAAAATCTTTCTGATTCAACTGATAATGCTCCATTTTCCGATATAATACTATGTCCTGAATAAACCATGTCTGTTGTTGATTCGCCTATACCAGCATTGGCATACATATAAGTGCACAGTAAACTTCCTGATTGTGCTTTAACTATAATTCTTCTGTAATCTGATTTTCCGATTATATCATTACTCGCAGATAAATTTACAATAATGTTAGCGCCTTCTTTAGCGAGCATAATGGAAGGAGAATCTGTAACCCACAAATCTTCACAGATTTCAATTCCAAAAATAAATTCAGGCATATTCTTACAATTAAAAATATAGTTTGTTCCTATAGGAACAGGCTTACCATTAAATATAGTTTGAGAATTTTTTATACCCGGAGTAAAATGTCTTGCTTCATAAAATTCAGAATAGTTTGGAATATTTTTTTTAGTAATTAAAGCTAACAACTTTCCCTTTTGAAAAACAGCAGCGCAATTATAAATTTTACCTTCAAAAGAATAAGGAAGACCGACAATATTTATCATATCGTAATCAGCGGTATCGTTTATAATTTTATTTAAAGAAAGAGCGGCTGAATTAAGTAAAGCTTTTTGAAAAAACAAATCACCGCAGGTATATCCGGTTATAGAAAGTTCCGGAAAAGAACACAGCATAACCCCGGCTTCATGTGCATCTTTTATCATATTTATAATACAATCTGCATTATATTCACAATCTGCAACTTTTAAATCCGGAGTAGCGCATGCAATTTTAACAAAACCATGTTTCATATTGGATACCTCTTAATAAATTCAATAATCATATATATTATAACCTAAATAAAAACAATATGCAAGAAAAAATTAACTTTTATTTGTATAATTTTAAAGATTTTTTAAATTTAACAAATAAAATAATCTCTTCAATTTTTATATATATTGTTTTTAAACATAACCATAAGACTATAAAGCACGCTGGAATAATTATTATATCTCCATATTTAGTATAAAATGTTATATTACTATTTGTATAAATATCAGCTGAAACAGTGTCAGAACAATTTATATTTGTTTTTTCAATTACTTCGCCATTTGCAGATATGACAGAAGATACCCCTGTATTTGTACAGTTAATTACATATTTTTTATTTTCAACTGCTCTTAAAATTGAATGTGAATGGTGTTGGTAAAGAGGTATCTTTCTTCCAAGCCAAGAATCGTTTGTCAGTATAACAATTGCTTCAGCGCCTAGAGCCGAATTTTTAGATATATGATCCGGAAATATTGATTCAAAACAAATACCGCATCCTAATTTACCTATTTCTGTTTCAATTAAAATTGATTCATCTCCTTTAGTAAATGGATTTGATATAAATTGAATATTACTTTCAGTAAAAAATGGATTATATTCTCCGAACGGTACTAAAATTTGTTTAAAATATATTTTTGAATATTGTTTATTGGGGTACGCTGCCGCACAGGCATTATATTGGTATTCTCCTTTATTGTACTGAGCGCCGAATAATATAGTTATATTTTTTTCATTACAAAATTCAAAAAGCTTTTGTTTTAATAAATTATTTTCAAATATACCTCTTGATAAAGCAGTTTCAGGATAAATAACTAATTTAGTGTTATTATCCAAATTTTTATCCGTCAATTTTAAATATTTATCTAAAATGTCTTCCGGCGCTGTATTCCATTTTTCTTTTTTTGAAAAATTACCCTGTACCAATAAAACATTTTCAGCTTCATTGTTATTTTGTGTACCTTGAATAATTATTTCTCCAGCTATAATATTTAACAAATATATATTTAATGCAAAAATTAAAAATATATATGATTTTTTCTTTTTATAAATAAAAAAACAAGCAATCATAAAATTAATTAATAATATTAGGAAAGTAATAAATAATCCGCCTAGAATACTTGCAGTTTGTATAAATTTTATATCTTTAACAACAATATTGCATAGTCTGTTCCAGGGAAATGCAAATGGGACGAATTGTCCTTGCAGCCATTCTCCAAATATATATAAAAAACTTAAAATTAAAATATCTGTAAATATATAATTTGTATTTTTATAAATAGTAAATGGAAGTA
>OLGN01001829.1_pt1 | contig 10865 bp, 10 predicted proteins | sample 1605941 | NCBI WGS metagenome assembly OLGN01 (sample SAMN03283269) | human gut metagenome | biome: human-associated habitat; material: feces | host: Homo sapiens | place: USA | collected 2013
GAATATTGGGTAGGATTGTGGGAGTGCGTAGCACGGAGCAATCCGCAGGCATCAAAGTCGGGGGTTTTTGACCCCGACATCATTTTATATGACTATGGTATTTTTTGGCAAAGCAAACTTGTAATGTGATAAAGTACTGTGGTATTATGATGTCTGGGTGAAAGGTTATCTTGCAACCCAGACATTATATTTTTACGGAATGAATTGCAGTAAGGGGTTAAGGGGAGTTCACGGAAAGGAAACAGGATGGATTTAAACGGCTTACCACAGACCGTGCAGAACTTCATAAACGATACTATCCAATATAGAGAATCAGGCAACTGTCTGGACTATGACACCTGCCAGAAAATATTGGAGTATGCGGCAGATACCGGATCACAGAAGTTGACAGGGCTTGGACTCTATTATCTGGCGGAGTGTTATTGGCAGAAGGGCGAGTATGAGAACACCATGCAATGTCTTACAGAGGGTGTCGGCTGCCTGGAAAATGCCCGGATGTACGAGCTGTTGGCCAAAGCCCATAATATGATGGGAGCGGTGTCCGACCGGAAGAATAACCGGATGTTGGCGCTCAGCTCCTACTATAACAGCCTGAAATATGCGGAAAAATATCATTTTTATTATATACAGGGCATGGCGGAGAGCAATATTGCCTATACCCTGGTCAGAATGCGCCTGCGGCAGGAGGCGATACAGCATTACCGTATAGCGATCGCCTGCTATGATAAGTCAGAAAAAACATATCAGCTGAATTATAACAGGATCAACTGTATGATCGAGTGCGGCTGCTGTCACATGTACCTGGGAGAAATGGAAGAAGCCCTGCAGCTTTGGAATGAAATAGAGAAGATCCTCAGAGAAGCACCGGAAAGCTATTATTCGAAAATAACATTAGAAATGTATCGTATTCCCTGCGAATTATTAAAAGGGCATGAGGAAGAGGCTTTAAAACTTGCGTCAGATCTTCTGGAGCAATTGTCAGACCGGGATGTTTTTGAAGAGATCATGGATGAACTGGTGATCCTGGCGGGAATCCTGGCTATCCTGCCCGATGGAAAATATCTGGAGGAACTGATCCGGATCATCGATGAAAAAAATATTGAAGTGTATTACAATATCTTCCTGGATCTGTATCCTTTTAAAGTGCAGAGCATATTACGCAAAGGGGACATGGGGGAATATGTGAAATATACCCGGCAATATTTAGAAACTTATGAAAAATTCCGGCAGGAAAATCACCGCGCCTTGGTCGGTGTTATGGAATTACAGGACCGGTTGAGAAATGTAACGCTTGACAGAGAGAATATGCAGGCTTCTAACCGTGTACTGGAGGATCTTGCCATGCATGACGAACTGACCGGATTGGCTAATCGTACTTATTTACATGAATATCTGACCGGCTGCTTTGAACACGCCTATGCGGAAGAAAAGCTTCTGGGCGTGGAGCTTATGGATATTGATTTTTTCAAAGAGTACAATGATCACTACGGTCATCTGATGGGGGACCGGTGTCTGAAAGCCATTGCCGGAGTTCTGCAAAAGATACAGATTCCGGGACAGGTATTTTGTGCCAGATACGGTGGCGATGAATTTATGATCGTATATACCGGGATGACAGTGGAGCAGATCCGGAGAATTTCAGAGGACATTCTCAGAGAGGTCCGTATGTTAAAAATACCTCATGAGTGCAGCAGGTGCAGTAAATACGTATCCATCAGCCAGGGAGTCTTTGCAAGAATCCCGATGGAAAATAACAGAGAGTGGGATTTCACTTCCAGAGCGGATGAGCTTCTCTATAAGGCAAAAAACTGTGGAAGAGACGGCATTTGTCTGTCCACAGAAAAGTCCAGTGATAAGTGTATAGAGATCAAATAAACAGCGCAGACAGCGCGGATGGGAGAGCGTAGTATGTTAGTTCAGAAATACAAAGACATGCTGTCGGGAAAATCAGTGATCCGGCAGCTTTCGGAATTCGCTACGGCAAGAGGACAGGAGATCGGATACGAGAATGTATTTGATTACAGCCTGGGGAATCCTTCCGTTCCGGTTCCCAGAGAATTTACCGACCGCATGATCCATATGCTTGCGACGAAGGAACCGTTGGAACTGCACGGTTATAGTCCAAGCCTCGGTATTACAAGTGTCAGGGAGGCAATTGCTGAGAATCTGGAGAAGAGATTCGGCCTGCCCTATCGCAAAGAGCACATTTTTATGGCGTCTGGGGCGGCGGGAGCGCTGGCACATGCTTTTCGTCTGGTGACGGAGCCGGGAGATGAGATCCTGACTTTTGCACCGTTTTTCCCGGAATATCATCCTTATGTGGATCTCACCGGGGCAGTACTGAAGGTGGTTCCGCCCAATCTGGAGAACTTCCAGATCAACTTCGAGGCGTTTGAAGAGATGCTGACAGAGAAGGTCAAGGCAGTACTGATCAATACTCCCAACAACCCCTCCGGTGTGGTATATTCCACCCCGACATTGCAGAGACTGGCAGATATCCTGAGAGAAAAGTCCAAGGAATACGGTCATATTATTTATCTGATCTCTGATGAACCTTATCGTGAGATCGTGTTTGAAGGCGTAGACAGTCCCTGCGTATCCTATTTTTATGACAATACCATCATGTGTTATTCTTTCTCTAAATCACTGTCCCTGCCGGGAGAGCGTATCGGTTATGTGGCAGTGAACCCGGCATGTGAGGATGCGGAGACCATGATCAATATGTGTGGACAGATCTCCCGCGGTATCGGACATAACTGTCCTCCTTCCATTATCCAGCTGGCAGTGGCACAGGTGCTGGACAAGACAGCGGATCTGTCGGTGTATGAGACGAATATGAACATCCTCTATAAAGAACTGCTAGACCTGGGATTCACCTGTGTGAAGCCCGGCGGAACTTTCTACATTTTCCCGAAGGCGTTGGAAGAGGATGCCAAGGTATTCAGCCAGAAAGCATTGAAATATGATCTCGTTCTGGTACCGGGCGACAGCTTTGGTGCCCCCGGATATTTCCGCATGGCCTACTGTGTGGACACGGAGAAGGTAGAGAGATCTCTGGAAGCCTTTCGAAAATTTGTAAAGACTGAGTACGGAAAGGAGTCATTGTAAGATGTATCAGGCAGGACTGGTATTGGAAGGCGGTGGCATGAAGGGTGTCTATACCGCCGGAGTGTTGGATTTTTTTACCGAAAAAGGAATTGACTTCTCCCATATCTATGGGGTGTCTGCCGGAGCGTGCCATATGTGCAGCTATCTGTCCCGACAAAAGGGACGGGCGCTGAGTGTCAGTGTGGACTATCTGGATACGAGACGATATTGCAGTCTGGAGAGCTTATTGACCAGCGGAGATCTGTTCAATGTGGATTTCTGTTATCACCTGATCCCGGAATATCTATATCCGTATGACTATGAAACATTTGAAAAATATCCCGGCAAGGCCTACAGCGTGGTGACCAACATCGAGACGGGACAGCCGGAGTATCTGCGTGTCCGTGATATCCGCAAGGATATTGACAAGATCCGTGCTTCCGCATCCCTGCCGTTAGTGGCACGGAATGTAAAAATAGATGGGAAGCTGTATCTGGACGGCGGCATCAGCGATGCGATCCCTCTGGAAAAATCAATCCTGGACGGCAACCGTAAAAACATTGTTGTCATGACCAAGGAAGTGGGATTCGTGAGAAAACCCGCCTCCGCATCGCAGTTAGGACTCATAAAACTCAGATATCTGAAATATCCTAAAGTATATGAACTTATGGCAGACAGACATATCCGTTATAATGAGAGCCTGGACTACATCGAAAGACAGGAGAAATGTGGTCAGGCATTCGTGATCCGTCCTCATAAAAAGAGTGATGTGGGACGGATCGAGAAAGACAAGGACAAACTGATTGCCTTATACGAAGAGGGGTATCGGGAGGCAGAAGCCTGCTATGAGGATCTGCTGGCATATCTGGAAAAATAAGTACTAAAAATATAAGAAAGTATAGAGAGAAAAGAAATGTTAGAAATTATCAAAGCGATTATTTACGGTATTGTAGAAGGTATTACCGAATGGCTGCCGATCAGTAGCACAGGACACCTGATCCTGGTGGAACGGCTGATCCCTTTTCAACAGACCAGTGAAGGATTTTTCGATATGTTCGATGTAGTCATTCAGCTGGGAGCTATTTTAGCGGTGGTTGTATTGTTCTGGAACAAGATCTGGCCCTTTTACCTGAAGAAAAATAAGCAGCCGAAAAAGGGAGGCATTGTAAAATCCGCAAAAGATCCCGCAGTGGGAAATGTGGCACTGAGCATGGATGCTTTCTGGATGTGGGTGAAGATCGTTGTGGCATGCATCCCGGCAGTCGTATACGGTCTGTTATTTGATGATGCGGTGGGAGAAGCCTTCCAAAAAGAGATCGGAAGCAGTGGTGTTACAATTCAGGTCATCGTGGTGGCTGTAATGCTGGTAGTGGTCGGCGTACTGTTTATCGTGATCGAGAATTGGAATAAGGACCGTGTACCTACCACAACAAAATTGTCTCAGCTGACCTACAGAGATGCACTGATCATCGGTCTGTGCCAGCTGGTAGCGGCGGCACTGCCCGGAACCTCCCGCTCCGGAGCTACGATCCTGGGAGCTATTATGATTGGCATATCGAGAACAGTGGCAGCGGAATTTACCTTCTTTTTGGCGATTCCCGTTATGTTTGGAGCCAGCCTCCTGAAGGTACTGAAGTTCGGATTTGCATTCACGGGAATGGAGCTTGCCTGCCTGCTGGTCGGTACGGTGATATCCTTTATTGTATCCCTGTTTGTACTTCGTTTCCTGATGGGATACATCAAAAAGCATGATTTTAAAGTCTTCGGATGGTACCGGATCGTACTTGGTATTATCGTATTACTGTACTTCCTTGTATTCGCATAACAGTTGACAATTATAGGGAAAAGGAATACACTACCCTTATCGAGCGCCGGAATACGGTACTTGTGAGGAGAATGAAAATGTTTTTTGTACATGATTCGTACAGAAGGGAGACGGTAACATGGCAATAGTTAAGAAAACTGTAGCACCAGTAGCAGCAGCGAAAGTGGAAGCGCCTAAGGCAGAAGTGAAGAAAGCAGCACCGACAACTCCAGTTAAGACAGAAACTAAGACCGCTGTGAAGGAAGCTGAGAAGGCACCTGTAGCAAAGGCTGAAGTAAAAGCACCTGTAAAGGCAGAGGTTAAAAAGCCCGCAGCTAAGAAAGAGACAGCAAAAAAGGAAACCGCTAAGAAAGCACCCGCTAAGAAACCCGCAGCAAAAAAAGCAGAGTTAAAGAGCGAGATCAGTGTTCAGTTCGGCGGCAAGTCCTATTCTCAGGAAGATCTGCTGAAGATTGCAAAGGATGTATGGAAATACGACCTGAAGCAGAAGGCAGCTGATCTGACCAGCGTAGAATTATATGTAAAACCCGAAGAGAGCATGGTTTACTATGTAATGAACAAAGAGACCACCGGAAGCTTCTACATATAAACTATTCAGAGTAATAAAAAATAAGTATATATACGTTGAATGCTTGCATTCATAAGGATATATACTTATTTTTTATTACGAAGTAACCCTATGAGCAAAAGGAAAGCACCGAAGGTGCGGTTTTGCGAATAGGGTCTGAATAGTTTACCAGGCCCCAAAGTTGAATAATCACTTTGGGGTCTTTGTATCATTATTATCACAATGTTAAAGGATGACAGAATGCAGAAAAAATCAGAAAAGATTATTCTCACATTATATCTGCTGGGTTTTCTGGCACTGGCGCTTACCATCGCCCTGTTGCAGCCCCTGGCCAATACACCGCCCCTGTTCGGCAACCCGCCCGATGAGCATGCGAGATATCTGATCCCGCAGTTTATCTGCAGATACGGCAGAATCCCTACGGGACTGGAGGAAGAAGTGCGGATTCCGGCGTATGGATTTTCTTATGCGTTGTATAACGTGTTTCCTTATATTGTACAGGGGTATATCATGCGTTTTGTCAGCCTGTTCACGGAATCCGAGATCGCGTTGCTGTACACGGCACGCCTGGTGAATGTGACTTTCGGACTGCTGATGGCAGTTGTTGTATACTTTATTGGGAAGAGAGTATTTCAGGATGACAGATTCCGTTGGCTGTTCTGTTTCGCGGTGACCTATCTGCCGGAAGGACTGTTTATGCATACTTATGTGAATACGGATTCCTGCTGCATGCTGTCCACGGCGATGATGGTATATGCGCTGGTCTGTGTCTACAGGGACGGCATCAACGTCCGGAACAGTCTGTGTATGAGCGGAGGTATTATTTTATGCGCACTTTCTTATTATAATGCTTATGGATATATCGTAAGCTGCATTTTACTGTTTGTAATGTTCTTTTTACAGAAAAAGGAGAGTGGCGGTTATTCTTATGACTGGAAGAAGATGTTAAAATATGGCTGCTTTATTGCGGCGGTGGTCCTGATAGGAATCGGATGGTGGTTCATTCGTAGTTATATAGTACTGGACGGAGATCTGTTAGGACTTGACACCCGGGAAAAAATGGCAATACAGTATGCGATAGAGAGTGTGAATCCTCTGACGATGCAGACCTATCACTCCATGGGATATACAGTATTCGAAATGTTCCGGGAACGATATACCTTGTCCGGACTGTTCCACAGCTTTGTGGGAGCATTTGGTTCCATGTCCATATATGGCTCCATCTGGCTGTACCGGGCATATAAAGTATTTTTTGCAGCAGGCATTGTGGGAGCGCTTCTGTATCTGATCCGTTATAAAAAGCGGCGTAAAATATCCGGAAGAGAATGGTTCTTTCATATCAATATGTTGTATTGCATTTTCATGCCGGTTTTTCTGACAATTTATTATGCATATACCACAGATTATCAGAACCAGGGACGTTACCTGCTCCCGGCATTGATCCCGCTAATGTATTACATGACAAAAGGGATTCAGAAGCTTTCGGAAATCAGCTTCAGAGGCAGGACTTTTCCGAGATGGCTGGTAAATGCAGGCATTGCGGTATGCTTCCTGATCATTATCGGAGGCGCAATAGAAATGGTATATGTACGGGCACTTCCCGTGTATTTAGAGACAGGACTGGTACTGGAATAGTGCCGGTCCTGTCTTTATATTTTATTAATAATCTTTAGAATTATTTTCCGGAAAATCGGTTGACAATAATACCCGGTAGTGATATTTTAGGGTAAGAAGATGTTAGCACTCCTTTTAGATGAGTGCTAATAATCCCAAAGGGAGTGATGGAATGCAATTGGATGACAGAAAAAGAATTATATTGCAAGCCATTATCCGGAACTACTTGGAAACGGGAGAGCCGGTAGGCAGCAGGACCATTTCGAAATATACGGATCTGAATCTAAGTTCGGCAACCATTCGGAATGAGATGTCAGATCTGGAGGAGATGGGTTATATCATACAGCCCCACACTTCCGCAGGAAGAATTCCTTCCGATAAGGGATATCGCTTCTATGTGGATACCATGATGGCGACCAGAGAGCAGGAAGTCAATGAGATGAAGGATATGCTCTTAGAGAGACAGGATAAGCTGGAGAACTTGTTAAAACAGGTAGTCAAGACCCTGGCTCAGAACACACAGTATGCCACCATGATCAGTGCTCCGCAGGTACATCATAACAAGGTGAAGTTCATCCAGCTGTCCCGGGTAGATGCCGGACAGATTTTGGCAGTCATCGTTGCCGAAGGCAATGTGATCAAGAACAATATCCTGGCAGTGGATCGGGAACTGGATGATGAGACGCTTTTGAAGCTGAATATCCTGCTGAACACACACCTCAATGGTTTGTCCATGGAGGAGATCAATTTGGGAATGATCGCAGCGATGAAACAGCAGGCCGGAATCCACAGTGAAATCGTCAGTGAGGTGATCGATGCCGTGGCAGATGCCATCAAGGCAGATGAAGATCTGGAGATCTACACCAGCGGCGCGAACAACATTTTCCGGTATCCGGAGCTGGCAGATCAGTCCAAGGCAAGTGAACTGATCAATGCTTTCGAGGAGAAGCAGCAGTTAGGCGGTCTGATCCAGGAATCCCTGGCAGACGAGGGCAGCACAGGTATCCAGGTGTACATCGGAGACGAGACACCGGTGCAGGGCATGAAGGACTGCAGTGTTGTGACCGCTACTTATGAATTAGGCGAAGGCATGAAGGGAACCATAGGAATCATAGGTCCCAAGAGAATGGATTATGACAAGGTCATCGGAACGCTGCGGACGGTGCAGAACCAGTTGGATGACCTTTACCGCAAAGAATAGACAGATTCCAGAAAGGAAAGTAAGAATGGCAGATCAGGAAAAAGAAATATTAGAGGAAGAAATGGAACAGGATCTTTCAGATGCCGAAGAACTGAAGGAAGAAGAGACAGAAGATGAAGCACCGGTAATTCAGGTGAATGCGTCAGAGGATGCACAGACTGAAAACAATGTATCAGAGGATGCGTCCGGTGAAATGGACGAGCCAGCAGCCCAGTCACAGAAAACAAAAGAGAGCAGTGTAAATGAACATGCGCAGAATATGGAATTCCAGGTAAGAGCAGAACAGCTTGCTGCAGCACCGGAAGAGGTAAATACGGTGGCATCCCGTACAACCATTGATGTGCAGGATATTATGAACCAGATTACAGAATTCGCAAAAGTGAATCTCTCTTCGGAAAATTCATCCATTGAGATGCAGCTGAATCCGGAAAATCTCGGAAAAGTATATTTACACATTGCAGCAACCAAAGAAGGAAATATAACTGCAGAACTGGCAGTAAGCAGTGAAACAGTAAAGACCGCTTTGGAAGCACAGATTGCAGACCTTCGAACCAGTTTAAACCAGCAGGGAATCAAAGTAGATGCAGTCGAAGTTACAATAGCAAGTCATGAATTTGAACGGAACTTAGAGCAGAATGCATCTGGAGAAGAACAGCAGGGCAGTCAGAGAGAAGAATCTGGAAGAACAGCCGGAAGAAGATTGTTCCGTGGAGAATTGGACGAGTTATCCGGGCTCATGAATGAAGAAGAAGCATTGGCAGCCCAGATTATGAAAGACCATGGAAATACCATGGATGTAACAGCGTAGAAAGGAGCACAAAATGATAACACAGCTTATAAAAAATGGTGAGGTTGTGGATACCAGTGCAGAATCAAATTCCTCATCCTCTACTTCCAAAAAATCCGGAGGTAGTCTGGATAAAGATGCATTTTTACAACTGTTAGTAGCACAGATGAAATATCAGGATCCATTGGAACCAACAGATAATACAGAGTATATTTCACAGCTGGCAACTTTTTCACAGTTAGAGGAAACCCAGAATATGCAGGCATCCTTACAGGAGATGGAAGCAAATTCACTGGTGGGAAAACAGGTAGTACTTCGTGTTACATCTTCTGCAACAGGAGAGACATCCGATGTTACCGGAACAGTAGACAGTGTAATCCATGAGAACAATAAGACTTATCTTATGGTAAATAATAACCTTTACTCCATTGACGATTTATATTCTGTTATGGACGACAGTTACATGGATGCAATCAGCCTTGCAAAATCATTTTCACTTGCAATTGCGTCATTACCGTCTGTTGACCAGCTTACACTGGACAATGCAGGTACACTGACCAACCTTCGGAAAGCATATGACAGCATGACCAGTTATCAGAAGTCATTTATTGCACAGAGTGATATTGATAAGTTAACGAAACTCGAAGAGAGAATGAAACAGTTACAGGCCGCTGCCGGAGAAAACGGTGATAAGACAGAAGGTAACGGTGGTACAGAAGACAAAAAAGATACAGAAGAAACAGGGAAAGCAGAGTAAACCACGGAAGGTTATTAGGGAGATGAAAGCATGAATAAGATAGCAAATCAATTCACTTCCATTGAACAGGTAGCAGACCAGTATCTCAATTCTTCGAAGAGTAATAAAACGCAGCCGGAGCAGGGAGCTTCTTTTGCGGAGGTATTAAAAGAAAAGCAAAAAGCAGCAGATGTTTCCGGGGTGAAATTTTCGAAGCATGCAAGCATGCGGTTGTCTACCCGGAATATCAGTCTTTCAGACCAGCAGAGTGAACGCTTGGAAGCGGGTGTGGAGATGGCTGAGAAGAAAGGAATCAAAGAATCCTTAGTAGTAGTTGATTCGCTGGCATTCATTGTAAATGTACCGAGCAGGACAGTTGTAACAGCAATGGACCAGAATGAATCAGAAAATAATGTTTTTACAAATATTGATGGTGCAGTAATAGCATAGCCGGACCTTATGGAGGCTGTGAGAACCCTGACTGACAGATGGGTTCTGCGTCAGATATCAAATTTAGGAGGTCATTTCATTATGATGAGATCAATGTATTCTGCTGTGTCAGGACTTAAGACACATCAGACAAAGATGGATGTTATCGGTAACAATATTGCCAATGTAAATACCGTGGCATTTAAAGAGTCCAGTGTAACATTCAGTGAGATTATGTATCAGACAATTTCCGGTGCATCCGGAGCAAATGCAACAACCGGAACCGGTGGAATTAATGCCAAGCAGATTGGTCTTGGTGTAACAACAGGTTCTACTTCCATCGACATTACTTCCGGTGGAGCAGCCCAGACAACCGGAAAAGCATTTGACTTAAGAATTACAGACAAGGGTAATACAACAAGTTTCTTTGTTGTAAGCAACGGTACTGAAAATCTTTTTACCAGAGCAGGCTCTTTCTATATTGATGGCTCAGGAAACCTTGCCATGACATCTACCGGATACAATGTTATGGGATGGCAGGTAGACCCGACCACCGGACAGATTAAAAAAGACCAGGTATCTGCACTTCATATCATGCAGGAAAGCAACCTTACTTCT
>OLGN01001833.1_pt1 | contig 10856 bp, 10 predicted proteins | sample 1605941 | NCBI WGS metagenome assembly OLGN01 (sample SAMN03283269) | human gut metagenome | biome: human-associated habitat; material: feces | host: Homo sapiens | place: USA | collected 2013
CAATCCTGCGGCCTAATAAAACGCTTTTAAGCGTTTTATTAAAAACTCGTATAAGGAGGATAATTATGGTAAAGCATATCGTACTGTACACCCTGAAAGAGGGCGTTGACAAGACCGAGGCCGTGAAGCTGATCGCGTCCGTTCTGGAGCCGCTGGTGGGAAAGATTCCGGGTCTGCTGCATCTGGAGATCCGTCAGGCGTTCAACGGCATGGATTACGCCCTGTATTCCGAGTTTGAAAGCCGGGAAGCACTGGAAAATTATGCCGTGCATCCCCTGCATCAGGAGGCCAAGACCCATTTCTTCCACCTGCTGGACAGCCGGGTGGCAGCAGATTACGAGGTATAATCCCCATATTTGACAGTCCGGTGGACGGGCGCAGGCCGCAGTCCCGGACGGAAGGAGAAAAAGATGAAAGCAATTGTAACCGTAGTCGGAAAAGACCGGGTGGGCATCATCGCGGGTGTCTGCACCGCTCTGGCGGACTTCAACGTCAACGTTCTGGACATCAGCCAGACCGTTATGCAGGGCTATTTCACCATGATGATGGCAACGGAGGTCTCCGCGTGCAATGTGCCGCTGGGAGAGCTTGTCACCCGCATGGACGAGATCGGCAAGGAAATGGGACTGTCCATCCGCGTGCAGCGTGAGGACATCTTTGAAGCCATGCACCGGATTTGAGGGACAGACCATGCTGAATCAGAAGGACATCCTGCAAACCCAGGATATGATCGACAAGCGGCATCTGGACATCCGAACCATCACCATGGGCATCAGTCTGTTGGACTGCTGCGACCCGGATTTGAAGACCTGCTGCGATAAGATTTATCGGAAGATCACCCGCTGCGCCAAAGACTTGGTGAAGGTCGGCGAGGACATCGAGAAGGAATTCGGAATTCCCATTGTCAACAAGCGGATTTCCGTTACGCCCATCTCCATCGTGGCCGGCTCCTGTGAGACGGATTCCTATGTGGAGATCGCGAAAACACTGGACGCGGCGGCAATCACCTGCGGCGTCAACTTCATCGGCGGCTTTTCTGCTCTGGTGCAGAAGGGCTGCACCACGGGAGACTGGAAGCTGATCCGCTCCATCCCCGAGGCCATGGCTGCCACCGAGCGGGTGTGCGCCAGCGTGAATGTTGGCTCTACCAAAGCGGGCATCAACATGGATGCCGTTGCGGAAATGGGTCGAATCATCAAGAAAACCGCCGAGCTGACTGCGGATAACGACGGCCTTGGCTGCGCCAAGGTGGTGGTGTTCGCCAACGCCGTGGAGGATAACCCCTTCATGGCCGGTGCGTTCCACGGCGTGGGCGAGCCGGAGTGCGTGCTGAATGTGGGCGTTTCCGGCCCCGGCGTGGTGTACCATGCGTTGCAGAACGTGAAGGGGCAGCCCTTTGACGTGGTGGCCGAAACCATCAAAAAGACCGCTTTCCAGATTACCCGTATGGGTCAGCTGGTGGGCAAGGAAGCGTCCCGCCGTCTGGGCGTACCCTTCGGAATCGTGGATTTGAGCCTTGCGCCCACTCCCGCCGTGGGAGACAGTGTTGCCCGGATTCTGGAGGAAATGGGGCTGGAGGTCTGCGGCACCCACGGCACCACGGCTGCCCTTGCCATGCTGAACGACGCGGTGAAAAAGGGCGGCGTCATGGCGTCCAACCATGTGGGCGGCCTGTCCGGCGCGTTTATCCCCGTGTCCGAGGACGAGGGCATGATCGCCGCCGCCGAGGGCGGCACGCTGTGCCTTGACAAGCTGGAAGCCATGACCTGTGTCTGCTCCGTGGGACTGGACATGATCGCGGTCCCCGGCGATACCTCTGCGGCGACCATTTCCGCCATCATTGCGGACGAAGCGGCCATCGGCATGGTGAACACCAAGACCACCGCCGTGCGTATCATCCCCGCCCCCGGCAAGACCGTAGGCGACCGGGTGGAAATGGGCGGATTGCTGGGCAGCGCCCCGGTGATGCCGGTGCACGACAAAGCCAGCGAGGACTTTATCGCCCGCGGCGGCAGAATTCCCGCGCCGCTGCAAAGCCTCAAGAACTGACAGTTGGAGTGGTGAAATAACCTGTTCGACCAAACAAAAGGAGATTCTCGCTTTTTCCAAAACTATTTACCGTAAGGGATAAAGAATGCGCCTGCCATTATGAAATGGCAGGCGCATAAATTTTTACTTTGCCGACAGGTCAACGCTTCTTCTGAGCATACTCATGGGCGGGACGGCCTTTGGCAGCTGGATGGTGAATTTCATCTGGGGGGTTCGCGGTTCTTCTACCGGGTTGCCTTCTAGATCGGCCATGATCGGGGCGGTGATGGGGAAGGGGCGCACGTCGGGGCCGACGACTTCCAGTGCGTCTCCCGCACGGAATTTGTTGTTCAGGCGGCACACCGCCAGTCCGTTTTCGTCGCAGGATTCTACCTTCGCCACGATCTGCCACTCCCGGATGTACCGGGAGGAAGCTACGTATTGCCCCGGCTCGCCGTAATAGAAGCCGGTGGAGTAGATGCGGTGGGAGATGTGATCCACCTCGTCCCGCCAGACGGGGTCCAGCTCTTTGTCGGCGGCAACATCGTCGATGCAGTGGCGGTAAGCACCTGTGACGATGGCGGCATAGTAGGCGGATTTTGCCCGGCCCTCAATTTTGATGCAGTCCACACCTGCGTCCATCAGGTCATTCAGGTGGTCGATCATGCACATATCCCGGGAATTTAAGATGTAAGTACCCTTTTCGTCCTCGAAAACCGGGAAATACTCCCCGGGGCGCTTTTCCTCCATCAGAGCGTACTGATACCGGCAGGGCTGGGCGCAGGCGCCGCGATTGCTGTCGCGTCCCGTCATGTAGTTGCTCAGCAGGCACCGGCCGGAGTAGCTGACGCACATGGCACCATGGCCAAAGGTCTCGATTTCCAGCGCGGGGTCTACCTTCTGACGGATGGCGCGGATTTCTTCCAGACTGCATTCCCGTGCCAGCACCACCCGCTTCGCGCCCAGATCAAACCACGCCTGAGCGCAGACGTAATTGGCGATGGACTGCTGGGTGGAAATATGCCGCTCGCAGTGCGGGGCATATTTCCCGGCGAGGGTGAATGCGCCCAGGTCGGCCACGATCAGGGCGTCCACCCCGGCGTCGTCCAGCTGCTCCAGATATTCCGGCAGCCGGACGATTTCGTCATTTCTTGGCATGGTGTTCACGGTGACGTGACACTTGACACCATGGTCATGGGCGTACCGCACCGCCTTGGGCAGCTCCTCGGGGGAGAAATTCCCCGCGAAGGAGCGCATTCCAAAGCTTGTTCCGGCGAAATATACCGCGTCTGCGCCGTAGGCTACGGCCATTTCCAGCCGCTCCATGTCCCCGGCAGGGCTGAGCAATTCCAGCTTTCTCATTCGCCCTCCGACTGTGTGGAAGCGGCAGCGGCGGCAGCAGCAAACTGCGCGCGATACTGCTCATGCTCCTCCTGTGTGGTGGAGAACTGATGGGCGCCGGTGGCGGGATTCAGCACGTAGTAATAGTAGTTGTGGGACTCGGGATTCAGCGCGGCCTGCAGGCTGGCAAGACCCGGGTTCGCAATGGGCGTGGGCGTCAGACCCACGTGAAGGTAGGTGTTGTAAGGGCTGTCCAGACTGGTGTCGATGTGGTCGGACACGCCGTCCTGCGCGTAGATGATGGCGGCGTCGATGTTCAGCAGGGCGGGGTAGTCCCAGTGGAACAGACGGTTATAAATAACACCGGCGATCCGGGGGCTTTCCGACGCGGAGGCGGTTTCCTTCTCAATGAGGGACGCGACAATGGTCACTTCCCGGACGGTGAAGCTGCCGTCGGTGACGGTGGCGTTCAGGGTGTCGATCTGGGCGCGCATTTCCTCGCTGAACCGGTAGTCGAAGTTGTCCAGCATCTTTTCCAGAACCTCACGGGGGGAGGAATTCTTATAGAAGTCGTAGGTATCCGGGAAAAGGAAGCCCTCAAGGCAGTATTTGTCGCCCCGGGTCACGTTTTCAAGGAACCAGTAGTCCTTCAGCGCGCCGTTGGCGGCGTAGGCGCTGAGATCCTGCGCGGTGCAGATGCGGTTTTCCTCCAGCAGAGCGAAAATCTGGCGGCAGGTGTAGCCCTCGGGGATCAGCAGGTCTTCCACGACCTCACGGGTGGAGCTGGCGGACATCATGTTGACCAGCGCGTGATAGTCGTACCGGGTGTTCAGGTCGTAAATGCCGGGGTCGATCTTCTTCTCGGCGTGGGAGATGTCGGCATAGAAGTTGAACAGGCTCTTGTAGCGGATCAGACCGGCGTCGTAGAGCTTGTCGGTGATGCTGTCCATGGTGTCGGACTCGTAAATGGTGATGGTGACGGGCTTGTTTTCCCGCCCGAAGGCCAGCACGTCGGCGGCGCAGACCCAGATCATCCGTCCCAGCGTGACGCCGATGACCACGATCAGCGCCAGCCACACGATGGTGACCAGAATGTGGGGGATGCCCAGCAGACCCTCTCCACGGGTTTTCTTTGGACGTCCCTTTTTGACGGGGCGCTGACGACCGGACGCTTTTCTTTCCGGGGTGGGGGCATCCTCTGCGGCGTCAAAATCACCGTCGCTGTCCCGGTATTCCTGTTCAGCGATCTCGTCCTTTGACGGCTCCGGTTCCGCCGGTTCCTCCGGCAGCTCCTGCAAATCCGGGTCGTCCAGAATGCTGGGGTCAAAGGGCGGTTCTTCCTCGCCGTGTTCCAGCATACCGTGGGAATCCATGGCGCTCTCGTCGGGGATGATCTCGCTGCCGATCTCCGGCTCGGTGAGCCGGCTATCGTAGGATTCTTCCATGCCGTCATCCACGTCCGGAATGCGATCCATGAAGGAACGGCCTTTTTCGGAGGTGTCATCGGGCGCGGGAATTTCCTCCGGGGCGGGGGCGTCCGCAATGGGGGGGACGTCCTCAAAAATGGGGATGTCATCTTGGGCGGAATCGTCCTCAAATGCGGGAACGTCTTCTGCCACGGGAGTTTCCTCCGCAACGGGTTCTTCCACCTCTGCGGGGATTTCTTCTGGCTGGGAAGCGGGTTCTTTCCCAATCACGTCTTCGGAGACGGGGACATCCCCGGCGTCCTCCGATTCCTCGTCTGCGGGAAAGAAGGTCAGCTCTTCGGGAATGATTTCCTCCTCGTCCCGTTCGGGAAACTGTTTGTTGTCCATATTGTGTTCCTCCAAGGTCAGCGAATGACGATCTGTTCTGCGACGGCCTGCGCGGCGGCCTGACCCTTCAGGGCGGCGATCAGCGCCAGACCAAAGGGAACGGCGCAGCCCGCGGACGTGCCGGTGATGAGCTTTCCGTCGGTGACGGCTGGGGCGCAGACCATGTCAGCGCTTCCCATCTGGCCTTCACAGCCGGGGTAGCAGGTGGCGCGTCTGCCATCGGTGATGCCAAGCATGGCAAGAATGGTGGGTGCGGCGCAGATGGCGGCGACGAACCGGCCGTTTTCCCATGCGAACTGCACGGCTTCCAGCGCCTCCGGGCTGCCCTTGATGGACGCGACGCCCTTCATTCCGCCGGGGAGAACGATCATATCCAGCTGGGTCAAGTCCATTTGGCCAAGTTCCATATCGGCGGTCACGGGGATGCCGTGGCTTCCGACGATGACCTTTCCGCCAATGCCCACGGTGGCGACGGACACGCCCGCGCGGCGCAGCAGATCAATAGGGGCGACGGCTTCCGTTTCCTCGAAGCCGGTTCCAAGCAACATGTAAACCATATTCAGTCCTCCAGACATGCCGCCACATGGCGGTAGATTTCTTCGTGAATGTCCTCAATACTCCGCATTTTTCCGTTTTCCGTGCAGGAAATAATCGTCCATCCGTAATATTCGGCGGCGGCGCGTCCGGTGCGGCGGCAGGAAGCAAGATAGGCGCTGTTCCGCTCGTGGATGTCCGCGGTGGTGTGGGTGTCCTGCTCCCGGTGGCGCAGCAGCTGCTCCGTAAAATCCGTGGGGACGTCCAGATACAGCGTCAGGTCGGGGCGGGGAAGCCCCAGCCGGTCGTATTCAAATTCGTACAGCCACTTAAGAAATTCCTGACGCTTGTTTTCCGGCTCCTTGGACGCCTGATGGACGGCGTTGGAGGTGGTGTAGCGGTCACAGACCACCAGACCGCCCTGCTCGTACCACTGCCCCCAGGCCTTTTTATAGGAGGCGTAGCGGTCGACGGCGTAGAAGGAGGAAGCGGCGTAGGCGTTGACGTCCGACGGATTCGTGCCAAATTCCCCCCCAAGATACATCCGAATCAGCGCGGAGCTGGGTTCGGAATATTGGGGGAATACGATTTTCTGAAAGGCAATGTTTTCGTTTTCCAGACGCTGGGTCAGCAGACGAAATTGGGTGGACTTGCCGGAGCCGTCCGTGCCTTCAATGACGATTAGTTTGCCCATTTGTATTCTCCTTACATCAAGGACATATTATCATAACCTACAATATACCATATTTATCCCCGTTTGTCCACCTTTGCGTGAGATTGAAACCGAGTTTTCTCGAATCAGCTATCGGAAAACAAAAAAGTTGCAAACACTTGGGAAAAGTGATACAATAAAGAAAAATTCGATGAAAAAGGGAAAGAGAACCATGGAAGTCACATTTGAAAGTCTCGGCCTCAGCGAGGCCATGCTGAAAGCGCTTGAAGAGAAGGGCTACGGCTATCCCACCACCATTCAGGCGGAGGCCATCCCATATTTTCTGCAATGGCGGGACGTCATTGCCAAGGCGCCCACCGGCACCGGAAAGACCTTTGCCTTCGGCATCCCCATGATCGAGCATATCGACCCGGCCAACGAGGGCGTTCAGGGGCTGATCCTTGCCCCCACCCGGGAGCTTGCCATCCAGATCGGCGACGAGCTGCGGGGGCTGCTGACCTATTTTCAGGGCATTCGGGTAGCGGTGCTGTACGGCGGCGCGGGCATCGGCGGCCAGATCAAGCAGCTGGAGCGCAAGCCCCAGATCGTGGTGGCGACGCCGGGACGGCTGATGGATCACTACAACCGCAAGACCATCCGCCTGGACAAAATCCAGACCGTGGTGCTGGACGAGGCCGACCGGATGCTGGACATGGGCTTTTTCAAGGACGTGACCCGGATCATCGACAAGGTGAAGAACCGGAAGAATCTGGGGCTGTTTTCTGCCACCATCTCTCAGGAGGTCATGACGGTTTCGTGGATGTACCAGCGGGACGAGGTGGAGATCACCGTGGAGCCAAAGCAGGAAGACCGCCCGGACATCGACCAGTTCAGCATCACCTGCACGCCGCTGGAAAAGGCGGAGACGTCTCTGCGCCTGATCCGCAGTCAGGGCTATGAGCGGGTGATGATCTTCTGCAATACCAAGCATATGTGCCAGCGTCTCTGCGACGAATTTCAGCGGGCGGGCTTGGACTGCGACTGCATCCACGGCGACATCCGCCAGAGCCAGCGGGAAAAGACCATGCAGCGCTATCGGGACGGCAAGCTGGCCGTGCTGATCGCAACCGACGTGGCCTCCCGGGGCATCGACGTGGACGATGTGGACTGCGTTATCAACTATGACGTGCCGGAGGAGAACGAATACTACGTCCACCGCATTGGCCGCACCGGCCGGGCGAAGAAAAAGGGCGTGGCATGGAGCATCGTCAGCAATTTCCCGGAGAAGGCCAGACTGGATGACATCTGCAAATACTGCAATTTCACCATTCAGCCCATGGTGATGGACAAGGACGGAAATTTGACGCCCGAGGAAGTCAAAGCCCCCGTGACGCCCAAAAGGAGATTCCGTTGAATCCCCGGGAAAGGGGCTTTCTGCTGCTGACGAGCCGTCTTGGAAACCCTGACCGTCAGGTTCTTTCTACCGCTCAGCTGCGCATGTTGGCGCTGCGGATGCGGGGCAGGGAATGCGCCCAGCCGGAGCGGGAAATGACGCGGCAGGATTTCATTGAGCTTGGCTACGACCGGGAGACGGCGGAGCGGTACTGCGCCCTGCTTTCGGATACGGAGCAGCTGGACTACTACCTGAGCCGGGGGAGAAAAATGGACTGCACCCCCGTCACAAGGGTCAGCGAGGATTACCCCGGAATTCTGCGGCAGCGCCTTGTGATGGACGCACCCGGGTGCCTGTGGGCGAAGGGCGATTTGTCCATTCTGAGCACCCCGGCGGTTGCGCTGGTGGGAAGCCGGGAGCTGCGGGCGGAGAACCGGGAATTTGCCGCGGCGGTGGGATACCGGGCGGCGGAGGAAGGCTTGACGCTGGTTTCCGGCAACGCCCGGGGTGCTGACCGCACGGCACAGGAAGCGTGCCTTGCCGCCGGTGGACGGGTCATCAGCATCGTCGCCGACGAGCTGAGTAAACAGGCCAGACGGCGGAATCTGCTATACTTAAGCGAGGACGATTTTGACGGCGCGTTTTCCACCCAGCGGGCGCTGAGCCGCAACCGCTGCATCCACGCGCTGGGGCGCATGGTGTTTGTCGCCCAGTCCGACTTTGGACACGGCGGTACGTGGGATGGTACGGTGAAAAATCTGCGCTTCGGGTGGAGTCCTGTAGCCTGTTTTCGCGACGGCAGTCAGGCTGCCCGTCAGCTGGAACAGATGGGGGCATACCTAATCGGCACGGATGATTTGCAGGACTTCGGCGGCCTGATGGAGGAAGAAAAAACATTTTTTTAGCCCATGGCGGTTCGCCATGGGCTTTCTCATCGGCAAAAGTAACTGCAGGGGACGATAATTTTACCGTCTCCTGCAGTTTTGTAATATCGATTGGTCATTTTGACGCCGTTTGGAATGCCTTTTCGGGGCTGTTTATTTGCCGTTCTCCAGATCGGCGGCAATGATCCGCTTCATGGCTTCGATGCCCACCTTGACGGCGCCGGTGGTGTCCTCGGTCATGGGCATGGCGAGACCCGCTTTTTCCCGCTCCTGATTCCACACGGCGTGGAAGCAGCTGCCGCAGCGCACGCCCAGGGCGGCGGCGACCACAAACAGGGCAGCGGATTCCATTTCACTGGCCTTCACGCCCAAGCGCTTCCAGCTTTCCCACTTTTGCAGCAGATCGTAATATACAGGAGATTTTTCCGGGCTGTGCTGACCATAAAAAGAATCCTTGCATTGGACGACGCCGGTGTGGGTGCGGTAGCCCAGACTCTCACTGGCAGCTTTCAGCGCGGCCGTGACGTCAAAGTCAGGCACGGCGGGGAACTCAATGGGGGCGTATTCCAGAGAGGTATGCTCGTAACGGATAGCGCCCGTGGCGACAACCACGTCCCCGGGCAGAACGTCCATGGCGATACCGCCGCAGGTGCCGACCCGAATGAAGGTATCCGCGCCGATGGCCGCCAGCTCCTCCATGGCGATGGAGGCCGACGGGCCGCCGATGCCGGTGGAGCAGACGGACACTTTCTGCCCCAGCATGGTGCCTGTGTAAATATTGTACTCCCGGTTCATGCCGATATGGACGGGGTTGTCAAAGTAGCTGGCAATGGACTGGCAGCGTCCCGGGTCGCCGGGGAGAAAGACATAACGTCCCACATCGCCCTTGTTGCAGTGAATGTGATACTGCATTCCGACATCCTGCATATAAAACACCTCTCGATTTGGTTTTGTTTTTACATTATATTACAAAATTACGGTTTTTGCAAGCGGTAACTGTCAAAAGAAGCTGACCTGACTGGTATCGGGCAGGTCGCCGAAAGCACCGGCCTCTCTGAGCATCTGAATGTGGGTCTTGGACACCTTGGGGCAGGCGGCGGCGACTTCCTCCACGGACAGGAAGGTTTTGCCCTCACGCCCCCGCATCAAGTCCCATGCCGCGTTTTCACCGAGGCCGGAGATCGCAACGAAGGGGGGCAGCAGCTTGCCGTCCTTGATGATGAATTTCGTGGCGTGGCTGTCGTAAATGCTGATGGGCAGGAATTCAAAGCCCCGGATGTAGTATTCGTAGGCCACTTCCAGCGTGGTCAGCAGGTCTTCGTCTTTGTCCGTGGCGTTTTCGTTGTTCTCGATGGCGTCGATGTTGGCGACCACCGCATCCTTGCCGTGGGTCATCAGCACCGCGTCGAAGCCGCCCTTCTGACTGCGGCGGTAGAAATAGGCGGAGTAGAAGGCCAGCGGATGATGTACCTTGAACCATGCGATACGGAAAGCCATCATAACATAGGCCACGGCGTGGGCCTTGGGGAACAGATACTTGATCTTTTTGCAGGAACCGATGTACCATTCCGGCACGCCTGCGGCCTTCATTTCCTCCTCCGCGCCTTCGGGCAGACCTCTGCCTTTTCGCACGGCCTCCATGATCTTGAAGGAGCGCTTTTCCGGCATTCCGCAGGAGATCAGATAAAGCATGATGTCGTCACGGCAGCCGATGGCCTGATCAACGGTGGCGGTTTTGGAGGTAATCAGGTCTTTGGCGTTGCCCAGCCACACGTCGGTGCCGTGGGAGAAGCCGGACAGACGCAGAAGCGTATCAAACCGGGTGGGCATGGTATCCATCAGCATCCCGCGGGTAAAGCGGGTGTTGAACTCCGGAATGGCGACGGCGCCGGTGGGGCCGAGAATCTTGTCGTCCTCGTAGCCCAGCACCTTGGAGGAGATGAAAATGGACATGGTGTCCTTGTCGTCCAGCGGGATGGTTTTGGCGTCGATGCCGGTCATGTCCTCCATCATGCGGATCATGGTGGGGTCATCGTGACCCAGCATGTCCAGCTTCAGAAGGTTTTCCTCCATGGAGTGGTATTCAAAATGGGTGGTGATCTGGTCGGCCTGAGGGTCGTCCGCCGGGTGTTGCACCGGGCAGAAATCCCAGATTTCGTTTTCCTGTGGGATGACAACCAGACCGCCGGGGTGCTGGCCGGAGGTGCGCC
>OLGN01001844.1_pt1 | contig 10806 bp, 10 predicted proteins | sample 1605941 | NCBI WGS metagenome assembly OLGN01 (sample SAMN03283269) | human gut metagenome | biome: human-associated habitat; material: feces | host: Homo sapiens | place: USA | collected 2013
GTTGGTAGACGACGGAATGCTGTATATGAAGATAACCTTAGCGGTGTTTGCGGTGTTCGCCGTGCTGTATGCAATAGTGTATGCGCTCTCTGCTAAGACGTATTATAAGATAACTGCGTCGAAAGAAAATTGAATATAACCGTGAACAGATGTCCCCCCGCCGCTGAAGCCCTAAAGAGCTGAATAAAGGAAGGTTAAGGAAAAGAGACCCGCATGGCTGAGCTGTGCGGGTTTGCGTTATTAAAAAACTTGTTTTTTGAGGATAGTGTAAAATATATTGTTGCTTTTAAAATAGTATGGTAAAATTGACTGCGAGGTGTATAAATTAAGATGATAGATTTACGCAGGAAAAAATACGTTTATATAGTTATGTCAGCTATGATGATTGTGTCGGCGCTTTTTACGGGATGCTCCGTCTCTTTGACTGACGATGCAATGCTGATAAAGAACATTTCATTTCAAGAAGAAAGAGCGGCGGACTGTATAGGTCAGAGTGTAAAGCTGAATCCTAAGATAGAGCCGGGGTTTGCGTTAAATAAAACTCTGCAATATCTTTCACTGCCTGAAGAGAAGATTCTACTGCGATATAAGGAAAATCAGCGTTATCAAGCACCCGTTCCGACAAGGTTGCCAGTGCCCCTGCTTCCATTACCTGTGGGATAAATTTACGGGCATCTACACGTTCCCCCACAATAGGTACAAACAGACATCCTTCTTCTGCTTTTCTGCTGTCTGTGATAACAGACATTACTTCTTCCTGTAATTTATCAGCCGGACCATAATAAGTACCGCCGCATACGCGGGCGATATTTTCAAGAGTTAAGTTTTTCATAATATTTTTTATATCTTCTTTCCTGTTATAGCAATTCTCTTAATAATGCATCTATAACAATTCTATAAATTACTGCAGACACGCTCTATAGTGTGAAATCCTGCGTCGGATATTTTTTCATGGAAACTTCAATCAGTTTCTCACATAAAGTCGGATAGTCGATTCCCAGAACTTTTGCCTCCTGCGGAATCAGACTGGTTGGTGTCATTCCGGGAAGAGTATTTGCTTCCAGACAATACATATCTCCATTCTCCTTCATCATGAAATCAAGACGGCAGTATCCTTCCATAAACAGAGCTTTGGCTCCTGCTTCCGCATAATGCTGCATTTTCTCTGTGAGTTCCGGTGAAATTTCGGCAGGACAGGTCTCAATCGTAGAGCCGGCCTGATATTTATTCTTATAATCATAGAATCCCTGAAGCGGAGCAATTTCGATGATCGGATAAGCTTTTCCGTCCACAACCGCTACTGAAAATTCACGTCCTTTTATATATTCTTCGACCACGACTTCATTTTCATAAGAATAAGCGTCTTTGAGAGCCTGCTCATATTCGGCCTGATCATTCACAATATAAACACCTACACTGGAACCGCCACAGCAGGTTTTTACAACTACAGGAAATTCCATTCCAAGTGCTTTCAGATCTGTGGTCATTTCTTCTTTTACCATAGACACTCCCCGCGGTGTTGGTACATTATTCATCAGGAACATCTGCTTGGTGATTCCCTTATCCATTGCCAGGGCACTGCTTAAATATCCGGTTCCTGTATATTTGATTCCCATCAGGTCAAATGTTGCCTGTACTTTTCCATCTTCTCCGTTCGCACCATGAAGTCCCAGGAAAACAATGTCAGCCGCCTCGCAGAGTTTCAGCACGTTTGGTCCGAAGAAGCTTCTTCTCTCTTTTTTCATCTGTTCAATCCTGTCGTTAAATGCTGACATATATTCTGATGCTGCGTCCACATCATACTCTGACGGAAACGGATTCTCCCGGTCCACATTCTCAATGCCGCAGAAAATATCCACAAGAATCGCCTGATGTCCTTTCTGTCGTAATGCCTTACATATTCCTGTTCCTGATGTAATGGAGACAGTACGTTCTGTACTTGTTCCCCCCGCTAATACTACAATCTTCATCATTTTTCTCCTTTATTCATAAATAACAATCGGTGTGTTCTTCTCAACATTGCTGAAAATGATCTGCACCTGATCGGATGGTGCACAGATGCTTCCATGTGTGCCTTCAAATTCATAAAGCTGTCCTCCGAAATCCATTCTCCATGGAGCATCACTGATCCCCAGATTTCCATCGAATGGGATCCAGTAATTTACAGCAGAAGGATAGTCCTCTCCGTTCACTGTACATCCGCTCTTCATTTCACCTGTTGTATAACATCCCACAGGAGTTGCACAGTTGGGCACGAATGGATTTCCGGATACGATCTGCGCATCCGCAGTCGGCGTTCCATCTTTATAGAATACCATTCTCTGGGCCGTCAGGTCAATCTCTATATACGTATATCCGATATCATTTGTTTTCCTGACCAGACCTTCATGGGAATAAACAGGTTCTCTGACCTGGGTTTCTCCGTTTTTTATCAGTTCTGTAAGTTCTTTCAGCTCCGCTTTCTGATCGATCTGCCAGCCATAATTCCCTCCGCTGACAGTAATCTCACGACCATCATATGTATTAAATGTTCTCTCTGTTCCAACCGTATCATATTTAGCCGCCAGTTCACTGATATATGCTTCTATCTGTTTTTTGTCAAGTGTATAAAGACCGTTTTCATCTGTTGTGAGCCAGTTTTTGATCATATCTCTGTCTACTGTCTCTGTGCAATCGTCAAAATCATAGGTTATCACTACATCCGTAAGTTTGTTTATCAGGTCACAATTCTTCGTCAGAGTTTCATCACTCTGATAAACTTTCGGTTCTTTATAGCATCCATCTGCTTCCAGATCAACCGGCGTTCGTCCTGTGACAAGAGCATCTATAATATCCTGACTTGTTTTTTCTGGTTTCAGTGCAGTTCCCTCCTGCTCAGGAACAATTACAAACTTATCGTCTTTCTCTTCTATATGAGCATCCGAAGGCTCTGTCATATTCTCCTGTTGCATACATTTCAGTTCGGAAATGGCAGCCTCTGTCTTCTGCTCATCATATTTAATGGAGGAGGACACTTCATAATTCCTGTGCTGATTAAAAGCAAGAAACCATGTAAAACGATCCTGATTTCTGATCAGTTTATCAACACTTCCATCTGAGTCATAGGAAAGTCCCGCCTGTTTTGCTGTGATACTTTCCTGTCCGTTATTTCTGGTGTCAATAGTAAGAACATATGCTCCCACCTTCTGCGTAAGCAATTCTTCTGACTGGGATACTGTCATATAGGAACAGTTGAATCCGTTTACCATTGATCCCGGTAAGAAATGCTCTGTGAAATAGTATACACCATATCCATATACTCCGGCAGTCAGCAGGAGCAAGATTATGATCAGGGTGATCATGATTTTCTTTCTGCTGCTCACGACATCCTCTCCTTTCTTTTTTATAAACAGCAACCGCCCGGCAAGAAATTATGCCGGGCAGTTTTATTATCACATTATTTATCCAGAAAGTAAATACGATTATTCTCTTTTATGCGTTTTCCAGTAGTGTTACTGTTCACTCCGTTCACAGTAACACGCTTCGCGATGCACAGAATTTATGCTAATTGCATAAATTCGCGCGGTATGTCTCGGGTTTTCTGTGATCTTCGCTCACAAAAAACACCTCGCGGGATATTATCAGCGAACAGTAGCCAGTAGTTTCTCTACACTTGTAAGTTTAACACAGAGTACGAACACTTCTGCTGCTTTTCCAAGATCCTCAGGAGTCGGGAAGCTTGGTGCAATACGGATATTGGAGTCTTTCGGATCTTTTCCATATGGATAAGTTGCGCCTGCTCCTGTAAGTACAACACCTGCTTCTTTTGCCTTGGCAACAATAGCTTTTGCACATCCTTCCATTGAATCAAAGGAAATGAAGTATCCACCATGTGGTTTTGTCCACTCGCCGATTCCAAGACCGCCAAGTTCTCTGTCCAGTGTGTTAAGGACCATTTCAAATTTCGGACGGAGAATTGCCGCATGTTTTCTCATGTGTTCATGAAGACCGTCGATATTTTTGAAGAATTTTACATGACGTAACTGGTTTAATTTGTCATGTCCGATTGTCTGGATCTGCATGTAGCTGCGGAAATCTTCCAGGTTTGCTTTGGAAGCTGCAACTGCTGCAATACCGGAACCCGGGAAGCTGACTTTTGATGTTGATGTAAATTTATATACAAGATCAGGATTTCCTGCTTTTGCACATGCTTCAAGGATTTCTACAAGGAAGTCCTGATTGTCATCATAGAGATGATGAATGCTGTATGCGTTATCCCAGTAGATACGGAAATCAGGTGCTGCCGGTTTCAGATGCGCAAAGCGCTCTACTGTTTCTGCTGAATAAGTATATCCCTGTGGGTTGGAGTATTTCGGCACACACCAGATTCCTTTGATGGATGCGTCTTCACTGACAAGCTTCTCTACCATATCCATGTCCGGTCCCTGTGGTGTCATTGGCACGTTGATCATTTCGATTCCGAAGAATTCTGTGATCTTGAAATGGCGGTCATATCCCGGTACAGGACAGAGGAATTTTACCTTATCAAGTTTGCACCATGGGGTATTTCCCATTACACCCTGTGTCATAGAACGTGCAATGCTGTCAAACATAACGTTTAAGCTTGAGTTTCCGTAGATGATGATGTGGTCCGGATCTACTTCGGACATTTCTCCAAGGAGGCGTTTAGCTTCCGGGATTCCGTCGATAACACCGTAGTTACGGCAGTCTACTCCTGTTTCGCACTTGAGGTCTGAATCGCTGCTTAATACGTTCATTAATCCCATTGAGAGATCGAGCTGGTCTGCTGACGGTTTTCCACGTGACATATCGAGAGCTAAGCCCTTTGCTTTGATATCTGCGTATTCTTTATCCAGCTGTGCTTTGAGTGTAAGCAGTTCTTCTTTGCTCATGTCGCTGTATTTTTTCATAATATTCCTCCTTGTTCTGCCATGGAAGGATGTCCCTTTTTCCGTATAGGGCAATCATTTGTTTTTCCTACGGCAACAGTTTTTTTGCTTTTTACATTTTAGTATGGTAAAGTAGGGTTGTCAAGTGTTTTTATGGAATTGTTAATATTTTACCAAAACAATCGTTACTGTTCCCTCTGTTCTCAGTAACGTAACCCAAATTCATTCCGGATTGCCGTAACATCTTTCTCTGATACTTATAACAAGCCTCGTAAATAATTAGCCAAAAAGCAAGTCGAAATCCCTCGAAAGTTTCGGCTTGCTTTTTTGAGTGTGACAGCGTATATTTAAATCAGTTAACAGATCTTTTAACTGTCTTAATTGTTCTTGTCAGGTCATCCTGATATCTTTTTATTACTCCTTATACAACATCCATTTTTATCCAAGTCAGTGAATGAGACAAGTCAGGCGGATAAAATCATCTGCTTCGCTGCTCAGTTCATAACCGAATGACTGTGAAAGGAGGTCATCCATGTCTATGTTTATCCACGCAATTATCGTAATCCTGCTTGCTGTGCTGGCTATGGGGATTGGGCTGCTGATTCTTGTGTGCTGGGCTTTGGCAGCATGTGCAAGCAGACGGGATTCTTATCTGGAAAAGGATTATCGGGTGAAATAAAGGAAGTCTGCGCATGGACGCTGAGTATTGCCGATAAGTTTATTCATTACTTTTCCATTAAAGTACAGGGTTGCAGAACCGCCTCCATCCAGGTTGTAAGCATAAGTACAGCCGTAGGATTTGAAAATATTCACCATATCCCAGTGATTAAGACCATTATAGCTGCCGGTATCTGTTACAAGGAGTACATAATCGTTGGGCTTTACCATTCCTACCGCTGTACGTGGATAATATTTTTCTGTTTCAGCCCATGGAAGCTGGGCTTCGCCATCTTTAATAAGAACCGGACCAAAATTATATGTATCTTTTACACCGGCTGCAAGAAGATTTTTTCCCATAAGTCCCTGTGCCGGAGTATAGATGGTTCCGTCTTTCTTTACTGCCATGACTGAATAACTGGTCATGTAATCACCATAGATAATCCCGTTTTTGATGCACATGCCAAGGGGGGATGGTTTTCCTGTACCATAGTCGAAAGCACTGCCGTTTACTCCGATAATGCCTCCATTTGAGGATACTGCATCAGAGGTTGTCTGTCGGGATCCGCCATAAGTTCCGTTGGAGAGGGCAGATTTCAGCTGTTTGGCATTGGATGTCTTTATATGCGCTACCCAGTAGGAAATTCCATGGACTGATTTGCGTTTAAGTTTAATATTAAGAGTGCTGCTTTTGTATTCGTAAGTATTGCCGCTTTGAGTAACTGTTGGTTTAGTATTTGTCGGTTTAGTATCTGAAGATTTTACACGCTGCCCTTTGCTGTTTACATAATATTTACCTATCCAGGTATTTTTTGCCATCACTCCTGTTTTCTTGCTGAAATAGTAATAATATTTTCCTATCTTCTGCCAGCCCTTTGCCATGGTGGAATTGCTGAGGAAATAGTATTTTTTTCCATCCTGAGTAAGCCACTGCCTGGCAATTGCCACGCCGGATTCATTGAAATAATAGGTATATTTATCACCTGTTGCCCAGCGATTGCGGAACATGGCACCATTTTTACGATTATAATAGTATTTGTTACCGGAACGTTTCATCCAGCCGGTAAATCGTTTACCGTTGGCAATACTGTAGTAATAATAACCTTTATACTTAAAAGAACCGCAGATCAGACGCCCCTTTGAATTATAAAAATAGTAATCTCCGTTTATTTTCTGCCATCCCGTTTTCTTCGATGTGATGCTGACGGAGGTTCTGTCCTGTTTCACATATGTAGCTGCATTTACGGTAACTGCACGCATACTGATGCCTGCTGTCAGAAATAATGCCAGTATCAGAAATACCGCCACTTTTCTGAATGGTAATTTTCTTTTCATGTCTTTCATCTGCCTTTCCATGATGTCTGATATGCCCATATAAGGGAATTGCTATAAATATATTACCGATATGTCCCCTGCGATTTCTTTACCCGACAATTCGACAGACCGAGCGTTGTCAGATAATATTCCATGTCTCTCTCTGACATCAGACACTTTGGCCCTATAACGAGTTCCTTTATCAGCTGGTCAAGGCAATCTGAAAAATCAAAATCCACATAAGATATCAGCTGACTTTCTTTTACATAGTAGGAATAGTTATATAAACGTGCACCGAGAGAAAGTTCAACTTCTCTTCCCATCAGAAACTGTTTCGGCGAAAACTCGCACAATCGGATTTCGCTTTCCTCTCTGAAAAACGGATTTTTCATGTAAACAGATTCCTGAAATAATTTCAAAAACTTTTTCTCAAAACAGTTCATGACTTTATCCAGTACTTCTATTTCATAATCCTGCTTCTCCTCAATGCTTTCCCGACATTGTTCTTCTTTCTGTAATATCTTCTCGATTTCATCAACCAATTCATGCACTATCTGATGTACAACTTCTCTCTGCTCTGCTTCAGAATAACTGATCTTATGTAATGACACAATTGACGGCTTTGAAATCTCCGGAGAAACCGTTACAACTTCTTTTAATACATCCAGGTCAAATCCGATGGCAGCTCCGCGCCCGTCATCCGCATATCCCCGCCACTGACTAAGCAGATCATTCTGATACGAAAAACAGGTTACATAATATCTGAAGTCTGCATGATTTTCATTGAAAAATTCATCTGTAAACAGTTTCACATATCCCATCAATCTCTCTGATGAAATCTTTGATCTGAATAAATCTGAAGCATTTTCATAAGCTCTTTTAAATTCTGCGTCATAATACCTGCAGATCCAGCTGATCTCCATGGAATCATTGGATTTCAGGATATTTGTCAGACGGAGGGAACGATTTTTCAAAATAGAATTCAATGATTCTAAACTGCAATAGTGATATACGATCATATTTTTTCTTCTCCTGTAAATAATTGTTCTTTTGTAACCATTCAACATTCTGCCATCCCCCAAAAAAATTCTATAGCAAAGTTCATCAGCAAAAGAACTTACGGAAAGTTTATATCAATAAGTAACAGAATTATTATATCAGATACATCTTATGAATCTGTAAACTTATAGCAACCCTCGTAAATAATGCATATTGATTAAGAGGCTTGCTATAGAAAAACATTGCTTATACTTATAATATAATAACTGTTTTTTATAAAGAAATCCCCATCCACTGTTTATTATTTTGCAGCAGATAGGGATATGTTGAGGTTAATAGTTATATGCCCCCTCGTAAGCATTGCACCTGTCTAATTTCCGTGACTGATTCTGACAGGAACTGCATCTGTCGCAGAACTCCTGCTCATAACAGGTGGAACAGGCGCATGTCCTGCAGGCTTTGCGGTCATAGCCTGAGGTATTGCCGTGAGGAAGTGTGCTTTCTGTTGCATTACCCATATATATCACCCTCCTTGTGTGCCGGTTACTGTTCATCCAATTTTAAGTACAAAAACTCCATGAACGGACAGATTCCTTATATCCTGTATTATACGCTCACAGAAAGGGAATACAAGTAATTAATAATCTGTTTTCTGGTAAAATCTTCCGTTTATGTAATCGGTTTTGATAATATTTACAAAAGCCTTCGGATCGATCTCATGTACCTTCTTTACCAGATATTTCGCTTCTTCTGTAGAGACTACAGAATAGATCATACTGGTCTTCTCGTCTGTGTAACATCCAGTACCTTCAAAACGTGTCGCCGTATGATTGGTAAGTTTGAAAATCTCCTCATAAATCTGATACGGCTCCTTCGTGATAATAAACAGCGTATGCTTCTTATATCTCTGATGCAGCATCTGAATCACCTGAGTAGAGGTAAACTGAAAGATAATAGAGTAAAGTGCCCTGTCCCATCCAAAAAGTAAACCTGCCACAGTCAGGATCACTGCATTTCCACACAGAATATAATTCCAGATATCCCTGCCATTTTTCTCGGAAAAATAAATCGCAATAAAATCCGTTCCACCTGTACTGGTATTACCGATCAGACATAGACTGATGCAGAAGCCATTGATCAGACCACCAAAGATACTGATCAACAATGTGTCATAAGTAATCGGCTGACTGGGAATTATATCCGTAAGCAGACCGGAAAGCACGATCACACAGACAGAACTTATGGTAAATTTCTTTCCGATAAATTTCAGACCAATAAATACAGGAATAGAATTCAGCAGTACATTAATCAGCGTATACGGAACTGCAATCCCCATAAATGTCTGAAAAATGTTCTGGAGCAGCAGAGTAAGTCCTGTAAATCCTCCCGGAAAAAGACCGCCTGCACGAACAAATGTCTTAATATTCAACGCCATGATCGTTGCAGCCAGAACCGCACAGCCGTAACGCTTGGCTTCATGTTTTAAATTAAGTTCCTTCATAATCACGTTTCCTCCCATCTCGCCAAACAGTTCAAATTGAACTCATGTGAAATTGCTTTTCACAATATCTGCAGGAGACTTAACTGATTCAGCTAAAAAGCAGATTTCCGTCAATAACAAACAAAAGGAAACAAACTTACGCCTCCCATCTTCCAGAAGCACCACAAGGCAGAACCAGCCCGTTAGAACTTACCGGAAGCCCGATTTCCTGAGAATCCACATACCCGCCGAACTTCTTAAGCTCAGTAGAAAGCATATAAGTAAGAACTGCCGGTGCCAGACCTGTTGTATAAGAATTTATCAGGAAAAACAAAGGCTCATCGCTGAGAATCTTTGTACACAGCTTAATCAGGTCATGGATACAATCCTCAATCTTCCAGATCTCCCCCTTCGGTCCACGTCCATAAGAAGGCGGATCCATAATGATCGCATCATAATGATTCCCTCTGCGAATCTCACGCTCAACAAACTTCACACAGTCATCCACCAGCCAGCGGATCGGAGCATCTCCCAGACCGGAAGCAACCGCATTCTCCTTTGCCCAGGTAACCATACCCTTAGAAGCATCCACATGAGTAACAGAAGCTCCCGCTGCCGCTGCCGCCAGAGTCGCACCACCTGTATATGCAAAAAGATTCAACACCTTCACCGGACGTCCCGCATTGCGGATCTTATTGCCAAACCAGTCCCAATTCACCGCCTGCTCCGGAAAAAGCCCGGTATGCTTAAAACTAAAAGGTTTCAAATTAAAGGTAAGTCCCTTATAATGAATATCCCACTGCTCGGGCAGATCAAAAAACTCCCATTCACCGCCGCCCTTCTTACTTCTGTGATAATGCCCGTTCATATGCTTCCAGCCCTTATTCACCTTCGGCGTATCCCATATAACCTGCGGATCCGGCCTCACCAGAAGATAATCCCCCCAACGCTCCAGCTTCTCCCCACAGGAAGTATCGATAACCTCATAATCTTTCCATCCATCTGCGATCCACATCGTATCATAATCCTCCTAAAATAAACGCATAATAAGTTACGATTGTACTACATATCCAACCATTAGTAAAGCCACATTTCTCACATAATTTCAATAATATCAAGATTAAAATCCCCTTTAACCTTAACATCATTCATTGCTTAAAGTATAAAATAAAACTCCCCCCATGGCAAGCAAACCATCATAATTCACAGTTATAAACAAATAAAGCATTACTGTTCACTCCGTTCTCAATAACACGCTTCGCAGGATATTACTAGCGAACAATAATAATAAAGTATCGATACTCACGTTCAAGTTAATAACATCATCCTCTTCGCAACCTGCCCATACCCCAATATCTTCTCCACAGTTTATCAGAAATTTACTTGCTTCGCTCTAAATCGTTGCCAGTACCCAGCGCGAAACAGCATCTCTCTGTGGGTGAATCTGGAGGGGGCTTAGTAACTCTT
>OLGN01001847.1_pt1 | contig 10788 bp, 7 predicted proteins | sample 1605941 | NCBI WGS metagenome assembly OLGN01 (sample SAMN03283269) | human gut metagenome | biome: human-associated habitat; material: feces | host: Homo sapiens | place: USA | collected 2013
CCGCAGCCGCCGGAGCGGTGCTTAAGCCGTCAGGTGGGAATTGTGCGGTGTTGCCTTAGGTGTATCTGTTCAGCGCTTCACGTTGAAAGCAGCCATACCGGGGTAAACGGCAGAATCGCCCAGCTCTTCCTCAATGCGGAGCAGCTGGTTGTACTTGGCCACACGCTCGGTACGGCTGGGCGCACCGGTCTTGATCTGGCAGGTGTTCAGGGCAACGGCCAGGTCGGCAATGGTGGTATCCTCGGTTTCGCCGGAGCGGTGAGAAGAAATGGCGGTGTAGCCAGCCTTGTGGGCCATCTTGATGGCTTCCAGGGTTTCGGAAACGGAGCCGATCTGGTTCAGCTTGATCAGGATTGCGTTGCCGCAGCCCAGCTGAATGCCCTTGGACAGGCGCTCGGTGTTGGTAACAAACAGGTCATCACCAACCAGCTGGACCTTGCCGCCCAGCTCGCGGGTCAGCTCCTGCCAGCCTTCCCAATCCTCCTCATCCAGGGCATCCTCAATGGAGATGATGGGGTACTTTTCAACCAGGCTCTTCCAGTGGGCGATCAGTTCACTGCTGGTGTAATGGGTGCCGGCTTTGGGCAGGATATATTCGCCCTTCTTGGTGCCCTTCCATTCGCTGGAAGCAGCGTCCATAGCCAGCATGAAGTCTTTGCCCGGCTCATAGCCTGCATTGCGGATGGCTTCCAGAATAGTCTCGATGGTCTCTTCATCGCTGGACAGATTGGGGGCAAAGCCGCCCTCATCGCCCACAGAGGTGGCCAGGCCGCGACTCTTGAGCAGAGCTGCCAGGGCATGGAACACCTCAGCGCACCAGCGCAGGGCTTCCTTGAAGGAAGGTGCGCCGACAGGCATGATCATGAATTCCTGGGTATCGACGGTGTTGGTTGCGTGGGCACCGCCGTTCAGGATGTTCATCATGGGAACCGGCAGACGGTTGCCGGAAATACCGCCCAGGAAGCGGTAGAGAGGAATATCCAGAGAAAGGGCTGCTGCGCGGGCAGAAGCGATAGAAACAGCCAGGATGGCGTTTGCACCCAGGTTGGATTTATCCTTGGTGCCGTCTGCCTTGATCATGGCAGCATCGACAGCGTAAATATCGGAAGCATCCATGCCGGTCAGAACATCATTGATGGTGGTGTTGATGTTCTCCACAGCCTTCTGCACACCCTTGCCGCCGTAACGGGCTTTGTCGCCATCGCGCAGCTCCAGGGCTTCAAATTCGCCCGTAGATGCGCCGGAAGGTGCCATGCCGCGGCCAACGGTGCCGTCAGCCAGCCAGACCTCAGCTTCAACGGTGGGGTTTCCGCGGGAGTCCAGAATTTCGCGGCCTACAACTTTTTCAATTTCCAGGTATGCCATTATCGATCGATCCTTTCTTTGGGAAACTATTTCATCAGCAGTGAGCACTGCTCCAATGATTAGTATCAACTAACCTCTAACACCGTCATTCTATCACAGGTTGTTACAAAATGCAAGGTACTTTTTGTGTTTGGCGGCTGCGGCAGAGTATTCTTATTTTTGCCGAGAAAGCGTTTATTTAATCTAACTTTTTGAATATTTTGAAACTTTTTTATTTTGATTTGCTCCGGGGCTTGACAAAATCCTGGCGGCGTGGTATTGTTTGTTCATGGTTAGTTTGCGCTAATCTCGCAGGCAGCGACCCTCACAGCATGTAGGGAACAGCCCTCCCTTACATGGGTTGCTGCTTTGCCCCCCCCCCTTACATCAATAGGACCCCCGCCTTTTTTCTCTCTTTTGCAGGCGGGGGTCTTATTGTATTATTTTGCCTGCGCGGGGCCGGGGGAACAGACCCATACAAACAAAACCGGCACCCATGTGGCTCATTCCATGGGTGCCGGCCTTGCTTTGATTCGGTATGCCCTTGCAGGCGATAATGGCATTTTTGCGCGGCATGCTTGCGTGCCCGGTGGGCACTGCCGCAAATGAAACGGAGGCAATAAGGAGATTTGTGGGGATATGATGCAGCCGGAACGGAGGTCAATCAGCTGGCTGCGCGCCAGTTAGTGTTATCTAATCAGCAAAGATATAGTAGCATACTCCGGCGGGGGTTGTCAAGCAAAAGCAGGGAATTTGTTCAAAAAGTTTTGGTGGGGATGCAACACGATAAAAAAGGCACGCTGCCTGTTTGTGCGGGCAGCGTGCTGGATTTGCCTTAGTGCTGTTCCTGGTTTTCCGCTTGCAGCTGTTTGCGGAAAATAGCGCGGAAGATAAACCGGCTGAGCGGGCCGCAGTAGAACATCTGCCAGCAGAGCGCCATAGGGAAGTTGCAGCCCCAGGTATGCACCCATGTGCCAAAGCTGGGCTCCTTGAACAGCAGGGTAGCCACAAGGCTCATAACTGGGCACATGATGCAGACGATCATCAGGGAGACGGCATAGGTAATGAACTGCGGGCGGTCCGTGGGGCGCATAAAGGTGAACGCCAGGGCGGTGGCCAGCTTTTCGACCACAAAGAATTCCAGCACAAAGGCCACGGGCACCATAATGGGCATTTCGTGCAGAGCCATGCCAAAGGTAGCGTTGGTAACGCCGCCGGTGTTCAAGGCAACGTTATAAACGATCATGCCATACACCATGATGGTGGCCATGACGATGGTAAATACGATTCTTTGCGGCAGTGTTTTGGGCATAGGAAAGTGCTCCTTTCTGAAATCAAGACCGCAGACAAAAAAGAAAGACAGCAAAACTTTCGTCTCGCTGTCTTTCCGTGCTGCGACTACCATTTATTGTGGCTATCATAGCACGTTTTGAAATTTTGTGTAATAGAGAAATTACAGATTCTCCGCCTTGCGCAGATTAAACAGATTTGATTGGACGCATTTGTGCAGGATGCGCATAGGGCAAACCGGAAGGGTTGGATGTTTTCAACAGGTGCGGGAAAAATTGTGGAAAAAGGAAGCATTTTTTCAGTTGTGGCCGATTATTTAGGTTTCTCCACGGCGGGATGAGGGCATCCCGCCCTACAGATTGCTTGCATTGCCTGCTGCCTATTATAAAAAGCTCTGTAGGGAACGGCTTATTCCGGTTCAAGAGCCGAATCAGCGGTCTGGTTGGCCTCTGAAATTCGACTGCGGGCGCAGTGACCTACCGTACATTTTCCGAATAACGCTGCCGGCCAAAAATCTCTCTCCATTTTATCCCATTCGCCCTGAAAAATATGTTGACAAACCGCGTTTCATCTGGTATATTATACAAGCAATCTTTTGCGGTCATGGCCCGTTGGTCAAGCGGTTAAGACAGCGGCCTCTCACGCCGTTAACGTGGGTTCGATTCCCGCACGGGTCACCAGGAAGAGCACCATAGCGTAAGCTAAGGTGCTTTTTTGTATGTCTAAAACCACTCGCTAGGCGAGTGGTTCGATAAAGATTATATCGATGAGTAATGAAACTCAAACGAAGAATTTTGGAATAGTACCAGTGGGGCAATTCCAGACTGGGTTATTGGCGTATCGCCGGTAGTCCTGTATTAAAAGGTTCCATTGCAAACGAAAGACTCGCAGAAGCAGGATATTTTAGTATCCTCAGGCGCTACTACGAGTCCTTGCACTTATACGGTTGAACCGTCATGTACCGGTCGGTACGCACGGTGGTGTGAGAGGTCGGCTCTTTAGTTAAGAGAGCCTCCTACGCGATTCTTTTAGGTAAAAAAGCAAACAAACAGAACACTTCATTCAAATGCATATAGCGGCTATTTATTTCATATAGAGACAAATAGCGGCACAGAACAGATATAATAAAAGAAGCTATAAAAAGCAGGTATTCACGTGGAGGACGATATCGTTTCTACATGAACACCTGCTTTTTTATTTATTATTTACTGGTGGAATAAATAGTGGTAGCCAAGTATTCATCACTGACCCAACCATAAATCCCACTGTAATACACAACAACCCAGTCAGGCACATTGCTGCTATAGCCGCATTCCCATACGATGGTACCGTAGGGGATATTATCCATTTTTTCATAATTTGTACCGGGACCTTTACGCATAACCAGCCCATGATCAGCAGTGGTGTAGGTACAAAGGCTATCAATTCGGCTAAGCGTTACATCTGGTGCAACGCATCCATCCGGCAGAATAATGTTGGCATTGTTTTCGGTATAATCCTGTACTTGCAGCAAGCCCCAAAGGCCATTCTGTTTTGCCCATACGCAGCCATCGCGCGCGGGGGCTAAATCTTCATATTGCCCAGCGGAAATTATCTCATTGCCGTAAACATCCAGAACTAGCTTTTGTCCGGATTGGGTTTTCACAACTACCATGCCGGATAAGTCTGCGTAAGGATATTCAACAGTTTCGTTCATGATGGACAAACTCATCTGCGGCTGATAAATGCAGGGGATTACTAAAGCACCGCTTTGGTCGCAATATCCCCAGTTACCGGCTGCATCCTTTACCGCGATTAAAGATTCACCGGCCATGCAGGCATCCTGGTAGTCGAAATCGGTTAAAATTGTACCGTTTTTATCCGCAACGGCAAAAGGTGCAGAATTGTCAACAAGATAACCGGCATATTCATCATCCCAAATGCCTTGCTGGATGCCAACCAAATCAGGAGCATACACCTGTTCGATGGGCGTGCCACTAAATGTATAGACACCAATAGCAGAACGGTAAATCTGGCTGTCACCTAAAATCCACTGGATGCCATACCCGCCGTGCCCGCCCAGCATGGTTGTGAAAGGCATTTGTTGGGCAACCAGCTCCTGGTTAATCTGTTCTTCCAGGGCACTCAGCTTCTGGTAATCGTATGTATCATCTACCCCAATGGAGAGCTCCTGCTCACCATACAGGTACGGGATGCTTTCTGACAAATCTTCCAGAAAAGCATTACAGTTGGCAGCATTAAACAGGCTCCAGCGTTCGCCCTTGCGCACAGCGTACAGATTTCGGGCAGCGGCGTAACCGGCAGTGTGGGTTTCGCGGGAGAAGAGAGGAATCATCTCGTCAAAATCATATTGTGGCGGTAACTTCCAGTTGGCATTGCTAGTGGATGGTATAGCTGTGGCAACAGCTTCAATGGTCGGGGAAAGAGCAGCGGAGGAAACAGGTTTGTTTTCTGGCGCTGCAGCACAAGCGGTAAGCATTATTGCGGTGATAACACTGGCGGAAAATGAGAATGACTTCCTTTTCATGGCTTTTCACTCCTTGCGTAAATGATTTTTCGGTAAGATGAAGAAGTAATATAAGAAAGTGAATTCATAAACCCTATAATATCTTATTTTATCAAAAATATCTGCTAATGTGAATAGCTAACAATTCTACATGGATAAATTTGGATAGTATGACAAAGATTGCAGAACTGGAGTGAAAGTCCGAATTATGGGATGAGTTATCTGCTATAATAAAAGAAACAAGGAGATGATTACCATGTTACTCGGTCATACCAAACAAATCAATGGCGTCTGGAAAATACAATCCCTAAAGCAACACAGTGAAAACGTGGCCGAGTACTGCGCACGGGCGTGCCAGCCGCTGGGACTTGAAAACTTGGGCCGTCTTACAGGCTGGCTCCATGACGCTGGGAAATCTCATAGCAACGTGCAAAAATATCTGAGAGGCCAGACAAACGAAAGAATCAATCATTCCAGCGCCGGAATGCGGTGGCTATGGGAAAATTATGGCGGAGAAACAGCTTCACCACCTTCTCGCTTGACTGCGCAAATGGCAGCATTGGCAATCGGATCCCATCACTCTGAACGTATGGATGTTTTCGACCTGGGTGGAGTAGAACCCTGGATAAAGCATATGTATTCAGAGCAGGCTCAAGAGCTATATGAAGAAAGCTGCCGGGCCTTTTTTGCGGATTGCATAAGTGAAACAGAGATACGGCAAATGTTTGCCAAAGCTGCGCAGGAGGTAGAATGTCTCGTGCGGAAAATCCGAACGCAGGAAGGAAAGAAGCCGCGGCTTTGTATCTATCAGGTCATGTTGGGGTTGGCACACAGATTTTTGTTTGCAGCCCTGATCGATGCAGACTGGTTGGATTCAGGCAACTATTATAATCAAGAAGGATGCCTTCCTCCGGAGCAGCTTCCGCCATGGGATCTGATAGAAAGCAATGTTGAAACATTCCTGAACAATTTGCAGCCCCGACATAAAATAGATACCTTGCGTGCAGAAATTTCGGAGCAATGCAAGACAGCAGGCGAATGTGCAAAGCTGGGCATTTACCGCTTGTATGTGCCAACAGGCGGAGGAAAAACATTTTCCGGGCTGCGATATTGTGTGCATGCGGCCAAAAAACTTTCGGCCCGGCATATTTTCTATGTTGCACCGTTCCGGTCGATTATCGGACAGAATGTACAGGAGTTCAAAAAGGCATTAGGCGGCAGTGAATATCTGTTGGAGCACCATACGGATGCGGTGCTGGATACAGAGAACCCCGAAATTCTCCGCCAGCTGGAACGCTGGCAGGAAGCGCCGGTGATATGTACAACTATGGTACAGATGCTGCAAACTCTGTTTTGCAGCAGGCGGCAGAATGTGCGCCGCATGGCAGCACTGGCAAATTCTATCTTGGTGTTTGACGAAATACAGTCCCTGCCCATTTGCCATACATACTTGTTCAACCAGGCGGCAAATTTCTTGGCGTACTATTTGGGGTGCGTTGTTGTTTTGTGTACGGCAACACAGCCAGCGCTAAACGAAGTAGCAAACCCTTTGCGGTTTGCATCGCCGGTGGACCTGGTCCCGGATTACCAGCTGCGCTTTGCGCAGTTCCGAAGGACAAAGATTGAAGTGCCCGAAACAGGAAATGGATTTCAGGCAGGAGAACTCGCAGAATTTGTACGGAGCAAGCAAGACGAGAATGGCAGCATTTTGATCATCTTGAATACCCGTTCGGCGGTCGAAAAGGTGTTTGAGGCTTTGAAACAATGCCAGCCGGAACATACACAACTTTACTGCCTGACCACGCACCTGTGTGCAAAGCACCGTGCAGATGTTATCGCAGAAGTTAAGCAAAAATTAAACACCTTACACGGTCAGGAACGTTTGATCTGTGTAAGCAGTCAGCTGATAGAAGCAGGCGTGGATGTAAGCTTTGATTGCGTCATTCGAAGTATGGCTGCGCTGCCCAGTGTGGCCCAAGCTTCCGGCCGATGCAACCGCAATGCGGAAAGGAAATGCCGCACGGTGTATCTTGTTAAAACCTACAATCTGGAAAATCTGGATCGACTTCCGGAACTGCGCAACGGCAGGGAAGCCACACGGCACCTGCTGCAGCAATTACAAAGGGATGCGGACCTGTTAGAGCCGGAAAGTATTTTGAGGTACTACCAGCTTTATTATGCAGAGTCCCAACAACAGGAACGGATGGGCGATCCGGTTGAATTAAAGGGGTACATTCCCCCAAAAACAGTGAATTTGTTTGACCTTTTGTCAGATAATCGGGAAAGTGTGCTAGCCTGGAAAGCGACAACAGGAAAACAAAAGTTCCCCAATTACTTGCTCCGGCAGGCGTTTGCCACAGCAGAAAGGAATTTCCATGCTTTGGAGGACATTACAACGCCGGTGGTGGTTCCCTATGGGGAAGATGGCGCGGATATGGCAACAAGACTTTCGTCCAGTAAACCGCTTACCCCCAAAATGCTGCGGGACGCACAACGCTTTACCGTTGGTATTACAACAAATGAAAAAATACGCCTGGCAGATCAAGGCGCACTGTACACAGTAAAAGAAGGGGCAGTGACAATTCTTAACAAGGAATATTACGATGACGAAAAGGGAATTCAGACAAGCCCCGGATTTATGCCGATACAATTTGCTTAACAAGGAGGGTTAGACTTTGCAATACGAAAATTCAATATCCATGCAGGTATATGGGCGTTATGCACTGTTCAGCGACCCAATTACCCGCGTAGGCGGCGAAAAATTCAGCTACCCGGTGCCCACCTACCAGGCATTGAAGGGCATTTATGAAAGCTGCTATTGGAAACCAACGTTCACCTGGGTAATTGATGAACTGCGCGTGATGAACCCGATTGAAAGACAATCCAAAGGCATCCGTCCCATTATGTATAACAATGGAAAAAACGATCTTTCCATCTATACGTACCTTTCCGATGTTTGCTACCAGGTGCGGGCACATTTTGAATGGAACGAACATCGCCCAGACCTGGAAAAAGACCGCAATGAAAACAAACATTACGCTATTGCAAAGCGTATGTTGGAACGCGGCGGCAGAAGAGATATCTTTTTGGGAACACGCGAATGCCAGGGGTATATTGAACCCTGCATTTTTGGCCTGGGAAAAGGGCATTATGATGATGTTTCATCCCTGGACCTAGGCCTAATGGAGCACGGCATTACCTATGCGGACGAAAACGGGAAAGGCGTGATGCAGGAACGCTTTTGGCACCCGGTAATGCAGAACGGAAAAATCTGTTTTTGCCGCCCGGAAGAATGCGAAATTGTGCGCGATATCCACCCGCAAAAGATGAAGACCTTTACGCTGGGTGAAACGGTCAGCGACTGCGATGATTTGTACAGGGAGGTGATACAGAAATGAGCTGGCTTAGCTATTGCTATAAAACTTACCAGAATAGCGTGTCAGAAATTGGAAAGCAGCAGCCTGGGAAAGTTCCACTACTGCCGGTGGCTCACACGACGCAGCAGGTCAACATTGAAGTGGAGCTGGACAAGGACGGAAACTTTCAGTATGCAGGCTTGCTGGCACAAGATCAAAGGACAACGATCATTCCTTGCACAGAGGAATCTTCGGCGCGGACATCCGGCATGGTGCCGCACCCGCTAGTGGATAAACTGCAATATATTGCGGCAGATTATCCCACTTTTGGTGGTAGTAAAGAATCCGGATGGCCGCTTTACCACAAGCAGTTACAAGCGTGGTGTACATCTCCTTATGCCCACCCGGCTGTGTGTACAGTCCTGCACTACCTGGAAAAAGAATGCCTGATCGCAGACCTGGTCAAGGCAAATATTTTGTTTATAGATGAAAATGGAACTCTGCCAACAAAATGGCAGGGAAACAAAGAAGACAAGCCCCCTATTTTGGATACGCTGACCGGTAGTGACCAGACGGAATCTTTTGTCCGGTTCCGTGTTGACAATGTTGATTTGTCGCGTGATACAACAGTCCGAGAAAGCTTTATCCGCTTTTATGAAACACAGTTAAAAGATATTGACTATTGCACAGTTCAGGGAATCAAAATGCCGGTTTCTACATTAAGCCCGTATAAGATCCGCAACCCAGGTGACCGTGCAAAGCTGATATCCAGCAATGACAATACGAATTATACTTACCGCGGGCGCTTTGCGGATGCAGCGCAGGCACTTTCGATTGGTTATGAAACAACCCAAAAGGCACACAGCGCCTTGCGATGGTTGGTCAGCAAGCAAGGGGTAAATACAGGGGAACAGACTGTACTTGTTTGGGGAACACAGAACGAAGCAGTACCCAATGTGCTGGGGGATACTCTCGATATTGCCCAGGAATATAATCCACTAGCAGGCGATGATTGGGACGATTTTGAGGAAGATACAGAAAGGTTGCCTGCGGATACCCAAGAAGAAATTGCACGGCAGTTTAACCGGGCCATTCTGGGGTATCAGCACCAGTTGAAGGACAATTCCCAAACGGCGGTCATGATTTTGGATTCTGCTACACCTGGCCGGTTGTCCATCCGGTACTATCAGGAACTGCAGGGCTCTAAGTTGCTTGCCAATATAAAGGATTGGCACGATACGTTCCAATGGCAGCTGGAATACCGCAGTGTAGAGGAGCCGACGGAACTGGGCAAAAAGCCCAAGATCAAGAAAGTTGTCTTTGTTGGTGCGCCTGCCCCGGCGGACATTGCAAAAGCAGCCTATGGCGAAAAAGTGGATGCAAAGCTGAAACAAGCCACAATCGAACGACTGATTCCCTGTATTACCAATGGGGAGCGCTTCCCGCGGGATTTGATGATCAGCGCGGTAGATCGGGCAACAAACAGCATTGGCCTGGATTATTGGGAACAACAAAAAACACAAAACATTGCCTGCGCCCTTGTGCGTGGGTACTATCATAGAAATAAGAAGGTGGATTATCCGATGAATGTTGATGAAACCATTAAAGACCGAAACTATTTGTTTGGGAGAATTTTAGCCTGTGCAGAACAGATTGAAAGACGGGCGTTGATTCAGCTAGGAAATGAGAACGAAAAACGTTTGACAAATGCAGAACGTTTAAGAACCGCGTTTGCTCTGCACCCGGCAGCAACAACACTTCTTTTGGATAAAAAATTAAATCCGTACCTGAACAGAATGAAAAACCGTAACGGAATGGATAGCCAAAGGTATGCGATGATGCAAGAATTATTACATAAGATTGGCACAGAAAACTTTACGAACAAAAGACTTGGTGAGCTGTATCTGGTTGGCTATGCCGACCAGATGATGGACTTTAAGGCCGAAAATGCAGAATATAAAGCGAAAGCAAAAAAGCAGGAGGAATAAAAGATGGCTGTGCTGCAGAATAAAATCGACTTTGCACTTGTGATTGCTGTAAACCATGCGAACCCGAACGGTGACCCGCTGAACGGAAACCGCCCGCGGGAGACGTATGACGGATACGGCGAGGTATCAGACGTCTGCCTTAAAAGAAAAATCAGAAACCGTCTCCAAGACCTGGGAGAATAAATATTTGTACAATCTAATGAAAGAAAAGACGACGGCTTTGACAGCCTCCACGAACGCGCCGACGCGTGCGAAGAATTAAAAGCAATAAAAAAAGACGTTGATAAATATGCAGAAACCGCCT
>OLGN01001850.1_pt1 | contig 10766 bp, 7 predicted proteins | sample 1605941 | NCBI WGS metagenome assembly OLGN01 (sample SAMN03283269) | human gut metagenome | biome: human-associated habitat; material: feces | host: Homo sapiens | place: USA | collected 2013
GATCTCGCCGAGGTAGTATTCGCGCAGATAGCTCTCCTCGCCGTAAAAGATGTAGACCTGACCGATATTGCCCGCGCTCAGGTCGCTTTTCAATTTCTGATAGCCCTTGTTGGGCGTTTTTCTCTCTGCCATGAAGTCCTCTCAGTCCACTGTGATCAATATATTGCCCTGCATGTCCGTGCGGTAGACCGTCATGCCCGCGTCCATCAGGCGCAGCAGCGCCTCCTCGGTCGGATGGCCGTAGCTGTTGTCGCCCACGCTGATGACGCCGGCCTCCGGCGTCACCGATTCGAGCAGCGTCGTACCGGTGGAATACTTCGAGCCGTGATGTCCGACGAGCAGCACTTCGATATCCGGTAAATCATAGGTCTCGACGAGCTTCGTCTCGGTTTTCGCGTCCATATCGCCGGTGATGAGCGTGTCGAAGTCGCCGAGCGAGCACAAAATCGTCAGGCCCAGCTCGTTTGCGCCCTTCTCGCCGAGCGGCGGATAGATCATCATCGTCGACGCACCGTTTTCTACATCCGTCATCTCGGTGACATAGTGGATGTTCACGCCGTAGCGCTCGGCGAGCGCTTCGACCTCATCGCGGTCACCCTCGCCCGCGTCGATATCGGCAAGGTAGATGGTATCGACATCCACGCGCGCAAAGAGCGCGGCAAGGCCGTTGGCGTGGTCCTCGTGATAATGCGTCAGCACCACGGAGTCGAGCGTCGCCCCTGCGGAGCGCAGATAGTCCGCCGCGATCGCGCCGGCGTCGATGTAGGAATTTTTGCTGCCGCAATCCACGAGCGCCGCGTGGCCCTCGGAAATGAGCAGCACGCTCTCCCCCTGCCCCACATCGAGCGCGACAACGTTCAGCCCGCCCTGTTCATAGTGCAGGACATTGACCTTTGCCGCGGCGAAGAGCGACAGGACGGAAAGCCCCACCGCCGCAAAATAACGGTACTTCCCGCGCTTTGCCAGCGCGCAGGTGATGAAGATCGCGTACACGTACGCAAGCCATGCGACGGAAAACGCGGTGTTGAAATAGATGGCGTGGAACGGAAGCTCCTCCAAAAGTCCTGCGATGGCAAGCACCGCGCGAATGCCGAGCGCCGGCACAAAGGCACAGGCCGCGCCGAGCTGCGGCACAGCCGCCGCGATCAGTACCGAAAGTAATCCCAGCGCGAACACGACGCTCACGAGCCACAGGCAAAGCAGGTTGCTCAAAAGCGACACGATGGAGAGCGTTCCGAAATAGTAGCACGCAAGCGGCGTGGAAAACACCATCGCGCCGAGCGTCGTCGAAAACGACAGCAGCGCCGCGCGCACAAGCTTGTGCTTGCCGCGGGCACGCTTCGTAAGCTTCGGCGTCAGCCAGATAATGCCCGACACCGCGGAAAACGATAATTGTAAGCTGATGCTTGCGATGGCGAACGGATTTTTGAGTAAAATGAGAAGCAGCGCAAACGAGATGGACGTCGGCGGGTCGTTGTCGCGCCCCAGAAGCGGCGCGATCATGCCCATCGAGATCATGATGCACGCGCGCAGGATGCTCGGCGTCAGGCCTGTGACGAACGCATAGAGGAAAATGAGCGGGATCGTCACGGCGCAGCGGAGCTTTTTCCGCTTATCGCCCATCAGCGAACCGATCAGCGACGCCAGAAAGCAGCAGTGCAGACCCGAGACGGCCATCACGTGGGAAAGGCCCACCTCGGATAAGTTGCTCGCGTCCTCCTCGTCGAGATATTTCTTGTCGCCCAGCAGCAGCGCCCGCAGAAATGCGCCCTCGCGCTCGCTGTAGCTGCGCTCAATGGTCTCACCGAGCGTCCTTGCGATGCGCTGCGGCAGATACTTGAGCGCGCCCGCGTTTGTGTCGTCATAAGTCGGGTCGCCGCGCTGATAGAGCAGGATGTAGACGCCTTTGGCCGTGAAATTGCGCAGGTGCAGCCCCTTCCCCGTTGGATCGGTCGCGCTGTTGAACAGCGCCTCCGCCGTCACGTGCGCGCCGGGTTCAAGGTCCATAAGCTCCGCGTCGCCGTAGTAGATGGCCCGCCCCGGCAGGCCACGGTTCAGGATCTTCACCGTGACCTTCGCGCCGTGGCTCGTCTCCTCGGCATAGCCCAAAAGCTCGACCTCAACCGTGTCCTGCGTGCCGAGCAGCGCGTCGTTCGGCGCTTTGATAAAATGCGCATAAAGCGTGTTGTACCCGAACGCAAAGCATAAGCCCAGCGCGCACAAAAACGCGCGCTTTGCCCAGTCCCCGCGCTTGTTTGCGCAGCCACAAAGTCCCATGACAAGCGCCGCCGCGGCAAACACGCCGCACAAAATGAGCGCCCACTGCGCACTCAGTAAATACTGCGAGAGCGCAACGCCCGCCGCAAACGCCGCGCAGAAGATCGCCAGTACCCTCATCGGCGCGCAGGGTCGTCCGTCAGCCCGAGCAAGTAGTCGGTGCTGACGCGGTAGTAGTCGGCGAGTTTGATAAGCGCCCATACAGGGATCTCACGCTCGCCCTTTTCATATCGCCAATAAACGTTGCGATTCAGATTGAGATATTCGGCGATCTCGATCTGTGTCTTATCGTTGTCAACTCGAAGGTCTTCCAGCCGCTGGAAATACATGAAATCACCTCGGATTTATGCTACCATTCGGTAACATTTCCGAGAGAATCTTCACCCATATGGCTTCACATTATGCATGTAAGCATACAACAATTCTTGCCGTTTGGCAAGGAAGAAAATGCCGCCTGCGGACGGCAGAACCACACCCCCCATTTTCTTTCCCGAGAAAGAAAACGGGCGGTGTGACCGTCCAAAAGAAAGGCGTTAGATTGGCAGTCTCAGGTTTGAATAAGCCTTTTGCCTCCGGAATGAGAATGCCTGCGCGCGGCGATGCCGCGTTTAGCATTGCTATACGATTTGCCTCTGCTTCTACTATCCGCTGTTGCGCAGCCGTTGGCGGCTTTGCCGCCTTACGGATGCGGCACACCCCTTGCGGGTGCCGCTCTGCCTATCTTGCGATAGTACAGCCTAATTCTCGTCTACCGAGGCACCCATCAATGCGGCGAGCGCAGCAATGCCGCTATTTCGCACGCAGTCTGCCGCCGAGAAAACGTCACACGCGCCTCACGATAGTAAGGCGCGGCTGCGACCGGTAACGACTCGCAGGGACTCATGGCGAAGCCATGTACACCGCACTTACACTGCGCAGCGCGTGCAGCTCTTCAAGCCCAAGACCGGCAATGGAAACCTTTCTCTCGGGGGATTTAAAGGGGGATACTCTCTTTCGAGAAAGAGAGTATCCCCCTTTTGCCCGTTCCCCACGCCAGGTGGGGGAAACGAAAGGGGTTCACCCCTTTTGCTTTAGCAGAGCTTCGCGCCAGCAGGAATTTTATCATCCACCATAATAAGGTTGAGGACCTCCTCACCCTTCTCGGTGTGGACAGCAGAGAGCAGCATGCCGCAGCTCTCAAGCCCCATCATCTTGCGCGGGGGCAGGTTGACGATGGCGACGAGCGTCTTGCCGACGAGCTCTTCGGGCTTGTACCACTTGTGGATGCCGGAGAGGATCTGGCGGTCGGTGCCGGTGCCGTCGTCGAGCGTGAAGCGCAGGAGCTTTTCGCTCTTCTTCACGGCCTCGCAGGCCTTGACCTTGACGGCGCGGAAGTCGGACTTGCAGAACGTGTCGAAGTCGACCTTTTCCTCGACCATCGGCTCAAACTCCATCGCGGGGAGGGCAGCCTTTTTCTGAGCCTCCTGAATGGCATCAAGCTCTTCGAGCGCCTTCTGCGCGTCCACGCGCGGGAAGATGGCCTCGCCCTTGTGGACGGTGACGGTGGCGCTCAGGCTGCCCCACTTCGCGGCGCTGTCCCAATCGCGGCAGCACTCGCACGCGCCGATCTGCGCGAAGATCTTCTCGCAGGAATCGGGGATGAACGGGGTGAGCAGCACCGTGCAGATGCGGATGCTCTCGAGCAGGTTGTACATGACGGAAGCGAGGCGAGGCTTGTTGGCCTCGTCCTTGGCGAGCGCCCAGGGTGCGGTCTCGTCGATATACTTGTTGGCGCGCTGGATGCACTTGAAGATGAGCTCAAGCGCGTTCTGGAACTGGAACTTCTCCATCTCGGCTTCATACTTGCCGCGAAGAGCCGAGAGCTGAGAGATGAGCTCGTCGTCGAGCGCATCGGCCTGACGGCTTTCCGGCAGCGTGCCGCCGAAATATTTTTCGACCATGGCCGTCGTGCGGGAGACGAGGTTGCCGAGGTCGTTGGCGAGGTCGACATTGATGGTGTTGATGAGCAGTTCATTCGAGAAGTTGCCGTCCGAGCCGAACGGGAACGTGCGCAGCAGGAAGAAGCGCAGCGCGTCCACGCCGAAGCGCTCGGCGAGCACATACGGGTCAACGACGTTGCCCTTGGACTTACTCATCTTGCCGCCGTCCATGACGAGCCAGCCGTGGCCGTAGACGTGCTTGGGAAGCGGCATGCCCATACTCATGAGCATCGCGGGCCAGATAATGGAGTGGAAGCGGACGATCTCCTTGCCGACAAAGTGCACGTCGGCGGGCCAATACTTGTCGTAATCGTCGTACTTCTCGTTCATAAAGCCAAGCGCCGTGCAGTAGTTGAAGAGCGCATCGACCCAGACGTAAACGACGTGACCCGGGTCAAAGTCCACGGGGATGCCCCAGGTGAAGCTCGTGCGGGAGACGCAGAGGTCCTCCAAGCCGGGGTCGATGAAGTTCTTTATCATCTCGTTCACGCGGCTGGCGGGCTCCAGGAAGGTGCCGGTCAGCAGCAGCTCGCGGACCTTATCCGCGTACTTGGAAAGGCGGAAGAAATAGGCCTCCTCCTCCGCATACTTCACCTCGCGCCCGCAGTCGGGGCACTTGCCGTCCACGAGCTGGCTCTCGGTCCAGAAGCTCTCGCAGGGGGTGCAGTACATGCCGGAGTACTTGCCCTTATATATGTCGCCGTTGTCGTACATCTTCTTGAAGATGCGCTGGACGGCCTCGACATGGTAGTCGTCCGTCGTGCGGATGAAGCGGTCGTTGGAGATGTTCATGAGCTTCCAGAGGTCCAGGATGCCGCCCTTGCCCTCCACGATGTTGTCCACGAACTGCTGGGGCGTCATGCCCGCGGCCTTGGCCTTTTCCTCTATCTTCTGGCCATGCTCATCCGTGCCGGTGAGGAACATGACGTCGTAGCCGCACATTCGCTTGTAGCGCGCAATGGTATCCGTCGCGACGGTGCAGTAGGTATGGCCGATGTGCAGTTTGTCGGACGGATAATAGATGGGGGTGGTGATGTAGAATGTGCCTTTCTCGCTCATTGGAGATTCCTCCGTTCCTCTCTTCTTTTCTGAAAAACACCCGTTTTCCATTAGATTATAGTAACTCATTCTCCCTCCCGCGTCAAGATTTTCCTACTTCCGCGGCGGGCGTATTGAAAAAACGCGAAAGCGTGTTATAATAATAAGACTGCCAAATAACTTTATATATTATATCTTTCGGGAGGAATACAAATACATGTCCAAGAAACAGTTTAAAGCCGAGAGCAAGCGCCTGCTCGACCTCATGATCAACTCCATCTACACCCACAAGGAGATCTTCCTGCGCGAGATCATCTCCAACGCCTCGGACGCCATCGACAAGCTCTGCTACCTCTCCCTGACGGACGACAAGGTGGGCATGAGCCGGGAGGATTTCCGCATACTCGTCTCCATGGATGAGGACGCGCGCACCATCACCGTCTCCGACAACGGCATCGGCATGACGAAGGACGAGCTGGAGCAGAACCTCGGCGTCATCGCCAAGAGCGGCTCCATGGCCTTCAAGGGCGGCATCGACGACACCACCAAGGAGGGCGCGGACGTGGACATCATCGGCCAGTTCGGCGTCGGCTTCTACTCCGCCTTCATGGTCTCCGACAAGGTCACCGTCCTCACCCGGGCCTACGGCTCAGACACCGCCTACAAGTGGGAGTCCGAGGGCGCGGACGGCTACACCGTCACCGAGTGCGAGAAGGATTCCGTCGGCACCGACGTCATCATGCACATCAAGCCCGACGACGAGAACGAGAAGTATTCCGAGTTCCTGCAGCTCTGGAAGCTCATGCGGCTCATAAAGAAATACTCCGACTACATCCGCTGGCCCATCCAGATGGACGTGAAGCGCCCCGAGTTCAAGGAGACCGGCGAAAAGAACGAGGACGGCACGCCGAAATACGAAACTTTAGACAAAATTGAGCGCGAGACCATCAATAGTATGGTACCCATCTGGCAGCGCTCCAAGTCCGAGGTCTCGGACGAGGACTGCGTGGCCTTCTACAAGGAGAAATTCCACGACACGACCGACCCAGCCGCCGTCATCCGCGTCAACGCCGAGGGCCAGGTCAGCTACAAGGCCCTGCTCTTCATCCCGGGCCGCCAGCTGCTCGACTTCATGAGCTCCGACTACGAGCCGGGCCTCCAGCTCTACAGCTCCGGCGTCATGATAATGGAAAAGTGCCCCGACCTGCTGGCCGAGAGCTTCTATTTCGTGCGCGGCATTGTGGATTCCCCCGACCTCTCGCTGAACATCTCCCGCGAGATGCTCCAGCACGACAGGCAGCTGCGCATCATTGCCCAGAACCTCAACAAGCGCATCAAAAACGAGCTCATCAAGATGCTTGAGAACGACAGGCCGAAGTATGAGCAGTTCTACAAGAACTACGGCCGCCAGCTCCGCTATGGCGCTGTGGCAAACTACGGGCAGAACATCGAGTCTTTGCGCGACCTCCTCATCTACAACGTCTCCGAGGACAAGACCGCAACGCTCAAGGAGTACACCGACCGCATGCCCGCGGAGCAGAAGTTCATCTACTACGCCCTGGGCGAGAACGTGCGCAAGATCCTGCGCCTGCCGCAGGCCGAGCTGGTGCGCTCCAAGGGCTTCGAGATACTCTGCATGACCGAGGAAGTTGACGAGTACATCGTCGAGCAGCTCGGCCAGCATGCGGACAAGAAGTTCTGCAACATCGTCACCGGCGACCTCGGCCTGGAGACCGAGGAGGAGAAGGCCGACATGGAAAAGCGCGAGGCCGACGTCAAGGATGTCCTCGACTTCGTGAAGGACACCCTGGGCGACAAGGTCGCCGTCGTGCGTCTGAGCCGCAAGCTGGTCTCCGCGCCTGTCTGCCTCACCACCGAGGGCAGCATCACCCTCGAAATGGAGCGCTATTTCAGGCGCATGCCCGACACCGGCATGGAGCCGCCGAAGGCCACCCGCGTGCTCGAACTCAACGCCGAGCACCCCGCCTTCAAGGCCCTTGAGGCCGCCGTCAAATCCGATGCCGAGCGCGCCAGGAAGCTCGTCGGCATCCTGCACGCCCAGGCCCTGCTCATCGCAGGCGAGGAGCTTGAGGACCCCTCCGCCTACGCCGAGGACGTCTGCTCGCTGTTCTGATCGCACTGCGCTGCATGCCTTGCCCGCCAGGGCAGGCTGCGACACTCCGCTCCGTGAGAAGTATTTCATTTATTTCATGCCTGCGGGCATGAAACTCTGCGAGGCTTATTCTGCTTTACCCACAGGAGGCACACACATGGACAAAACGCTCGGCATTTACATCCACATACCGTTCTGCGCCTCCAAGTGCGGCTACTGCGACTTCTACTCGCTGGCGGGCTGCGACAGGCTGATGCCCAAGTACCAGGACGCCCTGGTCGAGCACATCCGCGAGAGCTACGGCGCCATGAAGAGCTATTACATCGACACCGTCTACTTCGGCGGCGGAACGCCCAGCTATTACGGCGCCGACAGGCTCATCGAGCTCTGGGACGAGCTGCGCGGCTCCGGGCGCGTGCTCAAAAGCAGCGAGGTCACTGTGGAGGCAAACCCGGACAGCGCCAACTTCAAGGAGCTCGAAAAGCTCCGCAAGGCGGGCTTCAACCGCGTGTCCCTCGGCGTGCAGTCCGCCAACAACGACATACTGAAGCTCATAGGCCGCCGGCACAACTGGAAGCAGGTCGAAATGGCCGTCGAGGCCGTGCGCGACGCTGGCTTCGACAACCTGAGCATCGACCTCATCTACGGCCTGCCCAGCCAGACCAAGTCCGACTGGGCCGACACCCTCATGCGCGCCATCGACCTGCGGCCCGAGCACGTCTCATGCTATGGGCTCACGCTGGAGGAAGGCACGCCCATGTACAAGTACAAGGGCTCCCCCTTCCTCCCCTCCGACGACGAGCAGGCCGACATGTACCTCTACGCCTCGGACATGCTTGAGCACTACGGCTACTCGCAATATGAGATATCCAACTTTGCCATAAAGGGCTTCGAGAGCCGCCACAACATGCGCTACTGGAAACTGGAGGAATACCTCGGCTTCGGCGCGGGGGCGCACTCCTGCATGGGCGGGGCGCGCTTCTCCTACGTCAAGGACGCAGACAGATACATCATCGGCGTCCTGCGCGACCTCAACATAGTTGACGAGTACGAGCGCATCACCCCCGTGGAGCGCGCCTCGGAATACATCATGCTTGGCATGAGGACGGCTCACGGCATCGACGGAGAGGAGTACACGCGGCTCTACCGCTCCGATTTCCGCCCGCTCGGGCAGACGCTTGAGGAATTTGCAAAAAAAGGCTGGGCCTACAAGAAGGACGACGGGCGCTGGCGCTTCACCAGCTCGGGCTTCCTGCTCTCGAACCTGCTCATAGGCGCGCTGCTTGAGGCGCAGTCCGGCAGCCGCGTGGCCGTGAACCCCTGGATGAAGGAGGCCTTCGACGCCGAGGAAAAGACCGAACTGCCGCCCGACGACGAAGAGCTTTTCCGAGACATGTACATGAAAGGCAACAGGCGGGAACAATAGCAACAGGCCGCCGTCTTAAGCGCGTGGGACAAAAAATATGATGACAAAGCCGAGGATAAAATGAAAAAAGAAGCTGAACACAAGCACCTGGCGCCCAAGAAAAAGCGCGCCGGGAACACCGCAAAAAAAGTCACTATAATATGTGTCGTTGTCGTCGCGCTGCTAATGGCCGGCGCCGCCGGTTTCGGCATATACGTCTCCGGCTCCGACACCATCTACCCCAAGGTCAGCCTCAACGGCACGGACCTCGGCGGCATGACGGTCTCGGAAGCGGCCGACGCGCTCACCGCCGCCGGCTGGGGCGAGGGCGACAAGACCATCACCGTCGAGCTTCCGCTTGAGCACACGCTGAGCGTCACCGCCGAACAGGTCGGGGCCGAAGTCTCCGCCGCGGAAGCCGCGCAGAAGGCCTTCGACTACTGCCACGGCGGCTCCATCATCGAAAACGTCATGGCCTATGTCCGCTGCATAATCTCCGGCGAGGACATCGAGGTCAAGGCCACCGTGGACGAAGCCGCGCTCGAAGAGCTCGTGCGCGACGAGGTCACGAAGGTGAAGTCCGGGCTCATGACTTCCGGCGTCGAGATAAATGGCGACACCCTTGAGGTCGTCAAGGGGGCCAGCGCCGTTGAGATCGACGAGTCTGAGCTGCTGGGCCTCGTAAAGACCGCCTTCGAGGACATGAAATACGGCCCGCTCGACTACGAGGTCGAGGTCAACGCCTCCGTCGAGCTCGACATCGACAAGCTCTACGACAGCGTCTGCTGCGAGGCCTCCGACGCCTACTACGACAAGGAAACGGGCGAGGTCGTCGAGTCCGTCACCGGCGTGGACTTCGACAAGGCCCAGGCGACGGAGCTCTGGAACGCCGCCGAGCTCGGCGAGACGGTGGACATCCCCCTCACCCTCACTGAGCCTGAGAAAACTACGGAGTACGTCGAGTCCCGCCTCTTCGCGGACGATTTGGGCGAGACGGTCACGACCTCCCTCTCCGGCAGCACGCAGAACCGCATCACTAACGTCAAGCTCGCTGCGGAGGCCATAAACGGCATCGTCCTCGCCCCGGGCGAACAGTTCTCCTATAACGACGCGCTGGGCGAGCGCACAACTGAGCGCGGCTACAAGGCCGCAGGCGCCTATTCCGGCGGCCAGGTCGTGCAGGAGGTCGGCGGCGGCATCTGCCAGGTGAGCTCCACACTCTACTACGCCGCGCTGCTGGCCAATCTCCAGATAGACACCCGCACCTGCCACTACTTCCCCGTCGGCTACCTGCCTGCGGGCCTGGACGCCACGGTCAGCTGGGGCGGCCCGGAGTTCAAGTTCACGAACAACCGCGACTGGCCCATCCGCATCGAGGCCTCCGTTGACACCTCCAACAACACCGTCAGCGTCCACATCGTCGGCACCGACGAGGACGGCAGCTATGTGCAGATGACCTACGCCACATGGCTGGTCTACAACAACAGCGAGTACCCCGAGACCGCCACCGGCTACAAGGCCGCGACCTACCGCTGCATCTATGACAAGGACGGCAACCTCCTGTCCAAGGAGATAGAGGCCTACAGCGAATACCACTACCACGAGGAGGACATCGTCTATCCGACGCCGACCCCGACTCCCACCCCGGAGCCGACGCCGACCCCGACCGACCCCTATGACCCCGGCTACCCGACGGACCCGGGCTACCCCACTGATCCTGCCTATCCCACGGAGACCCCCTACGACCCGGGGTATTACTTTGACGAGTGATTTGAGCCCGAGATGAACAGTGCCGCCCTCCGGGCGGCACTGTTTTATTGCCTCGGACGATGGTTCGTGTCGCAGTTTCCCGCGCCCCTGTAGGGGCAGGGTTCCACCCCCGCCCGGACGTCGGATGGTCTCGCAGTATATCACGTGGCACACGGCCCGTTTTCCACCCGCCGTAGGGGTCGGC